>Ga0207692_10000074_pt1 | contig 28818 bp, 37 predicted proteins | sample LARL52metaG_FD_184345 | JGI IMG/M metagenome (GOLD analysis project Ga0207692, IMG submission 184345) | Corn, switchgrass and miscanthus rhizosphere microbial communities from Kellogg Biological Station, Michigan, USA - LAR L5-2 metaG... | ecosystem: Host-associated > Plants > Roots >...
CGATGCCAGCGCATGGTTGGTGAATTCGTCTTCGACTTTGCCGAATACCGCGGCCGCGGTGCGGCCATTGCCGGCAAAGTCCGAGCCGTGAAGCTGATTAGCCGTGGAGGCCCGCAAATCGGCGAGCTGGCTGCGCTGTGCCGGGGTGAGCGATCCCGGATCGGCGACGAGCGTGCGCAGAAACGCCGTACCGGGGCCGGTGCCGCCGCTCTGTGCCGCTGCATCCGCTTCGGCAGCGATCTGCGAGTCCGTGGCCTGCGCAACCCTGGTGGCCGCCTGCACACCCTGGACACCCTGGTCGATCGCTTTCGTCGCTTTGTCGTTCGACAAAAGCGAAGCGACGGTGCCGCCTATTGCCGCGAGCCCCGAGCCGATTAATTGCCACATGGCCGTTCACCGATTGTGACGAATTGTTACGTCATCTTGTTGAAGCGCGAGGCCGCCGGCGCCACTGGCGCTGCCATGCGTTGCGGCTGGCCGCCGGGCATCGCCGCACCAGGGCCGGCATCGCCGGCGCCGGACGGATCGCCGCCGGCGCCGCCAGCTCCACCGCCGCCCATCAACTGATCGAACACAAAGCCGATCTCGGGCAGGAGCTTCTTCAGCACGCCCGCGGCTTGCGGCGTCACGCCTTGCTTCAAGGTCTCGGCGTCCTGTGACGAGAAGGTACTGAGCCTTTGCAGAAGCGCCGCCTGCAACGGATTGCGCGGGTCGACGTTGCGCGCCATGCCCTCCGGCATAGCGCCGGGAGGACGCTGCGCGGCGGCGGCCGGCGGCGCGGGTTGTGCCGGCTGTTGTGCCGGAAGCGATTGCGGCTGCTGTTGCTGCGGGAGCATGGATGGTTCCTTTTCTCGTTAAAACAGACCGTGAAAGAAGTTGCCCGGCGTACCGGCAGCGCTCCACAGCGCGCTGGTCGGATTTCCGGCATTGCTCGGCGCGACGAGCTGATTGAGCGTGAGACCGGGCGCGGCACTCGGCGCGGGTGACGTGGGTGGCGGAGCAAACGACACATTCGATAGCGTGTTGTCGGCCCCGCTTGATGGCAGCGCCGCCGGCGGTGCCTGGGAGACTGGCGGCAGCGGGCCGCTCGATGGCGCTTTTGCCGATGTCGGCGTCGGCGCCGTCAAGCTCGCGCCAAGCCCGACGCTGGGCGATTGCGACGTGACGGCGCCGCCAGATGTCAAATTGTCATTGCCGACATTGATCGGTGTTTCGCTGGCCATGGTCAGGACGCTGGTGGGGTGATCGGGAATCCGGCGACGTGGGCACTAGCGAGCGCATCGTTGAGCGCCTTGCAGAATGCCATGCCGACATTGGCGGTGAGCTGCGCGTTGGCGATGCTAGTGCTCGACGGATCGGGCAGATTATTCGGGTCGATGGTCGTTCCGGACTGTTGCGTCAGAGCGGTATAGAAATCCTGCAAGTAATCGTTCAGTGTTTGATAGTCGATCTCCCATTGCCCGGTGAGCCGCGGCGGCGATGGGATGTCCACCGAGGTTGCGTTGCTGCTCGCCATGGCGTCCTCTATCCGATCTCGACGGCGCGCACCTGCGCCTTAATCAGATTGACTGGCGCGTCGTCGCTGCACATGATTTCCCATTGGAACGTGGTCGCGGTGCCGAACGGGCCGAAATTCTTGAACTGGATGTTGTCGCCTGACACGCCGAGATCGCGTTTGATCCAGGGACCGAAGGCGCGGCCGTCGCGACGCGCGCGCACCGCGATGGTGGCGGCCTTGGTATTGGAGCCGCGGCCGCGGGTGAGCTGCAGGCGAAAATCCTCGATCGAGACCTGGTTGCCCTGGGCGATATGCGCAGTCCGCACCAGCCACCGCTGCATGGTCGCGCCATCGATCCAATAGCTGTCGGTGGTGAACTTGTAGATTTTCCCCTCGCCGCCGACGAACACCTGATCCCACAGCGGCCAGTGCGACCAGCCCGGCCAGCGCGTCGGCTGGCCTACGGTGTTGTCGAAGCCGTAAAGCTGGAAGAATTTCTTGGCGCGATAGTCGAAGACGATGGTGACGCCCTTGGTGCCGTATTCGTTGGTGGCATGCGGCATCTGCAACAGGATGAACTTCTGGCCGAGAAGGTGCAGCGGTTGATCGGGATAGCCGCCCATCCAGGCGTCGGTCCAGTCGTCGATCTTTTCCAGCAACAGCCCGATCTCGGCGGAGACGTTCTGCGACACCTGCGCCTGGAACTTGACCAGCTCCTTCTTGCTGTTGACGGTCCAATTGCCGTTGTCGGCGAACAAGAGAAGATACGGCGTGAGCGCGCCGTCGCCGATCGACCAGCGCCGGTAGAACGCCGCAGCGCTCGTGCGGCTGCGCTCCCATTGCTCGAATTTCTTAGGGCCCCCGAAGATCAACTCCCGGAACGGGGTGATGGTAAAGCAGGTGATCGGGTTTGGGTCGCTGTCGGCGGATTGGCTGTTGAGCGCCGGCCACTGATCGATGAAGCCCGGATTGGAATTGAAGAAATCGAACGTGTTGATCTGGTTGGCGACCGCGATGCCGTCGATCCAGCCGACATAACTTGCCTGCGGCGCGTCTTCGCTCAAGATTTCGGTCGTGCCCTGGCGCAGCCGCACCACCTGGCCGCCGGCCGCAAACAGCATTTCCTGGTTGGTCGGCGCCATGATGACGCGCAAGCCGCCGGAGACCGGAACGCCGGTGCATGGCGTGACGGCGCCGTTCTCGCCGATCCGATAGACCTGGCCTTTACTGGAGGCCGCGATCAGGTCGCCCTCGAACTCGCAAAGATAGATGCGGCCGTTGTCGTTGAACTGCGCCTTGAGGTCGACGAAGGTTTTCAAGCCGGGGAATCGGGTGTGGCCGCCGAGCTCGTTGATGAAGCCGTTCTCGACCGCGGTCTGATATTGCACCACGGCGTCCGGATCGAGATTGGCGAACAGTCCCTTGTCGAGCGGAAGGGCTATCCAGTCCGAAGGGTCGCGGCGCTGCTGTGCCATTTACAGGATCGGCGCCGTTGCGAGCACGCGGACGTTGACGAACCATTCGACGGTCATGGCGGTGTCGCCGGTGACGTAGAGCACTGCATTTTGGCCCTGCGCCACCAGGTTGCCGGTCCAGTTGCTGTCGCTCACCGAGTTATAGACGCCATGATCGGCGCTCAGTCCCGACGCGGTATTGTTGAGAAGGCCGATACTGACCGTGCCCTGGGTCAGCGCCGCCGCCGCCAGCGCGCTGCCGCCCTGGGAATCGGTGATGACTTCGCCGGTTTGGAAACTTCCATTCGGGCCAAGCGTCACATCTTGCAGCGTGAGGGTGCCGCTCGATCCCCCGGCGGCGACGGCGATGATGCGTCCCGTTGCACCGCTGGCCTGCCCGGTGACCACGCTTCCGGCGGCGAAGGCGCTCAGTGGGGTGTTGTATGTCAGCAACGCGCCGCTGCAAGACACGGCCCACATTGCCTTGAACCAGGCATTATCGAGCGACGTGCGGGAGCGCGCAACGATGGTCGCCTCAAGAAGTGCGTGCTGCCCGGACTGAAGCAGCATTTCCCAGACCGGAAACTGCGAGTTGTTGGTGGTTACGCCGACCGAATAGCCGTCGCGGGTCGTGAAGCTCGACACCCAGGCTTGGGCAGTGCCGGCAAACTTGACGCCGCCGATGATGCGGCAGTCTTGCGCCACAACATTGTAACCCGGGTTGGTGATGGTGATCGTCTCGTTGGTGAATTCGGAGCGACGGAAGGCGACGTTCTGCAGCGTTCCTTTGAGGTTGATGGCCGCACCGTTTGCCCCGGTGCCGATAAAGGACGCATCCTGACACTCAAAGCCGATGGCAGTGTTGCTCTGCGCGGCGTTGAGCGGGGTGCCGTCCTCGAGCTGCAGATCTGTGGTGTTGCCGTTCCAACTGCAGCTCTTGAGCAGCGTCGCGCTTGCGCCGAGTGCATGAAACGCGATGCCGATATTGTTGAAAAACCGCAAATTGGCAAAGCTCAAATGATCGCACGGCTTGTCCACGTTGGCGATTTCGATGCCGGCGATCGAGCAGGTGTCGATCTGGCCGCCGTCCCAGCGGCCGAATTCGAGCGCGCCGCCATTGCCGTTGTCGGTATAGCCGTGGCCCTGAAATCCGGTCAGACAATCGGAAATATAGACTTCGCGCCAGCCGTACTGGCCGCCGCCGATGAGCTGGATGCCGGTGGCGAAGCGCTGCACCAGGACATTGTCGAGAATGACGCCGGTCATCACCTCGGCATAAAGCCCGATCGAGCCGTTGGCCTGATTGAGCCCGTCGATCGACAGGTTCTTCAGCCCGGCCTGGCTGCCTCCGATAGTCACCACGTTGCCGGCAAAGGTCAATTGCAAGGTGGTGGCGTCGCGCCCCTGCCCGCTCAACGTCACGTTCTGCGGCAGCGTGATGGACGTGAATGGAAACACGCCATCGGGAAGCTCGATGGTCCCGCCGCCGGCGCCAGCGGCGTCGCCGATCGCCGCATCGAGCGTGTTGGTGTTCGTCGTTGCCGACGCGCCGGTCTGCCCCACGGCCAAAAAAACGCCGAAGTCGAGCACATTGAGCTGCCGCGCCAGAATGTCGGCAAGCTTGTTGCCGACAAGCGCGCCGGTGGGGAGCACCGTGGCCTGCGACGCATCCTGTCCCACAAGCGTGGTCAGCGGCGGCGTGATGACGCCGGTGCGATCGACGCTGTTGATGCTCAAGCTGTAGGGCTGACCGGTGTAGAGCGGCACCGCGAACTTGCCGTAAGTGTTGCCTTGCGGGTCGGTCTTCGCGATCAGCGTTTGCGGATTGGATGCCGGCTGGGTCAATGCCTGATCGGTGAAGACCGCAGCAGGTGTTTGCGTGTCGCCGACATTAACTTGGACGGTCGCGAGCGCGTAGCCCTGCTGCCACGTGTCGAATTCGGCGATCAAAACGGAAGGCATCGATCACTCCCCGTCAGCGCCGGGCCAGAAACAGGTCAGCGCGCCGCCTTCGCCGAGGCGAAACAATGTCGGCTGGCCGTCCGGTGCGTGCTCGCCCCAATGGATGATGTCGGGCGGGATCAGCTTGTACTCGTCGCCGTCGAGATACCACCACTGATCGGCGCCGTTTTTTTTGTCGACGCGAAACTTGGTGCGCACCACATCGGAGTGCTTGCAGCAGCTCTTGAACGGAAAGCGCTTCTGCGCCTCCGGCGTCAATTCGGCGTGCTCGTACCAGTCGCGCACTTCGGGCGCGGCTTGCGCGTATTGCGGCTTCCATGTGGCATGCGCCGGCGCTGGCCGCACGGCCATAAAGAAACACGTGCTCACGCCTACGGCCGCCAGAAGAAGCAAAACAGCCAGCAGGATTTTACCGAGCCACTCGCCGCGTTGCCGCGCGCGGTGACGTTGGCGCCAAGTCGCCATGCTATTTCTTTCCCTTTTTTTCTGCGTAGGCTTGCTTCACGTCGGCAATGCAGGCCCGGCCCAGCGCCTTGTCGGCGTTGGCGCTGAAGAGCGCGGCGTCGTCCTTCATGAAGGCAACGCTGGCGTCGGTTTGCGCGGTGATCGCGGGCAGCGGCGTCGGCGCCAAGACCTTGCCGCACTCGTCGAGCGCGGCGAGATCAATGCCGAGCGGCGGGGTGCCCGAGGCGCTATTTTGCGTGATTGCGCAGCCGCAGAGCGTCGTTGCCGAGAGGACAAGCGCCGCCGCTCTTTGCCGCCAAAAGCTTGTGTTCATAGCTGTCGATCTGTTGCTGTTGCGCTGCGTTGATCTTTTGCAGCGACATGATTTTCAGGTCGTATTGGGCGGTGATTGCCATGTTGGTGCGCTTGTCGCGCTGCTCGAACTGCTGCGCACGGCTGGCGTCGGCCGCATCGCACTCCGCTTTCTTGTCCGCGTTGCCCTGGTGATAGGCGAAGATGAAGCCCCAATAGCCCACGGCCACCAGGACAGCGGTGCGGATGGCAAACTTGCGCGCGGTCGGGTCGAGATAGACGACGGCCGCGCAGCCGATCAACGCGGCGACCGACAGGCCGGTGATCTCGCTGATGTGCTTGACTTCGCTCCAGGCATTGGTGATGCCGTCGAAAATTTCATACATGGTCGTTCACTTTCTGCTATAATCCACGCGAGCCGACTCACGATTTTGGACCCCGCCGTGGCCTATAAATCCCCGAGACGAAGACGCGTTTTGATGACCGCAGGTGAGCGAAAAGGCAGGCTTGTTGCGATCAAGTTTGTCTGGCGCACTAAACAGGGACACGCTATGTGGCGCTTCCGTTGCGATTGCGGCGGAACGATTGTTGCCAGAGTGGGCGCCGTGCGGTCCGGCAACACTGTTTCCTGCGGGTGCCAGAAAATCGAGAGCGCGACGCGGCATGGAATGTCACGATCGGCCGAATATCGCGCGTGGAGCGCAATGCTTGATCGGTGCTACAATCCGAAGAACAAGGCCTTTCCCAACTACGGCGGTCGTGGAATAAAAGTCATCGCTCGATGGCACGAATTCAAAAACTTCTTCTCTGACATCGGGCCTCGACCGCGAGGCTTAACATTAGAGCGGCTCGACAACGAGCGGGGTTATTCGAAGAAAAACTGCGTCTGGGCAAATTGGTCCACGCAGGCGCGGAATCGGCGTAAGCCGATTAGACGTGGTCGTTCTTAAGCTTCGACCAGCGATCGAAGATGAGGAAGCCGCCGAGCGCGATGATGGTGGCGGCAACGATCAGCCCGAACCCTGGCGAGTGCGCGAAGTCGGCAAGACGCGACACCAGCTCGCCGCCGCCGAGCGCGTCGAAGTGCCCCTTGGCCTCCTCGAGCGGCGCCGCGGCTTGATTGGCGGCGTTGATGGCGGTGATGACGCCGCCGGCCGCAACGCCGCCGCCGGCAGTGATGGCCTTGGACTGCGTCGCCGGCTTCGGCGGCGGGTTGCGTTCGCCCTTCGGGCAGAACACGACGTCCGGATGCGGCGCCGCCGGTCCTTCGACGTGATCCGGGGTGTTGAACCAGGCGATCTCGGCGGTGCGGCGATGGGTGAGCCCGTCCATGTGCTCGCCCTTGGAATAGGTGTATTGCAGAAGCTTCGCCGGCACCGCCTGGATGTTGCCGGCGTTGATGAGATTGATGGCGGCGATCGCCGCATGCGGACAGTTGAAATAGGTGTCGTAGAGCGCGTCGGCTTGATGCTGGGTCACCGGCACCTTTAAGAGCGCGTTGACGTGCGCCTCGCATGGCGCCAGATCGTGCGACAGGATTTGGTCGCCTTCATCACGCGTGACGCGCAATCCCTGTACGATCTTCGGCGCACCGGCCGCATCGGTATGACCGGTGGCGATGGTCAGCGTGCCGCGCACCGGCCCGCCGTCCCATTCGGGATAGGCAAGTCGCCCGGTACGAGGATCCCGCTCCTTCGGCCGCTTGTCGTCGTAGACGTAGGGAACGAACTCCTCCCACGGCTCGGTGAGCCGCGCGCGGCACGCGGCGCTCATCTGGCGCATCGGCGTTACTCCAAGCTTGCGGGGATCGGGGACGATCAGCCGTTCGAGCCGGGCGATTGCTGCACGCCGCTGGCGTCGACGACGGGCGCGCCGCCCTGCAACACCACAACCGGCGGCCCCTTCACTGACGGCAGCGGAACGAAGCCGCCGAGCTTGTCCTCGATCGCCTTGATGCGCGGTTCGAGCCCGGCGATCCTGTCTTCGAGCGTTGTCAGCCCGGTCTGGAACTCCGCGATATCGGCTTTGCCCCTGTTCGCCCACGCGTGCAGCATCGCAAGGCCCCAGCCCCAGCCCTTTTGCGCCACCAGCCAGGCGAACCGCGCCACGATGACCAGGAAGGCGCCGGTTGCCAGGATCGCCGCCGTCTTGATGTACGGAGCGAAAAAGAAAGCGACCGCGGCGAGCGCCAGGCAGAGCAGCACGCCGAGGATGATGTAGACGAGGAGCTTCTTGCTCACGACAGTCTCCTGGAATGCGAAAGGCCGCCCGGACGGCGGCCTTTCTGGATGGTGTTGATGGGCGGCTTACAGATTTCCCATCAGCGAATTCATCAGCTGGGTCACCTGCGCTGAATTCAGGTAGCTCTGGAACAGCACGAAGTCGGCAATATCGACTTGCGCGGCGACGCCCGAGCCGGACGACGCCTGCGGGCGGCCGATCAAGAGCGGGTAGGACGATGACGCCGCGCCTTTGCCGGTATAGGCCGAGGCAGTGAGAACCTGGGTGCTGTTGACATAGCCGTCGATCGCACCGGAGCCCGAGCCGGTTTGATTGATGGCGAAGCACACGAAGCCGAAGGCGTTCTGCAGCGCGGCGCCGCCGGTCATGTTGACGGTGCCGACGCTGCCGTTCATGTAAAGCTGGAACGTCGATGACGACGTGCCGTAGGTAAAGCCGAAGCCATGGTCGAATGTAGACCCTGTCGTCGGGTCGCCGTTGCCGAGCATCGCCAAGACTTGCGACACGGATGTGCCGACCGAGCCGACCGGCGGCAACAGCCGCAGCGCCGCAGCGATCGTCAGCCCGCCAACCGCAGTGCCGAGATCGAAGGCGGCGTTGTGCGCGTTCCACAACCCGACGTCGCGCTCATTGGCGTTGGCGGCATCCTGGCCGAAGCGGACAACGTCAGTGCCTTTGAATGCGTTCGGCACCACGAGCAGCGAAGTCGCCTTCGGTGGCGAGAACGGATTGGCATCGTGCCAGCCCGCATTCTCCGGCGCGAAGCCGCCGACTTCACTCGGCCACGAGGTGATGACGCCGCCCGGCGTCGCGGTGAAGCCGGCCTGGCGCAGCCACAGCACCGGCGACAGCGCCGAAACGCCGTTGGCCACGGTCTTGAGATGGCGTAGCCGCGGGCCGGTGAGCGTCGCGCCGGGAAGCTTTGGGACAGCCTGCGTGCTCATAGGTCGTAACCAAATCTGACGATGACGGTCGACGCACCGTTCGGCAACGTGAGGGTCACCTTGCCGGTGGTGCCGGTCGAAAACACGATGCCGGGGCCATAGACGCCGGTGCTGTCGCGCGCCGAGCCGGCGACATTCGGTGCCGCCGCACTGAGATCGGACGACGTTTCCGGCAGCGTGAAGGAAAAGCTCGCGGCGCCCGCGGTCACGCCGGTCAGCGCCGCCGCAAAACTGCCTTGCACCTGGTCGCCGCTGCGGCGGTATTTGGCCGCGGTCACCGCGCCGATCGTGCAATTGCTGATGCTCACCGGCGCCGGCGCATAGGTCTCGCCGTTGATTTGCGGATCGTACGCGAGGAGGCCGGTGAAGACGTTGCCGCCCTGGCCCCACACCGTCTGGAACGTGCGGTTGGGAAGCGGGAACATGCCGATGTAGCTCGCGGTGCCGCCGGAGGCGAGCCGGAATTGCGCACCGAAATTGCGCGCGAAGTCGAGCGAGTTTGAGCCGACAGTTTGCGTCGGTGTTGCGCCGCGATCGAAATAGGCGACCGCGCCACCGCCGATGTCCTCAAGCCACGGGTTGCCCTGCGCGTTCCAAGCCGATGCGACACCGGCGCTCCAAGTGAAGCCGAGGTCCTGCGAGCGATAGAAGTAGACCGGCGTCGGCGTGCCGCCATCGGCGTTCGAGCGCACGCCGAGCAGGACTTCCTTGGTGGCCTTGTTTTGGACGATCGAGCCCTCGTTGCGGGACAATCCATCGGTCGCGCCGGTGCCCACCGCCGGCGTCGCGCGCAAGGTCCAGGAAATGCCCTTGTCGATCGAGGCGAAGACGCTGGTCTGATACGGATTGTTGAACTGAAAGGCCGCCACCAACAGCGTGCCGTCGTCGAGCTGCTCGATGCGGCCGGCTTGCGCCAGCCCGGCGGCGCCGGAGCCGCCGCCGATCAGATGCGGCTGCGACAGCGTAATCACCCCGGCGCTCATCGTGCCGGTATAGTGATAGACCAGACTGTTGGCGGCGAAGACGTAGGCGATGATGTGGATCGTCGCGCCGTCGACGTCGACCTTGACCGCGCCCACATAGGCGTTGAGCGACAGCGCCGACAGATCGAGCAGCGCCGTGCCGGCCGGCGGCGTGCCGCCGTGCAGCGCCCAGGTCGAATAATAGATTTTTCCGAAGCCGCCGGTGGTCTCGATCCACAGCGCGAACGCGGTCTCGCCGACGACGCCGCTCGTCGGCTGGGTGGCAACGCCGCTCGCCGACAGCGTCTGCACGTTGGAGAGCTTCGGCACCGCATGCGTGGCGGTTGCGGCAAGCCGCGACGCCAGATGGCCGCGGCGCACGTCGCCCTGCTGCGCCAACGCGGCGGGCGAAAGCGGCGGCGTGGCGTTGGAATTCTGGCTGGCGAATTGCAGCGCCCAGGCCGCAACCGTTCGCGGGCCGAGATCGAGATTGACTTCGAGCTTGTCGCTGCGGATTTCGGCTGGCAGCATTTTGGCGCTGTCGAGAAACAGCGGCGCATCCGTCGCATAATCGCTCGCGACATTGGTCAGCGCGCCGCTCAAGCCGCTGTTGATGCCCATGAGGCCGAAATTGAGCGCCGTGGTGCCGATGGTGATGCTGCCGGCGGTGAGATTGAGCACGTATTGCGCGCCGGCGTTGAGTGTGCCGCCCAGGACGACGATGCCGATCAGCGCCAGAAGCGCCGGCGTATTGGCGTCGGTGACGCGGGTGAGCACGAAAGCGGTGCCGCCGTCGCCGACGACGCTCAACTGATAGACGCCGTAATGGGTGGCCGAGCTGGCGCCGGTCCAGATCAGGTAGCGCTGGTTGAGGACCGGCGCGACGCCGTCGACGGTCGGGAATGCGCCATTGGCGGTGCCGGTGATGGTGGCGCCGACGCCGGCGGCGCCGTTGTTGTACGTGTAGGCCGGCAGCGTGAAGCCGCTCCGCGGTGTTGCCGCGGCCACACCGAGCGCATTCCAATTATAATTCGCGCTTGCCGCCGCCGCCGCCGCCGCGGCCGTAATCGCCGCATTCTGCGCATTGATGGTCGCGTTGGTGACGATCCCGGTATCGGTCGCCACGATTGCCGCATTTGCACTCGCCGATGCGGCGGAGGCGGATGCGGAAGTCGCGGCAGCGGCGCAAGCGGCCTGTGCTGCGGCGATCGCCGCCGCATTGGCGTTGATGGCGGTGAAGTCGAACGCGATCTTCAGATTGCCGGCGGTCACGTCGGCGCCGACCGATGCTCCCGAAATATAGTCCTGGGTCGCCAGATAGATGTTGCCGTTCACCGCATCGACGACGAAGTCCGAGGAGTAATACTGCGTGCCGGTGACCCAATTGCCGCGCCAGGTGCCGCGCGGGTTGATGATGCCGGTCGAGTGCGACGGGATCGAGCCGCCCAACACCATGCCGATCGCCGGCACCTGGATATAGACCGGCGCCTGGAGTTTTCCGGTGCTGTCGAGCACCTGCGGGTTGGGCACCTGCGTGGCGCTGATCGGATCGGCGAACAATTGCGCCAGCGTGCCGGTGGATTGCCCCGAGGAGTTCACCGTGTAGAACGCAACGCTGCAGCCGATGTAAAGCTGATTGGCGAGCGCAAAATCGGGGATGGAGCTGCGGAAGGCCATCAGTAAAATCCGAACCGATGCACACCCGGATGATCGAGCGCGCTCACGCAATGGTCATCGAACGGCTCGCAGATCGGCGGCTCGGTATCGTGCTCGCGGTTCTCGAAGGCGAGTAGTGCTGCGCGGGAGGCGGCGGCCGATTTGCCCCAGCGGTTGAGATCGCTCTCCGGGCGCTTGAAGATCGGCCCGGAGCCGAGATCGTGCGAGAGCTGCCAGACCAGATAACGCTGCCAGCCTTCGCGGAATTTGGTGATGTCGGCCGCTGAAGGCTGCGCCCCCGTCACGCCGGCCGGCGCCACCTTCGGTGCATAGGTCTGCACGTCGAAGATGACGACGTAGACGTTGGTGTCGGTAACCGCCGGAATCGGATAGGGGAAGAACTGCGAGTCCGGCAGTCGGTCGATATAGACGATGCGCGGCGGTCCGGTTTCCGCCGGCTTGCGTAAATCCATAAAGTCATCACGCGTGACGATCTCAAGCGGCGTTACGCGCCCCGAAGGCCACTGCAGATGCGCGGCCTTGGGAAATTGGATGCCGTCGACCGGCGCATTGGCGCCGAGCGCGCCGATCAGATCGTAGGCGCCGGTGCCGTTGGTCAGCAAAAATTTCACCTGATTGGGCGACGGCACCAGGAACAACAATTCCTCGGTGGCGGCGAGCTCCGACAACAGAAGATCGAGCCAGAACATGGCCTCGCGCAGATGCTCCGGATCGGCGGCCGAATCCGTCACCGGAAACGCATTGATGACGCGAAGCGCCCGCTCGCAAAGCTGGCGCGCGGTAAGGACCTGGCTCACGGCGGTTTAATCTTCGCTGTACAAGCGGTCCGCCTGCGAGGCAACGGGGCCGGTCTCCAGCTCCGCGGCCGGATAGAACTCCTCGCTGTCGCCCTCCTCGGCCTGTCCGGCAATCTGGCGCGCCGGGCGCTTCTCCAGGTTGGCGTCGCGCTTCTTCTTCTTCTGCTCGATGATGAAGTCGATCATGCGGCCGCGGTCTTTGCCCTCGACCGCGGCTTCGCCGCCGGGCAATTCCACGGTCCGCTGTATGAGCGCCATGGTGGAGAGCTCGCTGTAGCGCGCGATCGTCTGGTTGTCGGCAATCTCGAATTTCTCGCCGGCGCCGAGTTCTTCGGGCTGCTTGGGCTGCCGGCTATACGGCAACAGGTTGCCTTGCTCGTCGGTGTGCTTGAAGGCGTCGATCGCCAGGAACCGCACCGCGACCGGAAACGGCAGCTTGAGCGGCTTGCCCGGCTCGAAGGTGAATGACTTGAGGATTTTGCCGGTCCCGCGCGGGCCAGCAACCCACATATCGTGCGTGCGCGGCGGCTGACCTTGAACCGCGGTGGTGTCGAGCACGAACAACGTGGTCGGAATGGCGGCCTTTTCGGTGCCGTCGTTCGTTGCTGGCGGCAATGGTGCGGCAGCGCGAGGCAATAGCTCGCCGGTATATTCGTCACGCTCCTGCGCAGCGGCAGCGCTCGATGCAGCGTTCATGGGTCGCGTCCTTCAAGGTTGTTGACATGCCGAAACGGGGCCGGCCGGGCGGCGACGCCCGGCCGGTAGAATTTTCAACGGCGCTCGAGGCGGCGCTTTAGCCGTTGAGCACGTAGGGCAACAGGATGAAGCCCTTGGCCGCGACCGCGCCCGAGGAGATCGTCAGGCTGATGTCGGACGCGGTCTGCGCATCCGACGTCGCCGGCGCATTCGAGGAAAACAGCGCGCCGTTGGTGCCGATGACCTGGCCGGCGTTCGTGGTCGAGGCGGCGTTGATGAAGCCGGTGGCATTGCCGCCCGATTCCGACGACAGCAAGCCGCAGCTCACCGTCTTTGAGGCTTCGAGCGTCGTCACCAGGATGCCGCAGCCATGCAGCCGATCGAGGATCATGGACGAGGCTGGGAACTTGAAGCCATTCGCGGTCTCGGTGTTGGCGGCATAGTCGGCGATCGAGAACGGCATCTTCATCACGCCGCGCTTGCGCGCGGTATCGATGTTGATCTCGTTCGGGCCGGACGGCGAGACGTTCAAGAACACGCCGAAATGGCCCTTCGCGGTCTGGATGTAGAGATCGACCTTGGCGGTGACCGAGCTGTCATACTGGAACTGGATCAGCCCCGAGGTGAGCGCGATCGGATTGGTGAGCGTTGCGCCGGTGAGATCGAGCAGCGCTGCCTTGTCCGGCGTGCCCGCCTTGGTGACATAGCAGACGGCACCGCTATCGTTGATGTTGACGTCCTTGAACACGTCCTTGAGCTGGACGCGAACATTTACAAGCGTGACCATGGTGGGTTACCCCTTGAGTTTGAGGAATTCCGGGAATTCGAAAGCCTTCTGAACCTTAAAGACGCCTCGCCCGCGCGAAATCTTTCGTCTCGCGCGGGCGTCGCTATTGCGGTGTGGCGCTTACTGCGCGGCGGCGGTCTTGAGCGCGATGCAGCCAAAGTCCTGCCGCGTCGGGTTCAAGCTGCCGTCGAGATCGTAGAGCGACAGGAACTGCGGTTTGAGCATCCCGAGCTTGCGACCGACGCCGATGCCGGGCCGGTTGCCGTAGTCGGTAAGCACCGCTTCGCGCCAGAACATCGAGCCGATGGTGGCGATCGCGCCGGCTTGTGCGCCGAGCAGCATCGCCTGCGCACCATCCACGGTGCCGCCGGCGCCCCACTTCGAGCCCGACGCCATTCCGGTGGTGTTGAACACCTTGTTGTGGTGATGGATCACGGTATTGCCGATCGTCACCGACGCGCCGGTGAACAGCGGGTTCTTGCTCGAGCGCTTCTCGGCCGACCGCACGATGGTCTGGTAGGTCGGGTCGAGCTGCAGATCGCGCCATTGCGGCTCGCTCATCAGCAGCACGTAGTAATTGCGCCCGCCGTCGCGGATCGGCCGCAGCCGCTTGGTGGCGGCAAACGACGTCGTCGACACCACCGTCGCCCAATTCATGGTGTTGGACGTGGTGACGGTGGCTTCGCTGGTCGCCGTGCCGGCAAACTTGATGCGGTTCGAGGACGGCGCCACCACATCGGCGGCGAACGTCAACGCCGGCAACTGGCTGTTGGTCCGGGTCGCCCCGTTATAGGTGAGCGAGTAGGACCGGCCCGAGAGCGTGAGAAACATCAGCTCGTCGAGCTTGTCGGAGAGCCAGAAGGTGAGCTTGTCCTTCGACTGCATGCGGAACCGGATGACGGTCGCCTGCTCGGCCATCTCGCCCTTCGACTTGTTGCCGTTGCGCAACTGATCGATGCGGATGGTCTGGCTGTCGTTTTGCAGGGCCTCTTCGTTGCCCTCCAATTCGTTGTCGCCGACAACGCCGTCCGATTGCATGTCGAGCACGAGCTGCATCACGCACTCGAAGCCGCGTTCGGTCTCGGTGAGCTTCGTCACACGCTGGATGACGGAGTTCATGTCGTTGTCGTTCTTGCCAATAAAGCCATTGGCAAAGAAGAACGATTGATCGCGGCCGTTCTTCCAAAGCTCGGCCGCCCAGACGATTTTCTTCGCGGCGCTCAGAGCGCCGAAGTCGGTTACTGCCACGGTGGCACCTTTTAAATGTCAGTGGTGCCGAGGAGTCTCATGCGCTGCGCTTCGGACATCCTGTCGTAAGCATCCTCGCTCATGGCCTCGATCGCCGCGTCCGTAAGCTGGCTGGCATCGCCGTTGTTGCCGTTCATTGCCGACAGATTCGGCGGCTGACCGGCTTCGACGTCGAGCTTGCCCTTGCGGATGGCCGCGATCGGGGAAAGCGGGGGTTGCTGTTGACGAGCGCCCTGCCCTGCCGGCGGCTGCTGTTGCTGCTGCTGGCCGGGTTTCGGTTGCTGAAGACCGGGAATAGCGATGCCCTTTGCCGTGGCTTTCGCCGACAACATCGTCGGGCCAAGCTGATCCATCAGCACGGCGGCCTCTTCGCGCAGAGCGAGAGTGCCGGCCGGCGTCATGACGTCGACGCCTTTGTCGATCAGATTGGCAACCGCACGATCGCGGACGTATTTCCAGTCGATGTCTGTGCCGACTTGCTCGAACACGTCGATCCACGGATGGTCCGCTTTGATTGCCTCGGTGCGATCCTCAAGGTAGAGGTCGCTCGGCTGTTGGGCTTGCGCCGCCGGCTTCACCTTCGCGAGCAGGACTTCCTCGCGGATCGCCTGCTCTTGATTGCTCAGCTCGCGCGTCCGCTTTGTCAGCTCCGAATAGGTGATCTCGCCGTTGTCGAATTTCGTGGCAAGCTCATCCTGTTTGGTCTGGATCGCGGCAAGGCGCTGATCGGCGGTCGGCTGTTGCGGTTGCGGCTGTTGCTGCGGCCCGCCTTGGGGCTGGGGCTGCTGCTGCCGGGCTTCCGCGACACCGCGCCACCGGGCGGCTTCGAGTTCAGCTTTGTGGACGCGAGCCAGCACTTCGGCAAAACGCTCCGGCGGGATCATCTGGCCGCCGGCGGGAGTGTGCTCCCTGGTCGGCTGCTGATCCGGCTTTTGCGTTTGTCCGGGTTGCTGCTGGTCGCCAGTCTTTCCGGGTTCGGCTACCGGTGCCTGCTGTCCCCTCGCCGCTGCCTCCTCGGCTTCAACTGCGGCTTGAGCTTCAGCGAGCGCCGTATCGTCGGGATCGACAAACTGCGGTCCGGGCTCCGGCTCTTGCGGTTGCGGCTGCGGTTGGACAGCGGCACCCGTTTCGTTCGGATCGGGCTGCGGTTGTTGATCGCCCGGATTGGGCTGAACATCGCTACTCGTGGTCATGTCATCCTCTGCGCGGGAAAACTTTGCGGAAACGCCCGAACGGCGGCGGCCCGGCCGGATGCGCTCCGGCAGGCGGAAACATTCGGCACGTCTCGCCGAATGACGGAGGCTCGCCATCACGCGTGACGGCGGGCTTAAAGATTTCAGTGATCGAAGAAGAACGGATCGAACGGCAGATGCGGGTCGGAGCCGTAAGGTGGCGGCGGCGGCACCATCATCACCGTGCCCGATTGCGGGCAACGGAATAGCAGCGCGCCCTTGTCGAGCAGCACGCGCTCGCCGGTCGGGGTTTCCCAAACGTCGTTGTTCACGTGGCGCTCAACGATCGTCCAACCGAATGAGCGCGGCGAAGCTGGCGTGCCGACACCCCGGACGTAGCGCATCAGTGTAGCAAGTCCTTTGCGCCCACCCACATGGTGTGCATGGCGCCGGCCACCGCTATGGTAATGGCACCCAGGATCGCCTTGCCGAACAAGCCCTCGGATCGCTCGCGGGTCTTGTCGAGGAATTGCATGTTGCGCTGCCAGCGCAACGGGTCTTTCGGATCAATGCCAAACTTGATCGCGAACTCATCAAGCGCTTCGCTGGTGCCTTCCTTGACGAGCTGTTTCATGAGCGCCGCATCGCGGGCGCGCATTCCGCCGATGTGGAGGCGTTCCTCGTTGTCGGCGCTCATTTTAGTTCCTCAATGACGGCGGCAATTGCCCGCGGGCGCGCTTGTAAAGCTCACCTTGGCCCGGCTCGAGCACCTTGCGCATGTGCAGGTTCCACAGCTCCCAGCCGCCCTCGCAGAGCCCGATGATGTTCTCAAGGCCGGTCGCCAGGACGCCGGCAAAGTCCCGCGGCTCGCACTCGTTCTCGACCCATTCGATCGGGATCTGCACGTCTCCATCCTCGTCGAGCCACAGGATGACGTAGCGGCTATATTCGGCCTCTCCGGAGCGCGCGAGGACCGCGAGCCCGTTCTGCATGTCGGCCGGCTTCGGATCGGTGAAGACGATCACCCAGGCGCCGTTGTGGTGCAGCTCGCGATTGAGCTTGTTGAGGACATCGACCGCGAACATGGTCTGCTCGCCGATGATCTCGGGCGAATAGGGATTGTGGGTAGTGATCTCGCCGTTGTCGCGGCGGATGAAAGCGTAGTGCCGGCCGTCGCCTTTCAAAATCTCGCCTTCGGCGGCGAAGCGGCGCAGCAAGGCTTTGGTGATGAGCCGGTCATCGTCGAGCATCGGCATGGCGCTCTACCTCACTGCGTAAATGGCGTGACGTCGGCCGCGACCGGCCCGCGCCCGAGCGGACCCGGCGTTTCCTGGTGCGGGCTCGGCATACCGCCGTGCGGCGCATGGTGCGCGGGCTTGTGATGGGCGATGGCGCGCTGCGGCTGTTGGCCGTGCTGCTGTTGCTGTTGCTGTTGCTGCTGCGCCTGCGCATTGGCCTGCCACATCGCCTTGATGCGCTCGATCCACTCGTCCTTGCGCGGCATCGACGACGCGTCGATCAGCAAGTCCGCGGCCATCGGCAGATAAGGCCCGATCGCCGGCCCGAGCTTCTCCAGAAGCATCAGCATTTCTTCGAACTGCGCGTGCAGGAACGTGTCCGACAGCGGCGCGTCGTCGATGACCACGGCATATTTGCCGATCGTCACGTCGTTGTTGATCGCCGCCAGCCCCGATGTCGGGTCCTGCATTTCCTGGTTCAAATGGACCTGGGAGAAGTGGCCGTTCTTCCCCATGATCCGGTAGATGCGCGGCTCGGTGTACCAGCCTTGAATGATGCGCAGGTGCGAGGCGCCCAGCAGCATCTTCGAGCGCTTGAAGTTGTCCATATAGGTCTGGATCGCCAGCACCGCCTGGCGCTGCTTGGCCTGCAGCGCGCGACCGGATTGCACGTTGAGTTCCTGACCCAGCGCCGCCTCGTTGATGCCGGCGATGGCCTTGATGTCCTGATCGGCGTCGTCCTCGAGCTGCTTGTGCGCTTGCGCGGTGCCGCCGGGCACGATCTGCTCGGGCTTCTGTGCTCCCGCCTTGTAGACGATGTTGACGCCGGGCGATGAGCCGTACTTCTTCATCGCCCGCTCTTGGTGCGGGGTGAAGGTTTGGTCGGTATACGTCCAGCCGCCGTTGGCGAGCTTGCCGGCAATCTCGATGCGCGAATTGCGCCGCTTGTTCTTCTCCTGCTGCGGATCGACCAAATCCTCCACCATGCCGCGGGTGATGCCGCGGCGGAAATAGGGGAAATATCCGGTCTTGGTGTAGCCCTCGTAGTAGGACGGCTTGTCGTAGAGCAACAGATCGCCGGCGAACGTCGTCCACTGGATGCGCTCGACGGTGCGGCGCTGGATTTTTACCGGGGTGCCGACTTGCTCGGCGTAGAGCATGATCTTCTGCAGCTCGTTGGTGCCCCAATGATCGGGCAGCACTTCGCGGTCGCCGGTCTCAAGATCGATGGCGACGTTGCGCGGCTCTTTCACCTTCCACTGCATGTCGATCAGGCGGATGGTGCGCCGCGATGTATCGACGAAATCGCCGACCAGCGAATAGAAGCTGTCCCACCAGGCGTCCTCGACGTCCTCGCGGGAACCGAAGGTGCGCACCGGGCTGATCTCGTCGGTCACGATCATCGACGAGATCGGCGCCAGCGGCGTCTGCCCGAGCACGAACGGCCGCAACAGCGACATCGCGTCCTTGCCGAACGTCGCCTCGATCTCATCGAGCGAGACGTAACGGCTCTCGCACATGAAGTTGGCCGATTCGTCGAGGTTGTAGGCGTCGGCGTCGGGATCGGGATAGACCGCGAAAGGATCGCTGGCGCTTGTGTTGATCTCGCCGAATTCATTGCTCTCGAAGCTCAACCGGGTGTCGTACCAGCCGCGGCCGGTGAGAAGCCCATCGAGAAACACTTCGGTGTCGACGTAATCGAGATGCGAGCCGGTGGCGATCACCTTCTCGACGTCGCTCAACGCGGTGGCGACCGTCTCGGCCGAGCGCATGTCCTGGCCGGGCTTGAAGGTGATGTCGGTCTTGTTGGCGCGGTGATAGCCGAGCACCAGCCGCACCAGCGGCGCGATGATGTTGAACTTGAAGTGCGGCCGGCGCTGGCGGCGCAATTCCGCTTTCGCCGCTTCCGCCCACTGCCGGCCCTCGAAGAAATCGACACACACCTTCGCCGGCTCCGCCCAGCGCAGTTGCGCATAGGCCGCGCGCTGCCACTTTTCGGCCAATAGCAGGACCTTCGCGGGATCCTGCTTGGGCAGCCGCTTTGGGGGGACGGGACCGAATTTCATGGAGAGTTGGCGCTAGTCGCCTTGATTCCAAGGAAGTGCTGCCATTGTCAGGTTTTCCTTCCGTTGCAGGCGCGCCGATCGCGGCGCGGGTGGTGCGCCTCAGCTCGCCGGATAGACGATCATGAAGGTGATCGTCTTGGTGCTGAGGTTCGAATTCTGCTGCGTGGCGAGCGCCGCGCCGAGGATCTGCGCGGTCGATGTTCCCGCCACCGCCTTGATGAATTCGTTTGCCGCGTAGCCCAGGATGCTGCCGAACACGGCGGCGTAGCTCTGGTTAGGGACCGCCACCGGCAGCGAAATCGTCGCCTGATGCGTGTCGGCCGTACTCGGGAAGGTCAGCGTGCCGTAGGCAAAGACCATGTTGCCGTGCTGGCAATATTGCGCGCTGACGCCCGTGAAGGTGAGGCCGCCGCCGCTCTGATCGGTCGGTGTCCACGACGTCGGCGGAACGAACGGCAGCGGAGTGGTTTCAATTTTCGCCATCGGCCGGGCCTATGCGAATTGAGCGTCGAACCAGCAATCCGCCGATCCGATCGTTTTGGTGGGGCCGGTCGAGGAATTGGAGACGACAATGCCGGTCGCGAAGGCCCGCCCACGCGAGCCGAAGTCGATGGAAAAATTCGACGATGCGGGCACCGTAAGGGTTACGACCGGCACCGCCGTATCAGCCGGCAGGGTCGCGGCATCATGGAGCTGAATGAATTGCGCGGATGTTTTGCTGTTGTAGCCGCTCAAGCCGTAGAGCGTTCCCGCTGAAGCTTTTATGACGTGCGAGGCCTCGTAGGCTGGGCTGCTCGCATTGGAAGCGGCCGCTAACGTCGTGGTGATACCCGCCGCAATGAGCTTCACCAGGCCGCGGAGATATTGCTGCAGCGTGCCGGCGGCGTCGGTGATCACCGCGCCGCCCGTCGTCACGCCGATGGTCACCTGATCGCCGTCTGCGGATTTAACCGCCATCTTGGCGCCTGACACCGCGCCGGCGAGTGTGTCCGTATCTGTCTTGATCGCGGCAAGCGCGCCCAGTGACGTTTCCGCAGCGGCGTCGGTCACCGAGATCGTCCCGGCCAGCGACGTGGCTACAGCCTGAATGCTCTTACTGATCTGTTTCCAGATCGAAATGCCGGAGACCGGCGTCACATCGGTCGCGGTGCTCGCGGCATCGGCCTTCGCGCCGATCGTAGCCTGGCCGCCATCGGCCATCAGCGCGTCGATCGTGGAAACCGTCGCGCTGCCCGCAGGCCCGCTTGGAACGCCATTGGTCAGAGTGACGCTTGTCGCGTTCGGCATGATCTAAAACCCCAAATAGTAGTAATACTCGCCGGTCCCGCCACCGCCGGAGCTGCCGCCCTCGAAGGCAGTGCCCTGGCTGTCGCCGGACACCACGCGCGGTGGATCGTTCGGCGATGACGCGCTCTGCTCGTTCTGCATCAGTAGGTTTCGACGACGCTCACCGCTTGCGTCGCGCTTTCGGCGATGCCCCACACCTCGGCTTGCGTCGGGATGGTGACGCTGGCGCCGGCGACGCCGACGAGCTGCGCGCCGGTCCCCGTGGTGACGCCGCTCGAATTGCCGAGGTCGATCGCCACGGTGCCCTTATTGATGATCGTGATGGCGTTGCGCCCAGGCCTGCGCGCGGCAATCAAGGTCGCTTGGGCGCTTTGGACCGTGACTTGATTGGTATCGAAACCGCCGGTGCCTGACATCGCCGCACTCCGTTAGCTGATCCGCACCGAGTTGATGTTGGCCACCATGCCCGATGAGGCGGTCTCGGTGAGCACCGTCTCAAGCTCGAAGGTGACCTTGTCGCCCGGATTGAGCGTGGTGCCGGTGATGGTATGGGCGACGTCGGCGCCGGCGGCGGTCATCGCCTGCGCGGCCGGGCCGAGGTTTGCGCCTTCGGTGCCGTCATTGGCGGCACGGTAGGCTTTGACCTGCACCGTTTTGGTCGAGAGCGTGCCCGCGCCGGTGATCGAGCAATTGGTGGTGACGGTGATGTTCTGCCCGGCCTTGTACCAGGCCGGCAGCACGTATTCGAAGATCGCGTCGTCGGTCTTGGTGTTGTTGTTGGCCGATTCCGAGACCAGGAATGCGGAGGTGCCGAGCGTGATGGACTGGCCGAATTTGCCGGCTGCCGCTGCGGCCGCAAGCGCGGAGCCGTCCGCATTCTTGAAATCGGCGAGCTTGATCGGCGTAGAGCCGAGGAGCCCGTTGGCGCTCTGCGCCACCTGCGACACGATGCCGGGCTTGTTGGTGCCGCCGGAGAAGGCGGCAGCGGTCACCGTACCGGTGAGCGTCACGTTCTGGCTGGCGTCCGCGGTGAGCACCTTGTTGGCTTCGGCAGTGCCGTCCACGGCGGGCAGTAGTGCGGCATAGAACTTTTCCTGGCCGACATGCCAGGCGCTGCCGAGCGCGAAGCGGATGTTGTCGAGAAGCGCCATGATCGTGTCTCCTGGTTAGCTGGCCATAAAGTCGCCGCCGGCCGCTTCGTCTTCGATGTCCTGCATCCACTTCGGGGTTTGCAGCTCAAGCGGCTCGGGGAAGATGACGGAAAGTTCGGGGTCGAGAATGCGGCTCATGCCATCGAGCATGTCCTCGTGGCTGAGCACCGGGAACGGCTTGTATTCCTCGTTCAAAAACACCTGCACCAGATTGAGCGTGTGTTTTTCAGAGACCGTGGTGTAGAGAATGCCGGCCTCGGGCAAGAGCATCCGGCCCTGCTCGAAGACCGGGATCAGCCGCTTGATGCGGTCGATCTTTTTCAGCGAACCGGCGAGCGGGGTGATGCCGAACCGATAGTTGGTCTGCGCCATCACGTATTGCATGTGCTCGATGTCCGCCTGCAGGCCGTACTCCTCGTAGCCGACATTGAGCGGGCGCCACTTACGGTGCAGGTAGAACAGCGCTTTCGTGCGCTCGGTGAGGTTCAGCCGATCGCGGATCGCGTCGCAGACGTAATAGTGCTCATCGCCGCCGGTGCCGATCACCCACATCGTGGTGTAGTCGCTGGTCGGCTTCTTCTTCGAAGCCGGATCGACCACGATGTAATGGTTGAGCCCGGTGAAGTTTTGCCCCGGCCAGTATTTGATCCACTTTTCGTTGAAGCCTTGCGCCTTGTCCGCTGTCGGATTGAGCAGCATTTGTGCTCCGAAGGTGTAAGGCCCTTGCAGCCGGCGCTTTTCGGCTAGGAACTCGGCCGAGCGCAGCACCGACTTCGACCAATCCTCTGAGCCGTCCGACGTGCAGGGATGAATGCGAGCCGGGATTCCGCGCTCCATCATCACCGAATAGGTATCGAATAGGTGGTAGCGGCTGCCCTGAAATCGCGTCCAGCCGCCCTCGGTCCCAAGATTGTCCGACAGCTCCCACGCCTCGGTGGTCTTGTGGATCATTTCCGGCGTGGTGACGCTGCGGTCGGTCACCGTGTCGTCGTAGTCGCGAATGAAAAAGTGCTTGCCGATGGGCTGGCCGTCGACCAAGCCCCAGGCCTCGATCGTCGCCTCTTTCGGGTTGGTCTTGCGCTTGACGATCAGCCCGTCGTCTTCCGACCACTTCGGCGCCTCGTTTTCCGGATTGGCCCACAGCACGTCTGGGAAGATCGCCTTCAGGTCCTCGTTATTCTCGCACTCACGCTTGATCTGCCGCAGAAAGCCCTTGGCGCTCGGCCGCGTATGCGAGAATAGCCCGATGGTGACTTCGCGGCCGTTATAGCGCGGCTCGGGATCCTCACCGTGGCTCGCCAGCACATCCTGCAGCGACAGCCCGAAGGTGATGATCGTGGACTTGTAGTGCTCACGCGCCCACAGGTCCAAATAGCCGTTCGGCGCCGCCCCTACTTCCCGGCAGCGCTCGAACAGCCAATCATGATTGATGTCGCGCCGCTTGCAGGCGGCGGTGAGCAGATAAAATAGATCATTGCGGATCAGCTTCCGCTTCGCCCGGCGCAAATCCTCCGGTGACCGGGCCGAAGCTGTCGTCAGGATGCGGACGTACCACTGGATCGTTTCGAGCCGGTTCTTCGGCAGCTCCAGGCGGAACATCGGCCAGGACAGCGGCAGCGCCGAAGATGGCTGCGAGTTCATCCTTCACCTCGGTAGGGGTTTGCGGCGCCACGGGCTGTGTCTGGATCGGCTTGCCGCCAGGCCCTGACAATTCGCGCCGATTGGTGAAGAAGCCGCCGACTTCTTTTGCGGCCTGCTCGGCGAGTTCCTTCGCCATGCCCATGTTGCCGAGCGCCTCGGCCTTGCTGGCCATGCGATCGAGCATGCGCAGCCGATAAACCTGCGACGCAATGCCGATCGCCGCGGTGTCGGCGAGATAGAGCTTGCGCGCCTCCTCGAACAGCGCCTTGAGCTCCGGTGATAGCGCCTTGCCCGCGACCTTGGTCGGGTCGTAAGCCTCGACCCGCTGGCGGGTGACGTCGATCCCGAAGTCTGCCTTGACGGTCGCGGCTACCTCTGAGGGGGTGTCCCAGCACGCCAGCTTCGAGACGATAAAGCGTTTGATCTCGTCGGCGAGTTCGTCGGGAGCAGCCATCGGTCAAGGCCGGGTCAATGTCGCGCGTGACAGGTGCCGCAGGCGCCGCGGATGAATTCGGGATCGACCGTCGGGATCTCCGCAGCCGCCGCGACCATCGCCGCCACATCGGCCGAAACCGCTCCGTACCGCTTCACCACCCCGATAAACTCCTCAACGTCATGGCCGCGCATGGTGAAAACCGGGATGCCGGTATCGCCGGCGAATTTCGGCTGCCCGAATTCGTCCTTGGCCTGGCCGCAGTGATAAAGCTCGTGCTCGACCAGCGCGCAGAACTCGGCGTCGCTTGCCTGCGCCGCGTACTCAGCGTCGAACGTCAACAGGAAATCCAGGTCGCCGCCGAACCATCCGAGGAGTTGCGATTGCGCTCTTGCCCGCGCCCACTTCCCCATCGAGCCACCCGGCGGCTTGAACTCGGCTTGCCCGACGATGATCCGGCCGTGCCGGCTGTTGCGCACGCCGGCCCACAACACTCCGATCCGCGCACTGATTAAATGACCGTGATCCGGGTTGGCGAGACCGCCGCTGTCCTGGATGAACGTCGCCGTGATCCACTCCAGCATGTCCGGCGCCGGCGCGAACATCGGGCCGTGGATCGTGCGCGCCACGATCTCTGCTGGCGGCTGCGGGCGCATCGGCATCCTTCAAAGCGAAAGGCCCGGCTGCGAACCGGGCCTTTCTGTACGCGGTCTGCGAAGCCAGAGCTCTTCTTACGCCGTGGCCGCCCGCTTGCGCATCGTGCTCGAGCTGCGCTTGGTGCGAGCCCGTGCCGCGCGCGGCGTGGTACGGCGGTTGCGCGCGCTCGACGAGCGGCGCGAACGGGAAGATGTACGACGTGGTGACGACATTATTGCCTCCATCGCCCGAATGATTCGGGGTAATGTCGGCTATACAGCGCCGCTGGATGAAAGTGAATCCCTTTTGCGCTATGCGTGGCCGCCGTGCCCCAAAAGCGCACCCAGGTCGAGCGCCTCACCGTCCTCGCGTCGCTGACCGCGTTTGAGCAACAGCGCCTTTGTAATCGACACGCCGAGAGGAGCAAACTCGCACTCTGTGCCTTGAACGATCGCCGGGAGCGTCGCCATGGGATCGTCCACGTATGATAGCCGCACCTCACTGCCGGCCTTCACTGCCCCATCGAGCGAGAGGATCACAATGAAATTGGGCTTCGCCATTTCAATCCTCGTTGTCCAGTTCCGGCATGTCGTCCGGCTCGCCGCAGGGATCGTCGCGGGCAATGTCGTACTCGTCGTCGTCGAGCGGATCAGGCGCGCAGTCGGGCATCACGGCGCGCCTTGCGCTCCTCGTAGGTGAGCGGGCGGCAGCGCTCGCGGAGCACGGTGTGATAAGCCGTGGCTGGGTTGCGATTGTTGGCGCGTGCCCAGGCGCGAACATCGCCGCCGGCGCGGTCGATCGCCATCAGTTCGGCGACTTCCTCTTTGGTGAACGCCGATCGGTTGGCCACGGATTTTCCCCCTCACCGACATAGCGGGCAGTTCGGAATAACGCACCAGCGGCCAATTGTGGGCCTCGATTTTCGGGCGATGGTGCGAACGAAACGCGAAAGCGGCGGTTTCAGGCAACTTGCCAGGGCGCAAGCCCGGCAATCGGCCGCGTCAGAAATGCAGGAAGCCGCAGCATGATTGTTACCTCAGCACACTGGATCGGCCCACGCGGGCGGAAACTCTTGCAGCAACACGTCGCGCACCGCGCCGCTGCGGAAAGCGTCCTCTGGAAACAGGAGAGTGCGCCGCTCGGCATTGGCGAAGCGCTGGTACGACAAGATGTAGCGGCGCTCAGCCCCATCAAAGCTGCAGGCGAAGGACTTTGGATCGACACCCGCGTTGGCCCGGACCGCTGCGAAGACCGCTTCCTTCCGAAGCTGTATGCAGCCCATTTGCAATCGAGCGCTCACTTGCCCCTCGGCAAATAAACCCGCGGCTCGACATGGCCGGATGACGCCACCATGGCGCCATTGACCACCGACAGCCAGCGGCCGTGATGCTTGTTCGGCTCGGTGCTCGAGCGGATCGTCGCCAGAATGATCTCCGGCGGCTTGCCCTTGCCGACCACGGCGCAGAAGTTGATGGCGCTCTGAAAGCACTCCTCGGCGGAGCCGTTGGTGATCTGCACAAAGCCGCGGATGACCTTGACGCCAAAACCGTGCGGGCCGGACGAGACGAACGGCGCCCACAGCTTCGGCAACAGGAAGCCCATGCGCACTTCGGGACACCATCGCGTCGGATAGCGCTTGGCGTATTGCACGTTAAGCGCATCGAGCCGCTCGATAAGCGGACGCTTCGGCGATTGACGCCGATCGGTCTTGCGGTTGGTGATCCACTCACCGTCCCGCTGATGGAGGGCGCGGCCGCTCATTAGCTTACGCTCCCCGATCATTTGATGCGCGTCCCGGTCCCGGCTCGGACGACTGACAGAGCCAGACGCAACCAGGACCGGGAACGCGCGAAGCGCAGTGAGGTGCGCTAGACCTGATCCCCACTTACAGCGCTGCTGGAAATAGATGCGCTGCATCGGTTAACGGGGATTCAACAAAGGGGAGCCCGCGGGCCGAGGGCGCTACGTCTCGGCTCTAACCGGCGGTCCAGAAGGATGCGGGGCCGTGTGGTTCCGCCGATCGCTCGGCCCGGGAGGCCGCCGCGAGCATTTGGTGCCGGCGACGACTGTGCGTCGATGGCGACGAGGACAGCTAACAACGCTCTTTGCGAAGCTGCGCTGTCGGCGCCTTTGCCGGCAAAACGAAATCCCGCCGCGGCGGAACCGGGCGGGCTGACAATTTCACGGGTCACAGTATCGTCAATAGCGCAACTCTCAACAAGCGTCCTCCGAAAACTAGGTAAATGAATTGTAGGTCTTGCCTACCCTCCTAGATACTTCAGCGGAATTTTCTGCGGCCGACAGCCAAGGAAAAGGCGGAGCGCTCGGTGGCAACGCGAAATGCTCCGTCATCCGGCACCTCTCCGCCAGCTCACAGAGCGCCATCCACCACACGGCGTATTCGAAGCGAGCGCGCAAGATGATGTCGATCGACGGCACGAGCTGAAGCGGAGAATGAGCGCCTTCTGCGTACCGGCGTCCCTTGGTGATGCCTCGCACAATCGGCTTATTGTTGCTGCCAAGGACGCGCGCAATCCGCGGTGCGCCCGTCACCCAATTCGGCCGGTTGCCGAGCCGGGCATGGATCGGCACAAGCTTTGCTGGGGATAGCTCGCGTGCATCAAAGCCGGTCTCGTGCAAAATCTCCTCGCGGACGACGATGCCCGCCACCTCGCGTTTTTTTCGCTTGATGATCGTCGTCTCGACCGCGCGGAAGACTTCGCGCGTCAACCACACAGCGAGATCGCCGAGCAGCTGCTTGGCCATCGGCAGGGTGAGCCGCGCTGGCTCAAGTCCGCGCACGGCATAATCGAGCATCAGCGCGTCGTGATGCGGCGCGCCATACATGACGGCATCTGGAATCGTGGAAACGTAGCCGCCGCCGCCGCCACCCCCGCCCAGCATAAAGAGATCGTCCCCAAAGCTTCGCGTCCCGTCATCAGGGAGCCGCTTCGGTAATTCGTGTACGTATGCCCAGCGTAAGATTTGTTCGATGTCGAGCCGCTTCTTCCCCGCCACCAGCACCCTCACATGCTGCCATGGCTCTTGCGTCCGATAACTTAAAAATGCGGCGCGACCGCCCTCACGCAGTCACGCGTGATGCGATTACTCGTAGATCGGCTTGACCAAAAACTTATGCATTTCGCTGGTGCCGCCCTCGACATCGATATGGCCGTAAGCTTCCACCAGGATGCCGATGAGGATCGGAGATCGCGGCTCGCCGCCCTGCTCGATCGCTACCCTCTTTTCACTCGGCTTTTCACTCAGCGATGCGATATTGCCAGCGGCGGCTTGCTGCGCGCCGCCGGCAGGCAGCCGGCTCGGCTTCGGCATTCCATCGAGCGCGGCCTCGATCAAAGCTTTGACGGCCGCCGGAGCGTAGGCGTCATGCAGTCTGCCTTTTGCGGCGGCAACAGACGATGCGGTGATGTTGATGTGGAAGCTCATGATGATGTCCCCTCGGAAAAGCGCGGCTGTGCCGCGGCTCGAGCTTCCACGGTGACTGTAAAGCTTTAGGGTTGGGTTAATCGTCGGCGGTGATGCGCCGGCCGGCGCCGTCGCGCAGCAAATTCAGCACAACCTCAAGCGCCACATCGCCGAAGCCGAGGTCGAATTCGACCCTGGCCAGGTGGATGCCGTCCCGGATGACGATGGAGCGCAGGCAGCCTTCGACCAGGACCGGAACCTTGGTGGCGCCGGCGACTTCGGCCGCAATTTCCGCGCTGGGAGGCGCCATCGAAATCGGTTCCCGTGCCGCGGGAAAATAGTACGATTTGCGCCCGTAAATCTAGCGGAGATTCAATAGCTTATCAAAATCAGTGAATTAGCGATGACACCTTAGCCCTCGCGGGTATCCTCGTGGGCCGGTGTCTCGAGCTGCGCCGCCTGCAGCGGCTTGCCGATCGGGGAATCGGGATGCACCCGCACCCGGTCCACGCACATTGCCGCATAGCGGCCAGCGCCTTCGACCACGCCGACGATGCGCTCCAGGTCGGCTGCCGTCTCGCTATCGCGGCTGTGGGTTTGCATGTGCCCGATGAGCCGGTCGAGGTCTTCGGCGAGCGCGCAGGTGGCGTCGGTGAGCCGCTTGTGCAGATCTGTAAGCGCGGTCGCCTGCAGCGGCGGCTCGAAGTCGTCGGGCTCGAGCGGCATCAGTTCTTGCCTCCCTGGAT
>Ga0207692_10000076_pt1 | contig 28507 bp, 28 predicted proteins | sample LARL52metaG_FD_184345 | JGI IMG/M metagenome (GOLD analysis project Ga0207692, IMG submission 184345) | Corn, switchgrass and miscanthus rhizosphere microbial communities from Kellogg Biological Station, Michigan, USA - LAR L5-2 metaG... | ecosystem: Host-associated > Plants > Roots >...
GACGAGAGCTTGTGGGCCGACGCGGGCCTGCGCGCGCAAGGTGCGGCGGCAAACGCGGCACACTCGCCGAAATACCGCTATCCCGGCGAGGCGACGCGCCGGCTCATCGCCGTCGCGCCCATCGGCTTGGAGGGTATGCGCGTGGTCCGCTACGTCGACCCTGCAACCGGCGGCCCCGTCATGCCGACGCTCGACTGCTATGCCGCCCGCTTGGACAAGGGGGCCGCCACGCGCAGGAAACGCGCGACTTACAACGTGGTTTGTCTTGTGATCGCGGGCGAGGGGCGCTCGAGCGTTGGCGAGGCAACGTTCGAATGGTCGCAGCATGACGTCTTTACCATCCCGCACTGGACGTGGGCACGCCACCAGGCGCGCGGCGGCCACGCCGACCTCTTCATGGTGACGGATAGGTCGGCGTTCGAGCGGCTCGACCTGGTGCGGGAGGAAATGGATTAGAGCTCAGTGCGTGGTTGGAATCAGCGCAGGCGCCGGACGCGACGCGAGTCGCAAGATCTACAGCGCGCAATCCCATCCTGGCAAACAGCACGATGCATTCTAGCGTGCACAACGATCAAGGCATTGGCGTCCCGCTGCGCCGCGTCGAGGACCGGCGCTTTCTGACCGGCCGGGGACGTTTCGTGGCCGATGTCGAGCTCTCGGGTGCGCTCGCCTGCGCCCTCGTTCGCTCGCCGCACGCGCATGCGGCCATTCGCCGGATCGACATATCGGCTGCGCTCGCCTCGTCCGGCGTCGTCGCGGTACTTACCGGCGCGGATATGGCAGCCGACGGAATGGCGCCGATGCGGCCGCTGTGGGTGATCCGATCGCGGGAGGGCTCGCCCATGGCCGAGCCGCCGCGCTTTGCGCTGGCGCGCGAGAAGGTCCGCCACGTCGGAGAGCCGGTCGCGGCCGTCATCGCCGAAACCCCCACGCAGGCGCTCGACGCGGCCGAGCGTGTCGAGGTGGGCTACGAGCCTCTCGCCGCCGTCACCGATGCGCGTGCGGCGCAGGCAGCGCACGCGCCGCAGCTCCACGTCTGCGCTCCCGGCAACGTTTGCTTTCGCTGGACACGCGGCGACGAAGCGGCCGTGCGTGCGGCGTTCGGCAGCGCCTCCCACGTGGTCGCGATCGATCTCGTCAACAACCGTCTGGTCGGCGCGGCACTCGAACCGCGCGCGGCGCTCGCCGAACCGCAGAGCGAAAAACTCACGCTCTACACCTCCACCCAGGCTCCCCATCACATCCGCCGCCAGGTCACCGAGCAGCTCGGCATTTCTGAGAGCGCGCTGCGCGTCATTTCGCCCGACGTGGGCGGCGGCTTCGGCTACAAGGGCAAGCTTTATCCGGAAGAGGGGATCATTGCCTGGGCCGCGCGACGCCTGCGCCGTCCCGTGCGCTGGGTCGCAAGCAGAGCGGAAAGCTTCGTGGCCGACAATCAGGGCCGCGATCACCTCACCCATGCGGAACTCGCACTCGATGCCGACGGGCGATTCCTCGCGCTCAATGTCGAGACCTTCGCCAACCTCGGCGCCTACGTCTCTACTTTTGGCGCCGCCATTCCGAGCGCGATCTACAGCGCGCTGTTGGCGGGGGGCTACCTCACCCCTGCGATCCTCGTGCAGGTCACCGGCGTGTTCAGCAACACCACTCCGACCGACGCCTTTCGCGGCGCCGGCAGGCCGGAGGCTTGTTATGTCCTGGAACGGCTTGCCGATCGCGCAGCGCGGCAACTCGGCATCGATCGGGCGGAAATCCGCCGGCGCAACCTCATACCGCCCAGCGCCATGCCCTACAGGACACCGATCGGGCCCACCTACGACTGCGGCGATTTTCCGAAAATCCTCGCCCGCGCGCTCGCGCTCGCCGACTACGAGAATTTCGAGAAGCGCCGCATGCAAGGCGAGCAGCGCGGACGGCTGCGCGGCATCGGCATGGCATGCTACGTCGAGTCCTCGGGGGTCGCGCCGTCGCGATTTGCCGGCGCGCTCGGTGCTCGCGTCGGCTTCTATGAAGCTGCATCCATCCGCGTCGAACCCGATGGCGCCGTGCGGGCGATGCTGGGCACCCACAATCACGGCCAAGGTCACGCCACCACCTTTGCTCAGATCCTCTCGGCAAGGTTGGGCGTGCCGGTCGAGAAGATCGAGGTGATCGAGGGCGATACGGACACGGTGCCGCACGGCACCGGCACCTTCGGCTCGCGCTCGATCGCGGTCGGTGGATGCGCGCTCGATCGCGCCGCCGACAAGATCATTGCCAAGGGCAAGTTGATCGCGGCGCATCTGCTCGAGGCGGCCGCGGGCGACGTCGATTTCCGCGACGGCGCATTCGTCATCGCCGGCACCGACCGACGGGTATCCTTCGCGGCAGTCGCGCAGGCGGCCTACGTGCCGCACAACTTTCCGCTCGAGACGCTGGAGCCCGGCTTGCAGGAGACGGCTGTCTACGATCCGCCGAGCTTCGCCTTCAGCAACGGGGCGCATGTTTGCGAGCTCGAGATCGATCCGGAGACCGGCCGGCTCGAGATCCTTCGTTTCTGGGCGGTCGATGACATCGGCACCGTCATTAATCCGATGATTGTCGAAGCGCAGATCCACGGCGGCCTCGCCCAGGGCCTCGGCCAGGCGCTGCTCGAGCGGTGCGCCTATGACGACGGCGGCCAGCCGCTGTGCGGGTCGTTCATGGACTATGCGCTGGCGCGGGCGGACGATCTACCCGCCTTCGTGACGGAGTGCGACGAAAGCCAACCCTGCACCCACAACCCGCTCGGTGCCAAGGGCTGCGGGGAAGCGGGCGCCATCGGCGCGCCCGCCGCAGTGATCAGCGCGGCGCTCGATGCGCTCGATCCGCTCGGCATCACCGACCTCGACATGCCGCTTACATCGGAGCAGGTGTGGCGCCGCATCCGGCAGGCGCGGCAGAAATCGCCTTGAGACCATCGGGCCGGATGGCATCAGGATGCTGTGCCGTTGGCGGCCGAGGTGTGACGGAGCGGCGGCGACGGCTGCATAATCGCTTGATCGCCGCCCGTCACCTCGTCATGCTCGCAGCCGAGAGGCGCTGGCACCTGCGCGACAAGGCGCCCTCGGCGCCAAGGAGTATGCCGTGACGCAAGAGAGCATCCGTTCGCTCACCAAGAGCATGCTTCGCAAGAAGCTCTACGTCGTCTTGTCCAAAGGCGGCGCGGCTCCCGAACAGATCGCGGAGCATTTGCCGCGCCACCTCGAATACATGATCGGGTTGGAGAAGAGGGGCGTGCTGTTCGCGTCCGGTCCGCTCGCCGAGGCCGACGGACAGGTCCGCGGCGACGGCCTGACCATCGTGCGGGCGGCGAGCGCGCAGGCAGCGCGCGAGATCGCCGAGGCCGATCCATTCGTCGTGCACGGATTGCGCAGCTTCGAGTTGCGGGAATGGACGGTGATGGAGGGCTCGCTCGGAATTAAGGTCAATCTCTCCGACCAGTCCCTCGAGCTGGCGTAGGGGCGCGAGCGCGGACGTAGCGAAAGGTGAGAGCATGGAGACGGTCGGCTTCGTCGGCGTCGGCAAAATCGGGCTGCCGATTTCGGAAAACCTGATCAAGAGCGGCTATCGCGTGCTGGGCTATCGTCGCAGTTCGCTCGCCGAGTTCGAGAAAATCGGCGGCGTGGCAGCACGCTCCCCCGCCGAGATCGCCGCCGAGACGGATATCGTGTTCTCGTGCCTGCCGTCCTCGCAAGCGCTCGAGGAGGTGGTGCACGGCCCGAATGGGCTCATCAAAGCCGCGCGGGGGGGACAGATCATCGTCGAGCTCGGCTCCCACCCCGTGCCGGACAAGGAGCGCCACGTCGGCCCGCTGGCGGCCAAGGGCGCGATCTTTCTCGACGGCGAGGTCAGCGGGACGCCCGGGATGGTCTCGGCGCGCAAGGCCGTGATCTATCTTGCCGGCGATGAGGAGGCGTGCGCGAAGGCGGAGCGTTTCGTCCGCGGCTTCGCCGATTCCTGCCTCTATTTCGGGCCGTTCGGCGCCGCCAGCCGAGTGAAGCTCATCAATAATCTGCTGGTCGCCATCCACATCGCCGCGACGGCGGAAGCCATGGCGCTCGGCCTCAAAGCCGGCGTTGACATCGACCTCATGATCAAGGCGGTCGCCACCGGCAGCGGCGGTTCGACCCAGTTCGGCATTCGCGCGCCGTGGATGGTGCAGCGGCGCTTCCTTCCCGCGCAGGGCACGGTGCCGACCTTGGCACACTACTTCGACATGATCGGCGACTTCGCCGACGACGTCGGTGTCGCCACGCCTCTCCTCGACCGCGCGATCGAGCTCTACGCCAAGTTCATGGACATGGGCTTAGGCGAGAAGGACGTTGCCGCGATGGTGGATGTCATCGCTGCGCTGCCGCGCTCGAAGCCCGCGCGGTGAATGGACAACAAGCACTTACGGAGGTCCTTATGATCAGCGTCAAGAAGATCGCCCACGCGGTCTACGAAATGCCCGACGTCGACAAGCAAACCGAGTATTACACCGAGGTGATCGGTCTCACGCTCACCGATAAGGGCCAAGATGCAGTCTATCTTGCGTCGACCATCGACCATCATTCGGTGGTGCTGCAAAAGGGATCGCAGGCGAGATGCGTGCGCCTCGGCTTCCAGATCGGGCCCGAGGAAGACCTCGGCGCGTTCGAGAAACAGGTTCAAGGCCATGGCATCAAAACCGAGCGGCGCAAGGACCCCGAACCCACGATTTCGGACATGATCACCTTCGAGGATCCGAAGGGGACGGTGATGGAGGTGTTCAAGCGGGACGCGTTCTCCGGCCAACGGTTCCCGGCCAAGGGCATCGTCCCGCACAAGCTGGGTCACGTCGCGTTCTTCGTTACCGACGTCAAGCGGGTGACCAAGTTCTATTGCGACGTGCTCGGCTTTCGCGAGTCCGATTGGATGGGGGATTTCTTCTCGTTCCTGCGCTGCGGCCGCGACCACCATACGATCAACCTGATGCAGATTGACGCCAACCGGCATTTTCACACCGCATTCGAGTTGCGCGATTGGTCCCACCTGCAGACCGCCTGCGATTTTCTCAGTCTCAACGGCTACAAGCTGCTCTGGGGGCCCGGGCGCCACGGCATCGGTCATAACCTCTTCGCCTATCATCGCGCTCCCAACGGCTTGATCACGGAGCTGTTCGCCGAGCTCGATCAGGTCAATGAGGAGCTCGGTTACTTCGAGCCGCGGCCTTGGCACCGCGATCACCCGCAGAAACCGAAGGTGTGGCCCAAGGATCCGTCGGCTGCGAATCTGTGGGGCGTCATGCCGCCGGACGAGATGATGAAATAGGCGGTCGCCAGCATGGTGCGGCGTCGACATGTCTACCACGTGGCGGGTTACGACCCGATGCATGCCGGCGCGCTGTACCGCCGGTTTACGCGCCAGCTCGATGTATTCCGGCGCACTTGGAACGTCGACGCAAGCGTCTCCGCGCTCGAACAGACAGGCGACAAGTGCCGTGCCTGGTGGACGGTGCGCTCACGCGGCCCGAACTGGGAGGTCGAGTCGGTGCACGAAGCGCTCTTATGGGACGACATCGTGCGCGCGGATTTCAGGAGGCCGCTTGCGCTGCGGCTCCTCAAAGCGGCGTTCGCGTACTGCGACCTCATCGTGACCGGCACGATGTTTCGCTACATCGTCGCGAATCAGCGCTATGCGATCTTTTTCCTGTTTCCGATCTTTTCGGTCGTGCTTTTCGCCGTCGCCGGATGGATTGTCGCGCGCCTGACAACCGGCTTTCTCGGCCTCGACGGCGTCGCCGCCGCGGCGCTCGGCGTGCCGCTCGGCGTCGCCGTCTTTCTCCTCCTGTTGCGATGGCCCGGCCGGCGCTGGCGCGTCGAGCAACTGTTGGACGATTGGATCTGCGCCCACGCCTACATTCACGGCGAGCGCCCGGACATCGATGCGCGGCTCGAGCTTTTTGCCGAAGCGCTGCTCGCCCAGACACGTGATGCGGCGCTGGACGAGATTGTGATCGTCGGCCACAGCCTCGGCGCGATGCTGGTGCTCGACGTGATCGTCCGCGCGCTGGCGCGCGATGCAAATTTTGGCCGTCGCGGCCCGGCGGTCTGCGTGCTCACCATCGGCGCAACCATCCCCAAATTTGCCTTGCATCCGCGCGCCCGGGCGATCCGCCGCAGGATCGCCGAAGTCGCCGCCGAGCCGTCGATCGCCTGGACCGAATATCAATCCCGCGCCGATACCATCAGCTTCTACAAGTTCGATCCGGTATCGCTTAGACGCATTGCCGCCGACCGTCTCGACGGGAAACCGGTGATTCGGCGCGTGCAGATTCACGATATGCTGCTGCCGGAAACATTCGCGCGCTGCCGGACGCACGTCCTGCGACTGCACTACCGATCGGTCATGGCCAATGATCGGCGTGCGCCGTACGATTATTTTCTGATGGTGTGCGGCCCGGTTGCATTCAGCGACTGGACGATATCGCCGCTCGGATTCCTGGACTTCATCGCCGCCGATGGCACCTGCCGCGATGCGTCGCAGCCGCGCGCAATCGCGGCGCAGCCGTCATTATGACGCTTATCATCGCCAAGGCGATCTGGATTGTCGGCGTCGTCGCCTGGTGCATCATCCGGTACCCTCATGGGCGTCGCGCGCGGCGCACGCCGAAAGTGCGGCGCAGTGATCGTGGCCGCGAACTCGTGCTGATGGCCATCTCTGCCGCCGGCTTGGGCGTTCTTCCTTCAATCTACGTCATCGCCAACGCGCCGTCTTTCGCCAACTATGCCATCCGGCCATGGCAGCCCTGGCTCGGCGGCGTGGTCTTCGCCGGCGCGCTCTGGCTGTTCCGCCGAACGCACAAGGATCTCGGGCGCAACTGGTCGGTCACGCTGGAAGTGCGTGAGCAGCACGCATTGGTGACGAACGGCGTCTACAGCCGCGTGCGGCATCCGATGTACTCGGCGTTCTGGCTTTGGGCGTTGGCGCAGGCACTGCTGCTGCCGAACTGGATCGCCGGACCGGCCGGCCTGGTCGGGTTCGGAACGCTGTTCTTTCTGCGCGTCGGGCGCGAGGAGGCGCTTATGATCGAGACTTTCGGCGACGAGTACCGCCGCTACATGGCGCGCACGGCGCGCATTCTGCCGGGCATCTATTAGCGCGGCAGGCGCCGCGGCACCGCGCTATTGCGCCTGTGCCTGCGGCGGCAGGGTCTTCTGCGATGATTGCGGCGCGGTCGCGGTCAGCGGATTGGCCTGTTCCACTCCCTCTTTTGCCTGCACCGCGGCCACGATCTCGCGGGAAATCTCCGCATGGATCCTGGCGCTCTTGTCGATGCTGACGTGGGCAATGGTCCAATCATCCGATACGTTGATGTTGGAAAGCTTGCCGTGGAAGGCGCGATCGGTGGTCAGCGGCGCGCCCCAGCCCGGAGACTGGTAGAAGTTGACTGCCCGCACGACATTCGCCGGGACGGGATCCTGCATGAAGGGCGCGAGCGTCACCAGCAGGTCGACGGGAATCTTGTTCTTCTCGAGCGAGCGGGCCATATCGATCACGTTGTTCGCGCCCTGCGAGTGGCCCACGAGCACGATCGGGCCGGTCTTGCCCGCGGCCCGGTCGCGCACGATCTCTTTGAGCGCCGTCGACCAATATAAATGGCCCGCCACCTGAGCCTTAATGCCCTTGGTCTTGAGTTCGTCGGCAAGGCCATCCATGCCGGTCGAGAACACGCCAAACCAGCCTCGCAGCAGGAGGACGCGCGGTTCACCGGCAAAGGCCGAGCTGCAACACAGCAGCGCGATGGCGGCTGCGAGGAACCTTACGCCGAGTCCGGAACGAAATGCATGGTGATGGTCTTGCGCGCGGGGCGGCGCAAGTGTGCCGCGGTGTCCGCGCCCGATTCGTGCAAACATCTCAGCAATTGCCCCCTGTTGCGTGACAGCTGAAACACCCCTTTGGAGTGGCGCGTGCCCTGGTTCGTACCGAACCGGTGCTGGACCGGCCCGTTCCTCGATCCGTTGCTCCGGGTCGATTTTTTCCGCATTATCGCGCGGTTGCGGTTGAACACGCGAACGCAGCAAATCCGTATGCCGCTTGTTTTAGTTCTCCCCCTCGTTTCCCTCGTAATCTATGTGATTCCGATCTTGATTCTGCGGCGCAAGTCATACGCCCGCGCGGAGGATTATTTCATCTCGTCTGAACGCAGCCCACCCGGCGTGATTCACAATTCTTCAGTGGCATATGCGCTAAAGATGGCGACATTCGGTCCGTTCTTTGTCTGGGGTGCGAGCGGCGATTTTTGGCCGGCGATCGTCTACTCGGCGTTTTTCGCATTCGGCGTCTGCCTGATCTACATCCTGCGCCGACCGATGCTCGAATTCATGGACAATTCGCTGAACGGGGATCGTTCGATCACGGTGCACGATTTTATCGCGCGGCAGCACGGCAACGATCCTCGAGTTCGCCTCCTGGCGTGTGCTCTGACCCTTTTCGCCGTTCTTGTTCTCGTCACCGGCGAGGCGCTGGTCCTGGCGACGTTTCTCAAGCCCGTCCTGTCGGATGACGCCGTGTCGGCGGCTATCTTCGTATGCGCCATCGTCATCTTCGTAGCGCTGTACACCATGCTGGCCGGAAATTCCGGGGTCATGCGTTCAACCCAGTCGCAATTGGGTATGCTCTATCTTGGCCTGTTCGGAGCGACGGCGCTGCTGCTCTACCTGCTGATCTCGGCGCTTCGGCCCATGTCGCCGCACAGCACGTTCGCCTTCGTGTTCGTCGCCGTTTGTTGCGCGGCCATGCCTTTGTACCGACGGTCGCGCTACGTCGACACCGGCCCGATTCGTAACCTTGATTCCGAGGGCAATGATTCCGGACCCGAGCCGAGGGGCGCGCGCCTATTCCGCAGATACGAAAAGATACTCAACGTCTGCGTATCGGTATGCGCCGCTTGGGTCATCGTGGTCGCCGGCATGGAATTGTATTCCGAAGGGCTGCCAGCGATCGCGCGCGACAGCCTCGCGGCCCTGCAATCCGGCACGCGTCTCCCCGGCATCGCATTTGCGGCGCTGTTGTTGCTACCTCTCTTCCATCCGATCGCCGACATGACGAATTGGCAAAGACTTGCGGCCTTTGCGCAGGCTTCGCCTGACATTGCGCCGAGCCAAAGGCCTGCCGTGTTCAGAGGGATCGTGAGGGTCTACGCCATCGAGGCTGCACTGATGTCGCTGTTCATGTGCATGCTGGGCGTCATTGCCGCTGTCGCCGTGGCAACACCAGGCGGTGTGGATGCCATGCAAGATTTCGTCCGGGAATTGGCCGCGGAGCCAAACGAGGTGGCCGCCGCCGCCTTGTCGTTGTTGCTGGTCAGCGGCTTCGCGATCGCGCTGTCGACGATGAGTTCGCTGTTTTCGGCGAGTCTGTGCGCGATTCGTTACGACGTCTTGCCGGCACTTTGGCCGGAACCGCCGTCGGCACAGGGGCAGGCGGCGGAGGAGGCGAGGCGGCGGGCGGTCATGGCAGGAGGCGGGCTCTGCCTCGCGATAATCATTGCGGCATTTTTGCTCGCGGACGCGTACCTGCAGATAAGCTACACGAGCAGCGCGTTCCTCGGCCTGTTGTTCGCGTTGTGCTGTGCCCAACTCTCGTTCGTGCCGCTCTTGTTGGGGCCGCTCATCGGGCGACGCGGCGCAGGCATGGCAACGGTAAGTTCTGGCTGGGCCCTCGGCATTCTGGCTGTTGGGGCTGCAACCGGGCTCGTCGCCGTCGCGCTCTATGCGTCGACCGGACGCGAATCTTGGCTATGGGCTGCGGTGCCGGCCTGTCTGGGATCGGGCCTTGCGCTGTTCACGCTTGCACGGCTGTGGCCCGGGAAGAATGCGGCAACGGCATAGATCGCTTCGCCTCGGCGCGGCTCGCGGGCATGCACGCGCTTCCAAATAACAAAGCGGAGGCGTAAACGCCTCCGCCATAGTCTGTGCTAGCCTTGTAGCAGTGGCGACTCAGTAGCTCGCTGCTGCCGTCTGCCCGCGCGCAGGGGCTGCTGCCGGCTTCTGCGCCGCAGCGGCGGCGGGCTTCGCCGACGGTGACTGTGCGACCACCGGGCTCGACATGTAGCGGCGTCCGCCGTTGGCCTGCTTGAGTTGCTTCACCCACTCTTCCGGGTACAGCAAGTGATTGCCCGGCACGCGCAAGCCCATCTGGCGCGCGATATCTTGGATGAACGCGACGCAGTTGTAGGTGGCCGCGTTCCACAGCGGCGAGGTGGCCTGCAGATGCTTGATGTAAGCGAACACCCGCTTGGCCTCCGGCTCGGTCATGTAGACTCGATAGCTCGCGGTCAAATACTCGTCATCGAGGTCGCCGTAGCTCTTGCCGGTTTCGGACGGGACCGGAATGACATGCCCGAGGATGTAGGGAATGACGCTCTCGGTCGCGGGATGGAGTCCCGCGACTTCGATCTGCTTCGAATCGGTGCGCCCATACCACACGAAGGCATGGCCATAGCTGGCCGCCGTCCGTGCGCGGAAATCGACGTAATAGATCGCCCGGTCCGTCGCTTGCGCGTCCGGCTTGGCGCTGGCGTGAGTAGCAGCCGTATCCTGGGCGTTCGCCGGTTGGACTTCTAACCCCGCGGTGATCGCCACTGCACACAGGCCCGCGACCAACGCGAGGCCGCGCGCTTTCGTTCGATGATCACGCATGGTCGGCTCCCCTAATCATGAATCCACTTCAGCGACAGACTGAAGCGGTTTGCGCTTGCACTGCTGGAACCGTGTCCCGTGGGGTGCTCGCGGCGTTATGCGCGAGCACCCCCTCGGTGACACGTTAGTTAGCCCTTGGTCACGACGGGCTGCGGATACTTGCCGACCGGGAACTTGCCGACCGGATACTTGCCGATCGGAGCCTTGCCGACCGGAGGCGCCGGAGGCGGCGGCTCCTTACGGGGCAGATCAGCGGCGGCGGCAGCGCTCAGCATGGCCAAGGATGCAGCCGTTGCGAGTACAATCTTCATCATGACTTATTCCCCTTATGTCTGGACAGACATCGCCTTTCGGAAGCCCCGAAGGGAGCAACCGAAGAGGGACGCCCCCCTCTTCCCATCACCACTTAGCCAGAGCGGTTTCCACCGCTGCACGGTTTAACGATGCTCTAACCGAACCCGCGACACAACGAAAAAGCGCTTGATTCACCGCTGCCGCCGACCCTTTTCAGGAGAGTGTTGCATGAATGGCACGCACCCGGCGGTCGGAGCACCGTTTTGAATGCGACTCCGCTCCGGCGATGCTCGGCGGACTGTTTTTGACGCCTCTTTATGCACTGCGTGCGGCGGATTTCGATTCGAATTTTCTGCAAAACATCGCGAATCGCGAGAATGGGCGGCAGACCTTCGGCGCGGTAGGTATCCGGGAACGGAGTGGATGCTGAGGCGGAGCATTCATCGCGCTCAAGGCGCGATTCCAGATCGCATCCGTCGGCCATCGACCGAGACGCCGGAATCAACAACGGAGAGCGGCGCGAGTAGGCGACCGGCGGCGGTGCAGCAGTGGCCGTGCCGTGCTCCGCATCAATGTATCTAGAGAATCACTCTCTAGGGCAGATCGACGGCGGAGGCGGGACGCGGTCCGCCCGGCCATCGCTCGTGGGTGAGGGGAACGGTCAGCCGCGCCCGCAGTCCGTCGGCGGCGAAAGATTGCTCGACCTGGCCGTTTAGCTGGCGTTCGATCACCATGTTGATTAGTCGCGAGCCGAACCCCGTTCGCCTGCCCCGCTTGGGCGCAGGCCCGTGACTTTCCTTCCAGTCGAGCAGCAGGGTGAGGCCTTGCTGCGTACGCGTCACCGACCAGGTCAGATCGACCCGGCCGGAGGGCACGGAAAGGCTGCCGTGCTTGCCGGCGTTGGTCGCCAGCTCGTGCACCGCCATGCTCAGTCCAAATGTGGGATCGGGTTCGAGGAAGACGTTGGGTCCGCTGAACGAGATGCGGTCGAGGAATGCGGCAAGCAAGATATTGAGCAACTCGCTGAGCGACGTCGATTTCCAGCCGCCTTCGGTGATGAGGCGATGGGCATTGGCCAGGGCGAGGACGCGGGCTTCGTACTTCGCCACGAGGTCGGCGAGATTGCGGGAATTCTTGGCCGTCTGCGAGAACAGCGCGAGCAGCTGAGAAAACAGGTTGCCCGAGCGATGGCGCAACTCGCGGATCATCAATTCATGGCGCTGATCGAGTTGCCGGCGCTGGATGGCACCCGCCAAAACGTTGGCGACGGCTGCGAGAAACGCCACGTCGTAGTCGTTGAACTTGCGCCGCTTCACGGTGTGCGCGCCGAGCACGCCGTAGGCGCGTCCGTCACGCCCGGCGATCGGTGTGGTGAGGCCGCTTACGACCCCGTGCTTCTGCAGGAATACGGCGCCCGAGAACCTGCTCTCCGACGCGAGGTCCTCCACGATCACGGGGCGCCCGGAAGCGAGCGTGTAGCCGGCCTGCGTCTCGCGGCCGGTGGAGACGGTAGCTGCCCCGACCAGCCCGGGCTGCCATCCGATGCCTGCTCTGAGCAGAAGCTCGGCATCGCCGGGCACCAGTTCGAGAATTTTGACCATTTCGAGATCGAGGATCTCACCAACCGTGGCGACCACCTCATTGAAATATTTCTGCAGATCGCTTTCGGTCAGCGCACGCTCGCCAAGTCGCGCGAGCGTCTCCTGCTGGCGCGCGCGCACGCGCACCTCGCGGTTGATGCGCAACCGCTCGCTGACATCTCGGCACATGCCGAGCATTTGCACGCTCGCGCCGTTCTCGACAATGAGAGTGACGAGCGCTTCAAACCAACGCTCCTCGCGCTCCGATCGCCCCGGCAAACGGTACTCCAGGCGACATGGCTCGCGCGTCTGCAAGCTCTTGCCCATCGCCGCGAGAACGCCCGTTGCGTCTTGCGGCGCAAAGTCTTGCGGTGCGATCGATAGCGTGCCGTCGAGTGCGCGCTCGGGACGGCCGTGAAAATCTTCCAGGTTTGTCGACCATGTCAGTTGATGGGAGCGCAGATCCCATGACCAGACGCCCACCTGGCCCGCCTCGAGTGCCCGTCGAAACAGTTCAAGATCGGGGCCCACGGAAGACGCTTGTTCGCGGACACGATCGCTCGCCGCTTCGCCTTTCTCCTGTTGCTCAGGCACTTTCACATCCACCGTGCGGGGCTGTTGGGGTAGCCTTTCCGTTCGTAGTGCAAGCGAATTCTTGCCTTCGATTCGCTTGAGTCAAGCGCACGCTGGGCGCTCGCGATTTCGCCTGCGCCGTGGCGGCGCCGACGCGCCGACCGTGAGGAGGCTGACGCGGATCCCACCATGCGGCTCTCTCTCGCTTGGTGGATCGCTGTGGCGGCGTGGTTCAAAAAGCGGGCTCTGGAATCATTCTAAAGGCGAACAACGCCGGCGCGTCGGATGGCGATCGAACTCGCGCCGCTTGCGGATGACCCGCTCTGTGTGCCGATGACCGTTTTACAAGCCGCTGGTATGTCGAAAGTTCCGCGCGGGCGCGAATGGCGCCTTCGGGGGCGGCCTTTTTCGACCGAGACGGGCTGCGCAACGCGAGGTCGGGTCCAGGCGGAAACCCTGGAAAGCGGGGAGAGAAATTTGGAAGCTGCAGCTAGATGTCGAGTGGGCTTAGGAGACGCAACGCCCTGCGATCTGCGCCAGCGGCGAATGTCCGATCGCGCTGACCATGGGCTCGCACCCGTCGAGCAATTTGGGCTTCGGAGCCGGGGGCGGCGGGGCCTGCGTTTCGGCCGGGCCGTTCACCGCGTTGCGGCTCTTGCTCAACACGACCGGCAAACGATCGCTCTTGAGCGTACGGTTCACCATCGGGGCGGTGTGAGAAAGCGACGGCGAAGCAGTGCTGATGGCTGAAACTTCAAGGCCGACGAGAAAAGTCGCAAGCGCGACGACCGCGCCGCTGCAGCCGATGAAGTAGCTCGAAAGACGCCGCATGGGTAGCTCCCCACGATCCCTGTCCCCCATTAGTCGCGTTAACCCGGCGTTAGGTTCATTCGCGGCGCGGCGATTTGCGCAAAATCTCCCGGCTCCCACCCGTCGGGGCTAAGGCTCTGGGCGAAAATAGATTTCCAGCGGCTGGGCTGACCCCTGCCGCAAGGCGCCCCTTATTGCGGCTCCCGCGAGGAGGCCGGGGAAGGGCGCGTTTCGATCTAGGAAATTGGCAGGAACCAATGGGCGCGTGCTGCGTTGATGGGAAAGCCGGCCGCCCATTTCCCCCTCCCCGTGCTCGGCCGGTTATCTCGGGCGTAGTCGACGGATTAAGTCGGCTACGCCCCTGTCTTTTTTGGGCAACACGCGCGGCAGCGCGCGACGGAACCTTTATTCGGGGACTCGGGTTCTCCCGCTGTCTCGGAATTCCCGTAACAGGAGGAGGCAGGCAATGAATTGGGATCGTGTCGAAGGCAACTGGAAAGAGTTCAAGGGCAAGGTTCAGCAAAAATGGGGTAAGCTCACCGATGACGATATGAGCGTTATCGAGGGAAAGCGCTCAGAACTCACCGGCCGGTTGCAACAACGTTACGGCGTAGCCAAGGACGAGGCCGACCGCCAAATCGACACCTGGCTCAACAGTACTCATTAAAGGAGCAAAGCCGTCACGGGGAGGCAGCAGCAGCCATGTTTTCTCGATCCGGATATTCCCGTGCCGTCTCCGCCGATATTGGCGACGTCGAACAGCGCCTGCGCGCGCTGGAGCGGCGCCTGGAAGCGATTGGTAGCCGCTCGGCCGCGGGCGCGACGCAGGCCGTCGACCATGTCGGCGATGTGATCGCCTCGACACTGAGCGGCGTAGCCGAAGCATTGCGCGGCCGCGCCAACTCGATGGGCGAAGACGTAGCCAAACTCGGCGGCGAGGCCGCCAAGCTCGGGGATCGTGCGTTGCGCCGCCTCGCCGATGAGGTGGAACATCGGCCGTTGATTACCCTCGCCGTTGCCGTGGGTGTAGGAATTCTCGTCGGCTTGGCAAGCTACCAAGGTGTCGGCCGCCCCGGTCGGCCCCCTAGCCGGCGCCGCCGCTAATCGCGCGGGACGGCGCCGATTTCTCCCATCAAGCGGTGACGCGACGCTCGCGGCGCTTGGCCGTGCGCTCGAAGAAAAGCGCCTGACTGGCGACCGCCGACACCGTCGCCGGCTGGAACGGCTTGGCGATGAGGAAGGCCGGCTCGGGCCGCTCCCCGGTGAGGAAGCGCTCGGGGTAGGCGGTGATGAAGATCACGGGCGCCTCGAATGACGCGAGCAACTCGTTGACGGCTTCCAATCCCGAACTGCCGTCGGCAAGTTGGATATCCGCGAGAATCAGCCCTGGCCGCTTCTTCTTCGTCAGCGCCAAGGCCTCCGCATGGGTGCGGGCGACACCGAGCACGCGATGACCAAGCCCTTCCACCAGCGTCTCGAGCTCCATCGCGATGAAGGTGTCATCCTCGATGATCAGAACGTCGGTGGCGATCTCGGCCGCAAGCTCGCGGCCGGAGTCCTCGACCAGTCCGCGCAGCTTCGTCACGTCGATGTCGAGCACGCGAGCCGCATCCGGCTCCGAGAAGCCTTCGAGCGCGACCAAAAGAAATGCTTGGCGGGGGAGGGGCGTGATGTTGGCCAGCTTGTGCTCGCCGGGAAGCTCCTCCTCCGCGGCGCCAGACACCCCGTTAACCGCGACCGAGTTCCAGATCTTGGTAAAGAGGCGATAAAGCGCAACGCGCGGGCCTCTGGGATCCTCAATCACCGTGCGGTCGGCGATCAAAGCTTCGAGCGTGGCAGCGACGTAGGCGTCGCCGGACGCTTGGCTCCCGGTCAGAGCCCTTGCATAACGCCGCAAAAAGGGCAGGTATTGTGCTACCGCAGCGGAGGAATTGGACACTGGCACCCTCCCGGTGAGAGACATCTCGAGGTTATCCGGCAGAACAACCCGGCGGGAAAAAAGTTCCACGAGACGGAACGAACCATTCTGCCTCACGTTATCATCCGATGAGCACGTAGGGGCCCGGCCGGCGGGACCGGGACACCGAAATGAACGGGAGAAGTGGGTCCGGGTGAGCATAGCACGGGGGGCGCTGCTCGGCCCCATGAAACTGAGCGGAATCCGCTGAGGTCAGAGGCGATCATGCATACCGACGCGCAAGTTAGGAAGGCTGGGGGACGCCTCAGCCGAGAGGATCAGCGAAGGATCGGCGACATCCTTCAGCGCGTCTACGACGACGTGTTGCGCCAAGGCGTCCCCGACCGGTTCAAGGACCTGCTGGAGCGCTTCGAGCAGCCCAACAACCCTGGGGCGGCTGAGGGGGAGCTGCGGGGGCGAGAGGAGGGGCGGCAGGACCCCGACCGTCTGATCGGGGCCAAGGCATTCGAGAACAAGGGGTCGAGATCATGACGATGCGATCATCCGTGCGCGACGCGATGCTCGCAGCAGTGCCGAGCTTGCGGGCATTCGCCATCTCGCTCTGTGGCAACGTGGATCGTGCTGACGACCTGGTGCAGGAAACGTTGCTGCGCGCCATGGCGAACATCGATTCGTTCCAGCCGGGTACCAACATGTCGGCCTGGCTGTTCACGATTCTGCGCAACCTGTTTCGCTCCGAGTACCGTAAGCGACGTCGGGAGGTGGAAGACACCGACGGGACTTACGCCGAGAGCCTGAAATCACATCCCGAACAGCATAGCCGGGTGGAATTCGACGAATTCCGCGTGGCGCTTGGCAAGCTGCCGCCAGATCAGCGGGAAGCGCTGATCCTCGTTGGCGCATCGGGCTTCTCCTACGAGGAGGCTGCCGCCATCTGCGACTGCGCGGTGGGAACTATCAAGAGCCGCGTCAATCGTGCCCGCACCAGGCTCTCGGACCTTCTCTCGATCGAGGGCACGGACGACTTCGGGCCGGACCACGCCACCCGCGCAATTCTCTCCGCGGGCGGCCGCGGCTGACCGTAGCTCGGACCGCCACAAGTCTGGTCGTCGTTGCCGGGCGGGTGCGGGCGAACGGACGATCACCAATTGCGCTGTCCGCCGCAAAGACAACCTGATCCACAAGACATTGCCATCGAGTCGAGGCCAGCGCGCCGGTCAGGACGAGACCGGGTGACAACACCGCCTTGGCGGTGGGAAAATGTGCCAGAATGCACGCGTGTCCGGTAACACAATGGGCTCGCCATGAGCATCGACTTGCCCGTCACCACGCTAAAGGCAGCCTTCGACGATTATCTGCACACGCTGCCGCTCAAGCGCGGCGAGATCGAATCCTCTCGCATCGCTTTCACTTTTTCCGACATCAAGCCGGCGAATCGGTTCTTCAAGCCGATGGTGCGGGAGTTCAAGTTCGACGTCAGTGAAATGGCGATCGCGACCTTTGTGCAGGCCAAAGCCTACGGCAAGCCGCTGATCCTCATTCCGGCCACGGTGATGGGCCGTTTCCAGCACAGCGCCATCCTGTGCAACGCGGCGCGTCCGCTTGGCCCCGCCGAGCTTGCAGGCAAACGCGTCGGCGTGCGCGCCTATAGCCAGACCACGGCGGTGTGGGTGCGCGGCATCCTCGAGAACGATTACGGTGTCGACCTCGGCAAGGTGCGTTGGGTCACGTTCGAGGATGGCCATGTGGCGGAATACCGCGAGCCCGACGGCGTCGAGCGGGCAAGCGGGGACAAGAACCTGCTCGAGATGCTGCGCGACGGCGAACTCGACGCCGCGATCTACGGCGCCGACCTTCCCAAGGACCCGGCGCTGACGAGCCTGATCCCGGACCCTGAGGGCGCGGCGCGGACATGGTACGCGCGCCACAAGGTCGTGCCGATCAACCACATGGTGGTGGTGACGGAGCAACTCGCAAAGTCAGACCCGCAAGCGGTCACGGAAATTTACCGGTTGCTACGCCGAGCAAAGGGCGCCGCGGGCCTGCCCAAGCCTGGCGAAATCGACTTTCTACCGTTTGGTTTGAATGCCTGCCGGGGGGCGCTGCAGACCATCATCAAGTACGCGCTGCAGCAGCGACTCATTCCGCGAAAACTGGAAGTCGAGGAATTGTTTGACGATACCACCCGCGCGCTCGAGAGCTGACCGCTTAGGGGCGTGCGCCGCAAGCGCGTGATTTGACTTGTGTGCTGAGATGCCCGGGTGGAGGCGAGCAGTGATGGTATTTCCTTCCGCTCGCGGCGCAATCAATTCGTTTACCAAATTTGTTTACTGAATCGATCGAGCCTCGATCCGTGTGGGACGTTTCCAGTATCAGCAAATCGTTCGTCTTCCTTTTGCCGATTTGCCGGTGCCGCCGCCGCCGGCGAAAGGCGAGTCCATCGGGAGAATGTGTTGGTGACATCCATCGAGACCGCCCCGCTTTCATCCGGTCGCGCGCTCCGGCGCTTACGCATCGCCCTCGCTGCGGGCGTGGCTTCGCTTCTTGTCGCCGGCATTCCGGCGGATGGTGCCGCGCGCGGGATGGCCTTTCCCTACGGGTGGTACGGCGATTGGTATGCGCCTTCCACGCCGATACCGAGCCGCAAGGCGAGGGTAGCGCCCTCCAGACGGCAAAAATCCGAGTCGAAGAAGAAGGCCGGCTTCGGCGAAATGCCGAAAGGTCCGCTGCAGATCGTCGTCTCGATCGAAACTCAGAGAGTGACGCTGTTCAGCAACGGCGTGCGCGTGGCGCAGGGGCCGGTCTCGACCGGCGTGCCGGGCCATCCGACGCCGATGGGCGTCTTCAGCATCATCGAGAAGGACCGCTATCACCACTCCAATCTCTACAGCAACGCGCCGATGCCTTACATGCAGCGCATCACCTGGTCGGGCGTGGCGTTGCACGAAGGCGTGCTGCCGGGCTATCCGGCCTCGCACGGCTGCATTCGCATGTCGCACGATTTCGCCCAGAAGCTCTGGCGCGTCACCAAGCTCGGGGTGCGAGTTATCGTGGCTCGCCACGAGCTGGCGCCGATCGATTTCGCGCACCCTAATTTGTTCAGGCCGAAGCCCAAGCCGGCGGAGCCCTCGATCGCCATCGGCGTCACCGACGGACGCAGCCCCACGCCGGCAGTCGTGTCGCAGGCGGAAATCGCCCAGACCGATAGCGACCACATCGGAGCGCCGCCGCAAGCCGCCGCCCAGAGGCCGCCTGCGGACGCGCCCGCTTATGGGCAAGCCACCGACGCGCCGGCAGCCGAGCAAGTGAGTGGAGGAGCGCAGACCGGCGGCTTGGCGGGACCAGTCCGAGTCATCGAGGTCCCGGCGGCGCGGAGCGATGCCGGGGATGCGCCGGAAATCGAGCAGAAGAGCGAGCCGGCGCCGGGGGACGGAAACCGCGCCGCGCCGCGGCCGAGCGATGCAGCGCCGAGTGTTAGTGAGCGCCCCCAGCCTGCGCCGGCCGTCGATCCGGCGAAGCCGCCGCGGATCAAGGCTGCCGAGGAGCTGATCACGCGCAGCGAGCAGGTTGCGGTGTTCGTGAGCCGCAAGGAACAAAGGATCTATGTTCGGCAGGGTTTCGTGCCGTTGTTCGACATGCCCCTCGTGATCGAGCAGCCAGATCAACCGCTGGGCACGCACGTGTTCACCGCCATGGAAGTGACCGAGAACGGCGGTGGCATGCGCTGGAACGTTATGACCATGCCGGCGCAGGCGTCGGCGGCGCGAGAGCAGAGAGACGCAAAAAAACGATCGAAGGCGTCGCTCAACTCTGCGCCGAAGCTGAAGCCGGCGGCGGCTCCGGCGGAAGCGCTCGACCGCATTCAAATGCCGCAAGAGGCCGTCGAGCGCATTGGCGAGCTTTTGATTCCCGGCTCGTCGCTCGTCGTTTCCGACGAGGGGCCCGGTCCGGAAACCGGCCGCTACACGGAATTCATCGTGCTCGTGCACTAGTGTGGCGGTTCAGAAGTCCGCATCATTGTTGCAGCGAGTCCGAAATGCGAACTTCTGAACCAAAGCCACACTAGATCAATAAGTTGCTAGTGTCCTTCGATTCCGAAGTTCGCAAACGAGGCTGCGGCACAATGATGCGAACTTCGGAATCGGGACACTAGGCACCGGCGCGCGGCCGGTGCACAGTGAGGCGATGTTCGAGGGCTTCGTTCGCACCGAGATCAAGACCAGCGGTGCGCGCATCGTCGCGGTGCGCGGCGGCACGGGACCGCCGCTGCTGCTGCTGCACGGCAATCCGTTCTCGCATCTGTCATGGCACAAGATCGCGCCGCGCTTGGCAAGCGAGTTCACCGTGGTGGCGACGGACCTGCGCGGCTACGGAGATTCGGAGAAGCCGCCGGGCGGTGCGGACCACAGCGGCTATTCGTTCCGCGTCATGGCGCAGGACCAAGTCGAGGTGATGGCGGCGTTCGGTTTCGAGCGGTTCTACGCCGCCGGCCATGATCGCGGCGCCCGCGTGCTCCACCGCATGTGCCTCGACCAGCCGCAAAAAGTCGTGCGCGCCGCCATTCTCGACATCATCCCGCAGCATCATCTGCTCAACAACGTCACGCGCCAGTGGGGCACCTTCTCCTGGCATTGGTTCTTCATGATCCAGCCCTACGATTTTCCCGAGCGGCTGATGGGCGCCGATCCCGACTATTTCATCGAGAAGAAGCTTGCCAAGACGGAACAGGGGCTGAGCTTCTTCGATCCTGCGGCGCTCGCCGAGTACAAGCGCTACTTCCGCGATCCCGCGACCATCCACGCCATGTGCGAGGATTATCGCGCCACCCACGGCGTCGATCTCGAGATGGACGCTGAGGATTTTGCCGCCGGACGCAAGATCGCCTGTCCGGTGATGCTGCTATGGGGCGCAACTGGCGGCGTCGGCCGCAATCACAAGCCCATGGAAATCTGGCGGCGCTATGCATCGGACATTCGCGCCGGCAAGGCGTTGCCTTGCGGGCACTACCTGTCCGACGAAGCGCCGGAGGAAACCTACCGGGAGCTGCGTCAATTCTTCGCACAAGCGGATAAGGCATGAGGGATGGCGACGACTTCGACGATCGCCGCACCTCGGACATCCCGGTCCAATCGCTCGCCATCCTGCTCGGCATCGACAAATTCATGAGCGAGTGTGCCGGGCGCTGACCAACCTCGTCGGCAACGGCGTCGCCACCATCGTCATCAGCCGCTGTGAAGGCGAGCTCGACGTCAACGAGCTCAACACCGCGATGGCGCATCCGATTACGCTGGGGGAAGCGCTCGAGGAGAAGCCGGTTTAGGTACACGGCTCGCGCGCGATTTCACAGCAGAGGGGCCGTTCGGCGCGCGAGCGGATCGGCGTCATCGCATCGCGCCAGCGAGCGCAAACTCACCGTAAACGGTGCGTTAAAAAGGCATCACTTTTTGCCGAACAGCAAACGCACTCGTGAATTCATTTGACGTGTGATGGAAATGTCACGGACTCGGCGGCCCGGACGGGAGTAGAAGGAGCGCGGGGCGATAGCAAAATGAATCGCGATAGGGGATGTACGCCATGTACAAGCGATCATTCGCCACCGTTGCACGTCTCGCATTTGCTATCACGACAGTTGCGGCGCTCTCGGGCTCCGCAATCGCTGCCGACCTCGGGGCCAGAGCGCCCATTCCATATCAGCCTCCGCCGCCTCCAGTTCCGATCTTTTCTTGGAACGGCTGCTACATCGGCGGCAACATCGGTGGAGGCTGGGCGTCCAAGAGCTCAAACGACATTACCGGCGCCGTCACTGGCGTGATCGGCGCGGACCTCGGCTCGCACACCGCCAGCGGATTCATCGGCGGCGGTCAAATCGGTTGCGATTATCAGGCCGGGGTCTGGGTCGTCGGTGTCCAGGGCATGTTCGACGGCTCGGGCATGCAGGGAAGCAACACCGACGCGACCGGGGTCTTCGCCGTCAACTCCAGCATTCCGTGGCTCGCCACTGTCACGGGTCGCGTCGGCGTCACCGCAACCCCAACCGTGCTGGTTTATGCGAAGGGCGGCGGAGCCTGGGTGCGCGACAATTACACGCTCAGCAGCATCGCCCCCGGGGGCACCGCGCTCGCAAACGCGAATCCGACGGCATCGGGATGGACCGTTGGCGGCGGCGTCGAGTGGTCGTTCGCCGGCAATTGGTCGGCATTCGCCGAGTACAACTATCTCGATTTCGGCACGCCCGGCGTAACCTTCACATCGATCGTCGGCGGCCCGACGTTCCCCATCAACGTCAAGGAGAACATCAACAGCTTCATGGTGGGCGTCAACTATCGCTTCGGTGCGATCGGCTACTGATGGCTCGAACGATCGGGATCGGGATCGATCGAGCTGTCGCGAAGAGCCCCGGGCAACCCCCGGGGCTCTTTGGTTCTGGGCTTCAGCTCGCCTAGCCGCTCGCAACCGCTGCCGGCGCGAGGAAATTGCGCATTGCGTACCACAATAGGTGGCGGTGAGGGTGGACACGAGGCCCCGCTCCGACGCCGAGCGTAGCTCCCTTGAGGAGGGTGCGTCGCGCAAGCGGCGCATCAGGCGACAGCTGCTTCTTGAGCATGGCGTCCTGCGTTCCGGTGCAAGCGTCCGTCGCATGGGCGCCAGCGCGCTCGCCGTTTGAATTGGTCCGCCGGCGGGCAGCAGGCCGAGGACGACCCGATCGGCGGCAGTGTCGGGTGCGGCAGTGCAAGCTCTCGCCCGGCTGCGCGCGTTTTGCTACTCGTTGCCGACCATCGGCTCGCCCGCCGGAGGGGTGGCGCTGCAACCCGCCATTGGACATCGGAGCTTGCAACGACGATATGGTGGGGATGCCAAAGTTCCCGGAAAACCGTTGACGGGTCGACCGATGGAGCCAAAACCTCAGTATCGCGAGCATCGCGTGCTCGATGCGCTGCATCGGGCGGCGGTGTTCTGCGACCAAAAGGTCGGCTGGAACCGGATCGGGGTCACACTCAGTCTCACCATCATCGCCATCGCGGCGGTGGTGCTCTATCGGATTTTGCGCACGATCAACGCCCGCGAAGTGGTCGAAGCCGTGATGGCCACCGCGCCGCGCGACATCACGCTTGCCGCCGTGTTCGTCGCCTGCGGATATTTGACCCTGACGTTCTACGATCTTTTCGCGCTGCGCACGATCGGGCGCACGGAGGTGCCCTACTGGGGCGCCGCGCTCGCCGCCTTCACCAGCTACGCGGTCGGCCACAATGTAGGGGCGAGCGTGTTCACCGGCGGCGCGGTTCGCTACCGCGTCTATTCGGCCTGGGGGCTCACCGCCGTCGAGGTGGCCAAAATCTGCTTCGTGGCCGGACTGACGTTTTGGCTCGGGAACGCGACCGTGTTGGGGCTGGGCATCGCCTATGCGCCGCTCGCCGCGACGGCGATCGACCAGTTGCCGGCATGGTTGAATCGCGCGGGCGCGGTGCTGATCCTGATTGTGCTGGCGCTGTACGTCAGCTGGGTATGGCGCCGTCCGCGCGTCGTCGGGCGTGAGGCGTGGTGTGTGAACTTGCCGGGCGGGCCGCTGACCCTGCTGCAGATCGTCATCGGCATCGTCGATCTCGGCTTCTGTGCGCTCGCAATGTACATGCTGGTTCCCGACGAGCCGAATATCGGCTTCGTCACCCTTGCCGTCATTTTCGTCTCCGCCACGCTGCTCGGCTTTGCGAGCCATGCGCCGGGAGGAATCGGCGTGTTCGACGCCGCCATGCTGGTCGCGCTGTGGCAATTCGACAAGGAAGACGTGCTCGCCGGACTGCTCCTGTTTCGGTTGCTCTACTACATCATTCCATTTGCGCTGTCGCTGCTGATCCTCGGCACCCGCGAACTCGTCCTGCTGCTGCGCGGCACCGCTCCGCCGCCGCTCGAGCCGATTCCATCGCTGGCGCCGACCGACGTGGCAACCTCGCCGGAAGCGCGGCGGGAGCAAGCTTAGGAGCTCAGCGGGTCGAGCTCACGCGAGGAACTCACGCGAAATCACATCGGCGATAAGCACACCGAGCGGTATTGACACGCTCGTGCGCGGCCGCAGTAATGGTCGGCGATCGCGGACCACGATCCTGCTTACGATGATGCTCGAAATGGCTGCTGGCGGTTTCCGCTCCCTGTGGCGGCTGACGGCGTTGCGTGGCTGCCTGGTGCGGGCATCCCTTCTCGTGGGCCTATGCATAACCGGGGCGTCAGGCAACGCCGAGGACGGCAAGCCGACCGGCAACACCACGCTCGCGGCTCTCGCCGATTCGCCTCAATCCTCGTTCGCGCTGCCGAGCCTCGACGGTCCGGCCCTCGAGCTTGCGCAGCTTCGCGGCCGGATCGTGCTCATCCATTTCTTCGCTACCTGGTGCGAGCCCTGCCGGGCGGAAATGGCAAGCTTGCGAGACCTGCAGGCGCGGCTCGATGGGCGGCCCGTCGCCATCGTGCCGATCAGTGTGGCCGAGGCCGACGGAGCGCTGCGCCGGTTCTTCGCAGGCGAGTCGTTGCCGTTTGCGGTTTTGCTCGATCGCGACCGATCGGTCGCGAGGGCGTGGGGCATTCACACCTTGCCGTCGACCGTCGTGCTGGATCGGACCTTGAAACCTCGTTTCATGGCCGAAGGCGACGTCGATTGGGCGCGGCCCGACGTGATGAAGATACTTTCGGATCTGCTCATCGAGGTACCCGGCTGAACGATGCGGCATCCAAACTCGGCAAGTCACTCAACACGGGAGAAGAGCGCATGAAGAGACGAGAATTCTTGCGCGGCGGCGCGGCATTGGCGGCGGCCACGGTACTGCCGCGCGGCGCCTTGGCCGATGCGCCATTCACGCCGAGGCCGCAGGCCTGGCGCAAATACGAGGTCACGACTCGGGTCGAGATCGTCAAGCCAGGCGGGAAAATGCAAGCATGGTTGCCCGTGCCGGCGGTCGCCGAGCCGGCCTGGGCCCAGCCGCTCGGCAATGAATGGAAGAGTAATGCGACCTCGGCGGCGCTTGAGCACGAGGGGAAATACGGGGCGCAGATGCTCCACCTCGAGTGGGCGGCCAGCGGCCAGGCCCCGGTGGCGGAGCTCGTGAGCCGGATTGCGACGCGGGATCGCGCGGTCGATCTCTCCGAGCGCGGCACCGTGCCGCCACTCTCGGCGGATGAGCGCAGACTGTATACCGCCTCGACCGATCTGATGCCGACGGACGGCATCGTTAAAGCGACTGCCGACAAGATCGTGGGTTGGGCATTCACCGATCTCGAAAAGTCGCGCCGGATCTATGAGTGGATCGTCGAGAACACCTTCCGCGATCCCAAGACGCGCGGCTGCGGCATCGGCGACATCGCCTCCATGCTCAAGACCGGCGACCTCGGCGGCAAGTGCGCAGACTTGAATGCGCTCTATGTCGGGCTGGCACGTGCGGTGGGGCTGCCCGCGCGCGACGTCTACGGCATCCGCATCGCGCCTTCGCAGTTCGGCTACAAGAGCCTCGGGGCGGGCAGCGAGATCGTCAGCAAGGCGCAGCACTGTCGCGCCGAGGTCTTCCTCAGCGGGTTCGGCTGGGTCCCGGTCGATCCAGCGGACGTGCGCAAGGTGGCGCTGGAAGAGCCGCCGGGGCAACTCACGCTGGAGGATCCGAAGGTGGTGGCGGCGCGCAAGACGCTGTTCGGCGCCTGGGAGATGAATTGGCTCGCCTACAACTTCGCGCACGACGTCGAGCTGCCCGGCTCGGCGGGTCCCAAGGTGGGCTTCCTCATGTACCCGCAAGCAGAAGTCGACGGCGAGCGCCTCGACTCGCTCGACCCGGATAGCTTCAAATATGTGATCAAGGCCAAGGAGATTTCGGCGTAGCTGGCGCCACAAAGACGCGCATGGCCGGGACTAGCCCGGCCATGGCGTCGATCTGCGAAGTGCTCAGCGATAGATCGCCGGCGGGGCAGCTGGCCTGCCGTAGGCCGGCGCCGGCGAGAACATCGACTGGAAGAAGGAGCCGCTGCGCGCGGGTTGCGCGACCGGCGCCGGCGGAGCGGACCTGCGCTGGTTGGACGCGATCAGCTCGTGCTCGCGCCTGCGCTCGGGCGCAGACTCAAATCCACCGCGGCCGCTCTTCATCGCCGCGAGCGTGCGGCTATCGAGATTGTAGATGTCGCGGCGCATTTGCAGTTTGCCAGCGCTATCGACGAAGGCGGTCTGATAGGTCAGGTGCACCCAGACCGGCGTCGGCTGCAGCTGCAGGTTCTGCTCGGCGCTGCCGAACATCCGCGTGATCCGCTCCGCCGTCCAGCGCTGCTCGGGGTGGACGATGTTGAGGAGAACCTCGGCGTATTTCGCCGGATCCTGCACGCGCATGCAGCCGTGGCTGTAGGCGCGCACCTCGTGGGCGAAATAATACTTGTCCGGGGTGTCGTGCTGATAGACCAGGAAGCGGTTGGGGAAGTTGAACCGAATTCGCCCCAACGCATTCCCAGGGCCCGGCGGCTGCGAAATCGAGACGCCACCGCCGCTGTAGCTGACACGCAGCCCCATGCGGGAGAGTACGGTGGGATCCTGTGCCAGCGCCGGCAGATACTCGTTGTGCACGATCGACGGCGGCACGTGCCAAGTCGGGTTGACGGTGATGAATTTCATCGTCTCGCTTAGCAGCGGCGTCGGCATGCTCGGCTTGCCGATGACGATGCGGGTGGTCCACACCTGGGCGCCATCATGCATCACCCTGAGCGTGAAGTCCGGCTGGTTGACGATCACATGCGCGGAGCCGAGGTCGCGCGGATACCAGCGCCAGCGCTCCATATTGGCGAGGATCGTCTCGATTTGCCGGGAGGTATCGCCTTTCTTGGCGCCTGCGGCGCCGCGCAGTTCCGCGAGCGTCGCCTTGAGTTTGCGATACTCCTCGTGCTGCGGGCTGAAGGCGTCGAGCACCTTGCCCACATCCTGCGTTCCTACGACGGCGGTGAGGACGTCCGCCGGCTCGGGCGCGGCCTGCGGCAGCTCGATGTTGCGGCTGACGCGGGTGTAGGGGAAACGGCCGGCCTGCACGTGGCGGGCGTAGGTGAGCACTGTCTGCGTGAGCTTGAGGTCGGCTTCCGCCAGTGCCTCGGGCGCGAGGCCGGCAAAAGTCGGGATCTTGTAGTCGCTGAGCTCGAGCCCATCGGCATCGGCGTTCTTCAACCGAGCGATGGCGGAGCTAGCGCGCGCATTCTCGATGCCGTTATCGAGCCAAAGCGGAGCGTAGTTGCGGCTCTGATAGAACGCCTCGGCGGCGGCGCGCTCCTTCTTGTTGGTAAAGATTCGATCCGAGGTCGCGGAGAAGAAGTCGCGGATCTTTTCCGCAACCGGGCGCTCGGCCGGATCGAGCGAGGCAATCGGGTCAACCGCGACCGCCGGCTGCGCCAGCGTGGGGTTGGCCGACGGTGCTTCGATCGCCTGCTGCTCCGCAGGCGATGCGGCGGGTAGCGGCGCCGTCTTGTCGGCATTCTGGGCAAGGCTCCCCGCCGGGATAGCGGCGAGGATCAGGGCGAGAGCCGTGCCTGCCAGGATGTGGTCGTAACGAAGGCGAGTCATAAGACATTCTCCCCAAGATTCGAGGTCCTAAGCCCGCGTCAGCGGGCGCGATAGAGGTGGCCGGGAAGCGGGAAACGCGAGAACCGCCGCGCAACGGCGCATTCGCCGTGGGCGAGGCAGATTCCGGGTTAAAGCCCGCTAAGGATGTGCATGGCGCCCCCCTTACCGACCACCCGCCACCTCAGTCCGGCGCGTCGCCGCAGGTGGCTCCCGACTATTGGTCGCGCCGGGGGGGCGATTGGTTCAAAAGGGATTGGGGCCAGGGATCGGCGGCTGGGGCGGCGAGCATTCGTTAACTATGGCTTAGAACCCCCTCCCGGAAGGGCCGGGAGCGCTTCCTGGCCGAGCGCGAGCGCCGCCGCGGTCGGAGCCGTTTCCGGCGAATGAGGCGCTCACGCCTTGCGAGCCGGGGTGATCTCGTGGAAGCTTGAGCAATAAAGCCAACGGAGGGCTCGCCGATGGAAATCGTTCCGCTGGGTCCGGGCTTTGCCGCCGAGCTGCGCGGCGTGACGCTCACCGACATCGCCGCCGATGAGGCCGCCTACAACGCGACGCGGGCGGCGTTCGAGGAGCATTCGGTCATCGTCTTTCGCGGCCAGGAGGTGACCGACGAGACGCAGCTCGCGTTCTCGCGTCGGTTCGGGCCACTCGAGGTGACCAAGGTCGGTTCGCTCGGCACCGGCACCAATCTCGTGATCCTCAGCACGATCGACGAGCACGGCAAGGTCGTGCCGGCGGATCACCGGCTGGCGCTGCGCAACAAGGCAAACCAGCTCTGGCATACCGACAGCACCTTCAAGCGCGTGCCGGCGCTCGCCTCGGTGCTCTCGGCGCGGATCATCCCCGCGCGCGGCGGCGAGACCGAATATGTCTCCACCCGCCTCGCATGGGAGCGGCGCGAAGACGCGTCGCGCAAGCGACTCGGGAATTCCTTCGCCTGGCACGACTATGCCCATTCGCGCGGCAAGATCGCGTCGGACCTGGCGAGCGCGGAGGAGCGCGCGGCGCTGCCGCCGCAATGCTGGCGCATGGTGTGGACGAATCCGGTGAACGGCCGTAGCGCGCTCTATCTCGCCTCGCATGC
>Ga0207692_10000078_pt1 | contig 27963 bp, 36 predicted proteins | sample LARL52metaG_FD_184345 | JGI IMG/M metagenome (GOLD analysis project Ga0207692, IMG submission 184345) | Corn, switchgrass and miscanthus rhizosphere microbial communities from Kellogg Biological Station, Michigan, USA - LAR L5-2 metaG... | ecosystem: Host-associated > Plants > Roots >...
GCGTGGAAGGCGTACCGGGACCTGAACGAGCACATGTTCGCGGACTTGCGCGAATTCGCCAGGGGAAAGGAAGTCGACGAAGACGACGCAATGTTGATGCCGCGTAACGTGATTGCGCGCATCATGCGTTTGATGCAGTTGACGGGCGGCACGCTCCCCGATGACGGGGAGGAAGACGAGCAGGGCAAAACGATCCGGCAGTCGTATCGCGTGTCCACGGCGAAGGCTGACGCGTTGGCGGACATCCTGTCTGACGTCGGCTGTGTCCCCGGTCGTGCTGGCGGTCCGGAACCGGTGGTGGTGTACTGCCAGTTCAAGAGCGACCTGGACGCCATTAAGGGGGTGGTCGAGGATGCGGGGCTTCGGTACGCGGAGATTTCGGGTCGTCGGGCCGACGGTTTGTCTTCGCGTGGGGAGATGTCCGAGTCTGCGGATGTCGTGGGGGTTCAGATTCAGTCGGGCGGCACGGGTGTGGATCTCACCCGGGCGCGGTACGGGGTCTGGTACTCGAAGGGCCATTCGTTGGGGGATTACGATCAGGCTCTGAAGCGGCAGGACCGGCCCGGTCAGACACGGCCGGTCGTGTTCATTCACCTGATTGTCCCGGACACGGTGGACGTGGATGTTCAGCAGGGTTTGATGGAGCGTAGCTCGGTGACGGCCGCGTTCCTTCGGTCGCGCGGTTTGGATCCGGCCGCGTTCGGTATCGATGAAACTCCGGTGCCGGCACCGGAGATGGATCGTTCCGGGCGCGCGGGCGCGGCGGTTGTGTTGCCGATCGACGAGTTCAAGCCGGCACCGTGGAACCCGTCGCGCGGGCACGTGATCAAGCCGAAGGAACAAAACTGGGCGCTGTTGAAGGAATTCGACCTGGAAGACCTGTGATGGTTGATTGCGGCCCGTTGGATGCGGATCCGTTTGGCCGGGTCGGCTACGGGCTCCGTGGTGTGACGAAATGGGATATCGCCCCGCTGTTCGAATTGGCGGGGCGGTGCCCTTCGTGCGGATTTTTCGGGATCCACTACTTGACCCGGGTTGATGTTCGTGACCCGGGTGTGTACCGCGAGTGTGTGCAGTGTGGTCACGTGTGGAATGAGAGGATGGAATGATGGCCCGGAGCACGTGCGTGTATGTGGTGGTGGGGGCGGAAGATCAGATTCCGGCGGCGGGGTTCACCGTGAAGCACGAGTTGATCACGTGGCTTTCCCGTCAGCCGAAAGAAAGTGAATTTGAAGTGTGGCGGTGTGGTGACGGTTTGAGTCAGGGTGCGCCACGTGTGATGACAACCGAGGAGTTGGTGGGGAAATGAGCAACGTACGACGTGTGTTCTATGACACGGAGTTCATCGACAATGGCCGGACGATCCGGCTGATTTCGATCGGAATGGTGGACGAAGCGGGCAACACGTATTACGCGGTCGTCAACGACCTGGACGTGATGCGGGACGCGATGATGCACCCGTGGTTGCCGGACAACGTGATGTGCCACCTTCCCGGCCGCCCGGACCAGCGTTCGGCGCAGGCGTGGACGTGGGACCGGTCGCACAAGGACTTCGGGAACGTGAAGCCCCGGGCACAGATCGCGGCGGACGTGGCGGCCTTCTTGTTGGAGCCGGGGATGCCGTTGGCGTCGGTGGAGTTGTGGGCGTGGTTCGCCGCGTACGACCATGTGGCGCTGGCCCAGCTGTTCGGGCCGATGTCGGGGTTGCCGACGGGGATCCCGATGTTCACGCACGAGTTGCGGCAACGGTGGGAGGAGTGCGGGCACCCGGAGTTGCCGGCGCAGCACTCGGCGCACAACGCGTTGACGGACGCGTATTGGGATCGGGCGGTGTGGATGCGCTGCGAGACGGCCCGGATGGACGCCTACGCGCGCCGGGCGGGCATGGGACAGTGGCGGCGGGACGCGGCCCGGTCGTGATCCGCGTCAACAGTGTCTGGCGGCCGGGCGTGTGTCCGGCCGCTGGGTCGGTAACTGAGTGGACAGGGAGTCCGATGATGGGTGATGAAGGGTCGCCGGACAGGAAGCGGCCGGGGCGGTTGTCCCGGGCGGTGGATGTGGTGGCGGAGTGGCTGTTCCCGGACCCGACCGCGCACCTGGACAGGGCGTGGAAAACGTACCGTGACCAGCAGGAACAGGCTGGTGGGAAGAAAACCCAGAAGAAGGGTTGACACTCCAGGATCGGTCGGGTAATGTTCTTCGTGTCAGGACGGGAAGCACTCCCCCGGACGGACACCAGCAAGGCGGACATGCTCTACAACTTCACTGATGCGAATGCACTGGGTTACTTCAATTGGTGAAACAACACCTGGCGCTATCCGGTTCTCAGTGAAGCCACCTAATTTCATGGGGATTTAGCTCAGCGGGACGAGCGGCTCTCTTACAAAGAGCGGGTCGGGGGTTCGACTCCCTCAATCCCTACGAGAGGTCAGCGTGGTGTTTCCATGCGCGTCAACCACCACGTTGGCCTCACCCACAACTCAATGCGATACGGGCGTGAACGTCACCAAACCGGAAGGGGAAGCGCAAGTCGAGGTCAGTCCCGGGGCGGAGCGAAGGTGTGGAGCGGTTTTTAGTGCTACCTTTCCGCGTTGAAACTCCTGCGCTTGTATCGTATCTCTGGGCCTGTAGCTCATCTGGTAGAGCGCCTGTTTTGCACACAGGAGGCGGCGGGTTCGAGTCCTGTCGGGTCCACGCAGTAACACAATTACATTGCCTCAATAGCTCAGCTAGGTTTAAGAGCAGCCCTCTCGTAAAGGGCAGGTCGTCAGTTCGATTCTGACTTGAGGCTCTAAGGCTGATCCGGCGGCCTTACCGCGTATCCTACTAAGTCCGCTTAGTGCAAGCGCGGGAAGCCTGGGGTAAAACCCAGGCCCGGACACAACCTAATACCCATTAGTTCAATTGGCAGAACGTCTGACTCTGAATCAGAAGGTTCGTGGTTCGAATCCATGATGGGTAGCGCGGAGAGACCGGGGAGATAGGGTACGCCCCACCTTGCAGGGGTGGGTGTCGTCCCGGGCAGGCGGAAACGCCGGACCACCCTGTCACCAAACAATTGAATGGGTCCGTAGCTCAGCTGCGTAGAGCTCCCGACTTTTAATCGGGATGTCGTGGGTTCGAGCCCCACCGGACCTACCGGTTCCCGTTGCTCTAATCGGCAAGAGACTGGATTTTGGTTCCGGGGATCTAGGTTCGAATCCTAGACGGGAAGCGTCACAATTTAATGCGCCGTTAGCTCAGCCCGGTCAGAGCTGGATACTCTTAATATTCAGGTCGAAGGTTCGAATCCTTCACGGCGTACGCAGGATAATGGGTCGGTAGCTCAGATGGTAGAGCGCTCCCCTGAAAAGGGAGAGGCCGGCGGTTCGAAACCGTCCCTTCCCACGCAACAATTTAATGCGTAGTAACTCAGCCTGGTTAGAGTGCCGATCTGATACGTCGGTGGTCCGTGGTTCAAGTCCACGCTACGCAACGGGGACGCGGGAGATGATTGTCTTTCGCAGGGTGATGGTGTCCCGCGTCCCACCAACTGAATGCCCTTGACTGCGGCGACATTCTTTGACAACTCCACATGAACACCTCACGATGCGAAGAGTCGGGTTACTTCTGAATCCACCTTTCGGGCTAGCTCAAGTCGGTAGAGCGCCGGAGCGTATCCGGAGATCCAGGTTCGATTCCTGGGCGGTTACCTGATTCAACAGGTTCTCGTGAGGCCAGACTTACTCTCCGCGATGCGAAGAGTCAGGTTACTTCGGAAAATCATTTCTCCTATTGTGAGATGTGAGATGCGGCTTCGAAACCGCAAAATGCACTATCAACCTGGCTCACTTTGTTCTCGCGGGGATCACCGGGAAGAGGTGACCTGATGCGAAGGCGTGGGTTACTTCGACTGTTAATCGAGTGGTTGTAGGTTCGAATCCTATCGGCCCCGCTCTTGGGGCCGTAGCTCAAGCGGTAGAGCACTATGTGTCCTGAGCCGTCTGGTTCTCAGGTCACCTCTTTCCGGTCATAAGCTGACGTAGCGCAGTGGTAGCGCAACGCCTTGTCAGGGCGAAGGTCGCGGGTTCGATCCCCGTCGTTAGCGCGTGCGTGTAACCACAGTGGTGAACCCTGATACCGGTGACGTCCGTTTGATGTTGGACGGCAACCTGATCGTGGAACTTCGCGGGGGCAACCCCGCCGGGCTTCTCCGGGACCTGGGAACAGCCATCAAGAACAGTGCCCGTGACGTTGAGCGGGTCCGCACGAGACTGGGTTATACGAACAAGGGGTGATAGGCGTGGCGCATTCCCCGCACAAACGGTGGAAGGGTTGCATGTTGTGCAAGCCGCACAAGTTCAAGGATCACGGCCGGCGTGAGCGTGATCCGTGGCGTGTGCTCCGTTTTGTGGGGAAGCGTCGCCGAATCACCCGGCATGATATTGGTGATCATTAACCGGATGTAGCTCAGCCAGGACTAGAGTGTCTGTTTTGGGTACAGAATGTCGGGGGTTCGAATCCCTCCATCCGGACTGGTTCCGATGCGTAGACCCGGGATACTTCCTTCGCAATGAAACTAGCCTGGGTTACTTGGTTCTCGGAACCGCTAGCTGACACCGATGCGTAGATGTGGGTTACTTCGGAATCCAAACTTCGGGTTTCAGGTTCGAGTCCTGACGGGCGCTCTCCATGCGTCCGTAGCTCAATTGGCAGAGCAGAAGTCCAATCAATGTTCCTGCGTCGACTGGTTCTCGGTGTCATACTATTCCTTCGTTTGGCCGGATGATCCCCCCTAGTTTCAACCGGGCTGTACTGAAGGAATCAAATGAGTGCATGGCCGTTGACTCTGAACAGTCGGCTACGGCACACGCGCCGGAGTAGGCCCTTAAGTCCTTGCCTGTCAGCGGTACCGCTCGACAGGGAGGCGGGTAAGCCCTACGTTTGCACGGTGCGTGTGCCACTGGAGCGGAGTGGCGCAGTTCGGTTAGCGCGGGGGGCTCATAATCCCTAGGTCGTGGGTTCGAATCCCACCTCCGCCACGTAGAAACCAGCCGGCATGTTGGCCCGAGTGTCGGTGTTCTTTTAAAGTGTGGTACCCACAATGGTGATGAAACACGTGGCCGGCTCATCGTGCGCAAGCCTGAGGCCGAACGGAGATCCACCTATCGGGCTTCCAAACCAATGGCCTATAGCTCAATTGGCAGAGCACCATCCTGTTAAGTTGGTGGATGCTGGTTCGAATCCAGTTAGGTCAGCTGTGCGAGACGGCCCGCAAAGGGTCCCGGTATGAGTCGGGGGCTGCCTCATGGGCAGGTAAGCGCCGATTCCCCTTGTCGGAGAGGGAACCGCGTAAAGTCCGATGTCTCGCACTCTTTGCGGATGTAGCTCAATGGTAGAGTCATAGTCTTCCAAACTAAAGACGCGGGTTCGATTCCCGTCATCCGCTCTGGACCTCCGATAGGTCCTATCGTGTCCCCGTTAATCGTGGCGGTTCGCGGGGGCACACCAATATGGAGTGTAGCGGCTAATGGTAGCCACCCCGCCTCGAAAGCGGGTGCCGGGTTCACCCCCGAGGGTTCGATTCCTTTACGCTCCGCCGGTGCGTGACACACTGGCACCGCAATGTTGGGGACCGCCATAAACGGTCAAGGCCCAGTAACCCCCCGACGGGTTCGTTTCTATGTGGCCACGACTGTAAGCGCGGATAGGCTCTGATTCCCTAGACTCTCCTAGGTGCGGTCACGGGATAGCCGAAACGGGTCGCGTACGGGCCTGCCCCGACTCCAAACTTCGTGTGAATGAGTTCCGGCTCCCTATCCAGGGGATACAACACTCGCGGAACGGTGTGACGGTGGCCACCGTCGCCCCCGGCGGGGAAGTAACCGGTCGGCCGGACTCCACACACGATGAGGAAGCTTGCCAGAGCTGGCCGATTGGGCGTCACTGCTAATGACGTGGGCTTAGGTCCCAAGGGTTCGAATCCCTTAGCTTCCGCTTTTACCCCCCTCAAGCGCAACGGAGGAGCGACCGTTTCCTAAACGGTAGGGTCGGGGTTCGATTCCCCGGAGGGGGACGTTTACCCGCTTTAGCTCAATAGGACAGAGCATCGGTTTCCGAAACCGAAGGTTCCGGGTTCGATTCCCGGAGGTGGGACTGTGACCGTAGCCTAACTGAACAAGGCGCTAGGTTGTGAGCCTGGACTATGCGGGTTTGAATCCCGTCGGTCACCCCAAACTCAAGGAGATGACGTGACTGATCGCGCGGCGTTTCCGCACTGCGATACACGTATCTTGCACTCGCCTGGTGAGTGTGAATACTGTGACGATTATCCGGATTGGCAGAACCTTCGGAAACTGTGGGGAATCGCTTTCACCGGTCACGAACCGGAGGAGATCAAGTTCGCTGACGGTGAAGTCCACGCCCGGGAACTTCCGTGCCCCGCCGATTTCAACCGTCCGCCGTCCAGTCCATCGGATCACCGTCAGTGGCCCGGCAATACACCGGGCGGATACTGACCACGATCAAGCCCTGATAGCTCAGGCGGATAGAGTGCCACGCTACGAACGTGGAAGCCGGGGGTTCGAATCCCTCTCAGGGTGCTAGCGGGTAGTTGGACAGCCGTTCGGGATTCATGGCCTGGACGATTCTACACGTAGTGAAGCGGGCTTACGGGCTGGTTCGCTTTGCACCGCGATTCATGAATGGTGATATCCACGGCTAGAGTCCGGGCGCGTGGTGAATATCATGAACCGGAAAAGCTGTCCGTATGGCGCATTAGAGTAATTGGCCATCTCACCTGACCCTCAATCAGGAGATTACGGGTTCGAACCCCGTATGCGCTACGCAATTCATGGCCGCTTGGCCCAATCGGCAGAGGCGTCCCTCTCAAAAGGGGAAGGTTCCGGGTTCGAATCCCGGCGCGGCTACGCAGTATAGATATGGCCCGTTGGAGTAATAGGAAGCTCACCTGACTTTCATTCAGGAGTGTGCGGGTTCGAGCCCCGTACGGGCTACGTTTGCCGTTGTAAAAGGCCGAGCCTTTCCGAGGTGTTGCGGCAGACTGTGAAGTGGGAAGCGCGGAATGTGGATCCATTCGTGGGTTCACTGTTGTGGGTCCACCGTGTCAGCTAGGGATGAGGCTGGCGTTTATGCCGTACAGCGTTGGTTGTGCCGGCGTGGCTGTAAACCACTCCCGTGGGGGTTCGAATCCCTCGTGCGGTACGACTACCGGGGTAAAACAGGGTGCCCCTGGTGGTTGCGATGACAAGTAGGAACGGCGCAGTAAGCGCGGGTGTTGTGGTAGCGCCCGCGTCACGGTCCCGTAGCCCAATTTTGGCAGAGGCGTCCGGTTCAGGTCCGGGAGGTTCTGGGTTCGAATCCCAGTGGGACTACTCCTCACCAAGGAGATGGTCATGAACGTAGCCCTTGTGTCCACGTTCTTGTTCGGCCCGTTCAACATCTTGTCCGCGTGGCTCGTGGGACGCGGGAAGATCAGCGGATGGGTGGTGTTGGTCGCCGTGCAACTGGGCATGGTGGCGTTCGGCATCGCAACCGGCTATTGGGGGTTCGTGATGAACCTTGGCATGGTCGCGGTGGGAATACTGAACTACAGGCGGTGGCGCAAACGCGACACTGCGGATACGGTCCTATAGCCCAACACGGCAGAGGCGTCACCTTGAGGTGGTGGAGGTTCCGGGTTCGAATCCCGGTAGGACTACTGGGCGCGGTGCCTCCGGACACCGGTGCAGGTTCCGTAAAAACCGCGCCCACCCTTTCTCTCCAACCGGGAGATGAAAGGCACCACGTTTGTCACCCCGGTAGGCGTGGTGTTTTGGCGGAATGACCGAGAGGCCAGGTTGCAGCCTGCAAAGCTGCCCACACGGGTTCGAATCCCGTTTCCGCTTCGGAAGGTGCTGGGACTCCGGGGCATCGCCCCTAGTAGCACGTGACGGGATCAAGTCCCCGAAGCCGTCACTTTACGCACGCGGATGGATGTAGGCTTCCTGCCGGTTTCGTGCGTGAGGACACCAACGAAGTGGGAGCCAACTCAAGTCGCGGTCGCTGTGTGCGGACAGTGGATTCCAAACCCACTAGATCAGGTTCGATTCCTGGGCGCGGCGCGTTTGTCGAGAGGTGTTCACATGCCGGCTACTATCCGGCGTGTGGGCACCTCTTTTTTGTTGCCTAAACCAAGGAGTACGAAGCATGTCCGACCTGAAAGAAGTCACCATTCCTGGTGACCGGTTCCGTGAGCTGACCGATGCGGAAGCGAAGCTGAACGCACTGGAAGCGGCGGGCGTCGACAACTGGGAAGGCTACGACCACGCCATGGACATCCTGAACGAGACGGAGGACTGATCATGTCCAAGTTCAACCAGAAGGCACCGGACCCGTTCGGCCGCTCCGGTGCCGGCACGGGCGGATCATCGCCCATCGTCGTGGACCGCCGTTCGTCGGCGTGCACGTTCGAAGGTGCACCATCGTTCGCCCGTTCCGACCAGGGCCAGCTGTTCCTGACGTCCACGGCCGGGTTCATCGCGGAGAACAAGTTCTACGAGACCGGCGACGCGACGGTTCAGCGCGTGCGGGACCTGACGGCCGCCATCGCGACCGAGGCCGCGCCACGCCGGAAGCTGGCCGGCGCGCACACGGCGAAGGCCATCGACGTCGAGACCGGCCGCGTGCTGGCCGACGAGACCGATACCGGTCTGGCGTGGCTGTCGCCGTTCGTGGACTGGTTGCGGCGCAAGGGCAACATGCGTACCGCACCGATCGTCATCGCGTGCGAGGCGGTACACGCGCGGCTGGCCAAGGGCATCCACGGCGGCAACCGTGAGCTGTTGCGTGCGGCGCTGCTCCGCGCTGACGAGCCAGGCGAGATGATCTCGTACTGGCGGATGCGGTTCGGCCGGGCGATCCCCATGTGCATGAAGCGCGCCATCATCGACACGCTTCCGCGCCTGTACACGGAGTTCTCCGCCCTGAAGTACGACACGTCGTCGTACGGCGTCCGGTTCGGTGACGTTGTCGACATCGTCCACCCGGTCGGTGACGACATGGCCCGCAACGACCTGTACACGTGGCTGTTGGACCGCCGGCACAACCGGACGGACGCGGTCCCGGTGAACCAGCCGGGCGCACCGTTGCCGATGGTGCGCTACCGGGCGGAGTTGGAGCGGATCCCCGTCGGGGACCGGCGTGTGTGGCTGCACCGCGCCACGGCGGCCGGTGTGCTCACGTCCCGCCTGGACGCGGCCGGCGCAACGTGGGAGTGGCTGTCCGGATGGCTGTCGGACGGTCAGGGCATGACGGCGGAGGCGTGGGAGGCTGTAATCCCGTCCATGGGATACATGGCGCTTCTGCGGAACCTCGCGAACTTCGACAAGGCCGGGGTGTCGGACAGCGTGGCGGCCACGGTCGCGGCGCGGCTGGCGGACCCGGACCAGGTCGCCCGGTCGAAGCAATTCCCGTTCCGGTTCCTGTCGGCGTACCGCATGGCGGCGGCGTCTCTGCGGTGGAGCCACGCGCTGAACACGGCGCTGACCCTGTCCACGCAGAACATTCCGGCGCTGGACGGCCAGACACTGATCCTGGTCGACACCTCCGGTTCGATGGGCAACCCGATGTCCGGGAAGTCGCAGGTGTCGTGCGTGGACGCGGCGGCCCTGTTCGGTGTGGCGCTGGCGTTCCGGAACCGGGGTGCCGTGGACCTGGCCGGGTGGGCAACGGGCACGTACACGCACACGATCCAGCCGGGCGCGGCGCTGATCGAGCAGGTGGCGCGGTTCACGAACCGGGCCGGTTCGGTCGGGCACGGAACGGACCTGGCGCAGGCTCTGGCCAAGACGTTCCGGCGCGGGGAGCACACGCGGGTGTTCGTGTTCTCCGACATGCAACTGATGGGTACCAGCTGGTACGGCGGGGCGGATGCGGTCAACCGCTACGTGCCGGCAGATGTGCCGGTGTACTCGTTCAACCTGGCTGGGTACGCGGGTGCGATGACGGCCGGCACGAACCGTCACGAGCTGGGCGGGCTGACGGACGCCACGTTCCGTCTGATTCCGATCATCGAGGCGGCGGAGACGGGCCGGTGGCCGTGGGAGATGGACCGGGTGTAATGGTGTGAACAGGGGCTTCCGTTTCGGCGGGAGCCCCTGTTTCTATTCGGGAGGTGTTTGTGCGGAAGTTCGAGGTTCGTGACGGAAAGCTTGTCCTTGAGTTGGACGGGTTGGATCTTCAGATTTTGGATGGCATGTCTCACCGGTATTGTAAGAGTCCGGAAAAGCATTTCGAGGCGTCGGATGTGGAGAAGTTGAAGGGCACCATTTGTGATGCCTTGGACTTCTTTTATATGAGTGAGGAGTGGGAAGACTGACCCAAGGAGTTGACACCCCGACACCGGTCGGGTAAGGTCGGTGCCCAGACCAAAGGAGGCCCGGAGGTGTACACCTCACCGTCGTTCGAGAAGCTGTTGGCCTACACCGGATACGGCCGGCGACCCCAACAGGATGCCCTGGTGTCGGCGCTGTGCGCCGACCGCGTCAATCCCATCTTCGTCCAGGCCGGAACCGGCGTCGGCAAGTCGTTCGCCGTTCTGTCCCGCGCGGCTGACGTCGGCATTCCCGGCCGCCCGGCTGTTGTCGCCTCGGTCACCAACAGCCTGTTGGACCAGTACGTGAACAAGGACCTCCCACGCATTGCGGAAGCCACCGGCGTCACATTCGTCCGCGTCCTGGGCGGCAGCAACTACGCCTGTGCTGACTCGAAAGCGGCCCAGTTCGGCGGGTTCGACCAGCGCGACCCGGCGCAGCGTGAAGCATGGTTGGAGCAGCACAGCAAGTCCGCGAACTGGGCCACCCAGGGCGAACTGAGGGCCGAAGGGCTGGACGAGTCGTACCGGTGCCCCGGCACGGGGGTGTGTATCGGCGGGATGCGGCCATGGGTGTGCCCCAACGGGTGTGACGACTACTGCGACTGTGCCGGCGCGTACCGCAGTGATGACCCCTATGGCGGCTGTGCCTCGAAGCGCGCCCGGTCGCGTGCCCACCAGGTGCATATCGTGCTCACGAACTTCCATTTCCTGTATTTCCATCACTACCTGATGGAAAAGGGAATCACCGAACTGTTGCCGGCGTGGGCTGATTTGTTGATCGATGAGGCGCACCACCTTCCCGACACTGTTCGGGACCTTCAGACCCGAACCCTTACTGAGGGAACTGGAAGCCGGGTTTTCCTGCCGGATCCTGATTCCAATGTTGCCACGATCATCTCCCCGGAACGTGGTGAGAAGCTGATCAAGGCAACGACGAAGATTCTGGAGTTCGCGACCGAGGTTCGTAAGCCGTGGGGAAAGTGGGACAGTGAGCGCCCGATCAACACGGCGCGTACATCACAGGAAGTCGCCTACTTCCGGAAATATCGACAGGTGTTGACCGAAATTGGCGAAAAGCTCGTGGAATACCGCGATCCATACCCTGGTCCCGAAATGTTTGAGGCAAAGGCCGTTGGCGTCGACACGCTTAACATGTTGGCGACCATTGCCGAGTTGGCCGAAGGGTCAAGTCAGGTGCAGAAGTGGGCCGCCGTGCACGGGGAGGAAAAGCCGGGAGAGATCCGGCTGATTCCGATCACCGCGCATGAGGGGTTCATCGCGCGCATGATCGGCGCGGGCGCGTTGGTGACCGGCACGGCCGGGGACACGCTCCCTCGGCGGTGTGGCGTGTACGACAAGGCGGTGAAGGTCACCGACGTGGGGCATCCGTTCAACTACGCCACCCAGGTTCGGGGCTGGATTTCTCAGCACTCCGGGGTGAAGTCCAACGCGGACGACTCCGACACGGTGCGGGCGCGGCTGGCGGAGGTGGCGGCGTTCACCGCGCGGCGCGCGGCGCTGATCCTGTGCACGTCGCACGCTGACGTGTCGCTGGTGGCGCGGGCGCTTCCCCGGAACACCCACCCGAACGTGCTGTGCCAGCCCCGGGAGGGTGGCTCGATCGCGGCCGGCGAGACGGCCGCGAAGTATCAGGCCATGGTGGCGTCCGGGTTGCCGGCGACGCTGATCGGTACGGCCAGCTTCGCGACCGGTCTGGACTTGCCGGGTGAGCTGTTGACTCGGCTTGTGCTGTGGTCGTTCTTCGGCATGACGGATCACGTGGCGGAGCAGATGAACCGCCGGTATCGGGGGTTCGTGGAGGAGCAGCGGCACACGCGGGTGGTGCAGTCCATCGGCCGTCTGATCCGTACCCAGGACGACCAGGGAGAAGTGTTGGTGTCGGACCGGCGGTTCTGGGACCTGTTGGCGCGGGTCCGGCGGCATGAGGCGGTGTTGGACGTGCATTTGTTGGACATCCCATGGAACAAGTACCCAATCAGTTGACATCCCGGGTCTGACAGGGTAGGGTTGTCGTATCGAACCAAGGAGGTACTGAATGGGATGGGGCAGCGCCTACGCCATCTTCGACGAAATGGTCGAAGTTGTCATGCCACACATCCAGAATCCCATGGAACTGGACGCGGTCGTCTACGGAATCGCGTGTGTTCTCTGGGACGGTGATTGGGACACCGAACAGGACTCCAGTCACTACGCGCGTTTCTCCCACATCCTGTCCGCCAAGAACAAGCACGACCCCCGGCACCCGTGGGTCAACCCGGAAAAAATGAAACATCCGGAACCCCGCGTCTACCGCAAGAAGTTCGAAACGGAGGCACTTCAGTACAGCGGCCACAACGTGACCGACCTCGCCAATTTCATCAAGGGCCGGTGCGGAAACAACCCGTGGGGCCTGCTGGCCCTGGACGCCGAGGGCAACGGTCACGAGTTCGGCACGGCACCACTTCCGGAGCACAAGGACCAGTTTTTCGGCCGCATCGCTGTGTACGATTATCTCCACACGGCATGGATTCCGTTCGGTGTGGGCGACCACATCGCAATCGGACCCAAGGGTGAGTCCTACCCGATCAATGCCGGAGTGATGCCGGAGACGTACGAAGAGGTGTGATGTGAGCTGGACCGACGGCCCTCTGATCGGGTTCGACCTGGAAACCACCGGGGTCGATCCCGTGAACGACCGGATCGTGACCGGAACCGTGATCGTGGACATGCCAGGCTTTGACCTGCGCGTATCCAACTGGACGATCAACCCGGGGATCGAGGTTCCCGAGTCCGCGTCCCGGATCCACGGCGTCACCACAGAGCACGTGCGCGAGCACGGACAACGGCCCGTAACGGCCGTGTGGGACATCTGGGACACGATCGCGGAGCACTGGCGGCCCGAAGTCCCGCTCGTCATCTACAACGCCCCGTTCGACCTCACCATGTTGGACAGGGAATTGGCCCGGCACGGGTTCGGCGGTCTGGAAATTCGCGGACCCGTGCTGTGCCCCCTGACGATCGATCGCGCGGTGGACAGGTACCGGCGCGGCAAGCGCACGCTGACGGACCTGTTCCGGCACTACTGCGGAATGGACCTGACGGAGGCGCACACGGCCGAAGCGGACGTGCGTGCGACCCTGATGGTCCTTCGGGTGATCGCGAAGAAATACCCGGTGATCGGTAACGCGTCACTCGACAAGCTTCACCAGCACGAAAAGACCTGGTACCACAACTGGTCCATGAACTTCGCGAACCATCTTGCGAAATCCGCGCACGAGTTGAGCGCGGAAGAGGAAGAGAAGGTGCGCGGCATGATCGACAATCTGAAGGCCAACGCCAAGAATTGGCCGATGATTCCTGGGGAGCAATGAAACCGAAAAAGTGCATTTGTAATTGCACTCACAATGTTTGGGCGGATCGGAACAAGCCGGCGTGTGCCGCGTGCGGATGTCGCTGTGAACCGCTTCGCTCGAACCGTTGCCCGTGCTGTGGAGCCCGGGACGGCGGTAGCTGAATAGGGAATACACCAAGGAGTGTGGCTTATGGGCTTTTTCATTGTCGGCTGCCTGTTGGGGCTGATCGCCGTTATCGGTGTCTTGGTCGCGGCGACCAGCGGCGGGAACGAAGACCGCTTGGGCGGCGGCATCATCGTTGCCGTGGTCGCGGGCCTTCTGGGCACCGTCGCCATCGTGATGGACTCCCACGTGAGCGTGGACGCCAACACGGTGGCCATCATTCAGGAGTTCGGCAAGCCGGTCGGTGACCCCGTCGGACCGGGCTGGAACTGGACCGCGCCGTGGGCGACCGCGTCCGTGATCGACACGAAGGTTCAGACCACGTCCCGGCTGGCCGGCGACAAGGGCGACACGCCCGGCGCGGACTGTGTGAAGGTCAATTTCAAGGACAACGCGTCCGCGTGCGCTGACATCACGGTGTCCTACCGGGTGTCGTCGGAGAACGCGGTGAAGCTGTGGAAGAACTACACCTCGTTGGACGCGGCCCGGGACAACCTGTTGCGGCCGTTGACGGACAACGCGGCCCGTGAGGTGTACGGGGAATTCACGTCCCTGGACGTGATCGACGGGTCGAAGCAAGCGGCGATCACCGACGGCATCACGGCGTCGCTGAAGGCGAAGATCAACGCGTCCGGCCTGGAAGTGGTGTCGGTCGCGCCTGGCCAGATTCACCTGTCCGACTCCGCTCAGGCGAACCTGGACAAGCTCCGGAACGCTCAGGTGGAAACGCAGGTGGCACAGCAGACTCTGGCGAAGAACCAGGCTCTGGCGGCGGCTAACAACGCGCTGAACGCGTCGCTGACGGACGGGATCAAGTTCGAGGACTGCCTGAAGGTGGCGCAGGAGATCAAGACGGTGGGCTTCTCGTGCACCGGGTCCGGGTCGAACATGCTCTTGAATGTGTCCGGCTCGAACAAGTAGCGTCGCTAGTCAACGGCCCGTGCCCTACCCCGAGGGGCACGGGCCGTTGCTGTTTCTGAGAAAACCTCAGGACCAGAAGAGTTGACAACCCGAGGGTCACCGACTAGTCTTGACTGTAGTTGATCACCAAGGAGGCCACCCTATGACAGAAGCTGGTTGGACCGACCAGGGCGACGGGCGGTACACCTTCCGCCCCGGTGGTCGGAACATCGCCACCACGGTTCGGCCGTCCACCCATGAGAACGTCGGACTCACCACGGCCACCGTCACCACGGCGGAGAACCACACGGTTCCCTCCCCGGACGACGAATCCGTGAACGGAATGCTCCGCCGTCTGATCTTCCTCAAGGCCGCGCTCAAGGCGGCCGAAGGCGAAGCCAAGACGTACAAGGCGGAAATCAAGGAACTGGACGAGCGGATCCGGCTCGAATGGGCCGAAGACAACATCAACTCCGCCGGAATCGACGGCAAGACGGCATACCTGTATCCCGTCTACCACGTCGAGAAGCTGGAAGGCGTCAGCACGGACGACATCCGCGCGGCCATGACTGAAGCCGGACTGGACTTCATGATCAAGGAGACGTACTCCGCACAGTCGCTGACTGCCTACCTCAAGGAGTTGCGCGAACACGGAGACGAACCTCCGGCAGCCCTGGCGGCCGTCGTGAAGCTGGTCCCCAGCACCGAAATCCGGCTCCGCGAGTCCGGCTCCCGGGCGGCCTCGGTCACCCGCTGATCACGGTTCCCGGGGCACCTGGCGGCGACGCTCGGTGGTCCCGGCGGGCGGCTGTACCCTCGCGGAGCACCGCCCAAACATCCCGCCCTGTAACGGGATTCCCATCACCCATCATGAGACAGGAAACAAGATCCACATGGCCACTGAGATCGTGAAGAAGGACACCGGAACGCTGGACGTCTCCGACGAGTTCCGCAAGAAGTACCGCGCGCTCGTGCCGGACGACACCATGTCCGAGCTGATGGCCGAGACCTTCGATGACGCCGAACCCGGCATCCGGGACCTGGTTCACATCAAGTTCCCGACCGGCGGCGAAACGTCGTGGATCGTCACCAAGGGCGGCAACAAGACCCTGGTGAACGAGCTGACCGGCATCCTCGTTCTCCAGAACCCCCAGCGGGTGTTCTGGACCGACCCGGAGCCCAAGAACAACGCGCCCGAGTGCATGAGCATGGACGGCAAGAAGCCGCTTGCCGGCGGCCTGTACGCGCCCGGCGGGGCACTGGCCGAGGACAACCCCACCGGCACGTGCCGCAACTGCCCCATGGCGCAGTGGGGATCCGACCTCAAGGGCCGCGCCGGACAGGCGTGCAAGGAACGGAAGCTGCTGTTCCTGCTCACCGAAGGCGCGATGCTGCCCGTCGTGGTCACCGTGCCCCCGGCGTCGCTCAAGGCGTTCAAGGAATGGGCCGTGGGCCTCATGACCGACATGGTCGGCTACTGGGGCGTTGAGGTCGGCCTGAGCCTGATCGAGGCGCAGTCCAAGGACGGCCAGAAGTACGCGGAACTGAAGCTCCGCGTCATCCGCACCCTGTCCGACGCGGAGACCGAAGCGTCCAAGCAGTACAAGGAAATGGTCAAGGAATGGGTGGCCGCCACTCCGGCGACCATGTTCGTGGAGAACCCCGCCGACGGCGGGGGCGTGAGCCTGGAGGACATCGACCTGTGAACAATGCCGGGCAGGACATTAGCGCGTTCTGCTCGGCGCTTCTCGGCGGTGGAGACGGGACCGGGGACGACCGGCTTTCGGGATACTCGGTATCCGTCTTCTCTCTTCCTGACAGGGTGACGCGATGGATTCCGGCGGAGGTCCCGGAAGCCATCGCGTCAGCTGTCTGTGAGCTGGCTAGCCGCCAACCAAGCGCCGTGCACGCGGTGTATATCGGACTCGGTTTCGTACCTAACGAAATCGCGAAGCGCAAGGAGGAAGCCAACAAGGGACAGCGTGCGGAAGCGCGGGATATTGCTGGTATCCCGGGCCTCTGGGCCGATATCGACATTGCGGGACACGGCCACAAGAAGGACGGTTTACCGCCGGACCTGGAAGCCGCACGCCGGATTCTGGAAGCCTGCGGTATTCCCCCTACTCTGATCGTGCACACGGGCAACGGTATTCAGGCGTGGTGGGCGTTCTCGGAACCGGTCATCTTCGAATCCGAGGAAGAGAAGGCGAACATTGCTCAGCTCGCCCGGGACTGGAACCTCACGCTGAAGCTCCGCGCCCGCGAAGCGGGCGGCTGGGACGCGGGCGTGGACTCCGTGCACGACTTGACCCGCCTCATGCGTGCGCCCGGCTCGATCAACACCAAGGGGGCGGACGGACAGCATGGCGGCCCGGTCGACGGGCACCGGCCCGTCACCGTGCTGGAGTGGAACGGCTGGGCCTACGACCCGGACGACTTCCGGGGGTTCCTGGCCGGTGATGAGGCCATGAAGTCCATCACGGCCGTGAAGGCGGTCAGCGGGGCCGACGCGGGCGCGCTGGCCGGTGTCGACCTCCACGCGGTGTGGCGGCGGGCGTCGTCCACGGCGTCCCGGGAACGCGGCTACATGCCGGCCCATGTGGCGCTGATGATCGAGAACGGCTTCAGCAAGATCGAGGACACGTGGTTCGGGCGGCGGTCGGACCTGGGCGGCGACGACTCCGCGATCGACGCGGCGTTGGTGCGGCTGATGTGCGACGCGGGCGCGTCGCCGGAGGTGCTGGCCGAAGCGGTCATGTGCCGGCGGCTGCTCAACCGGGACACCGACAAGGTGGACCCGGCCAAGCGAACCGACTACGTGGTTCGGACCGTGCTGAACGTGACCGCGATGGCGAAGGCCGCGAACGCGGAGCGGAATGAGCTGGCCGGCAAGATGCAGGCCATTCGGGACGCGCCCGTGGTGGTCGAGCCGACGCCGGAACCGGCCGCGCCCGTGAACGTTCCCGAACCGGTGACGCCGGCCGCGTTGACCGTCGTGCGGGAACGGGAGCCGGAGCCCCCGGCCGCCGGCACCACACCGGAGCCGGGGGAACCGGAGACTATCGCGCAAGGCTCGCCCGTGCTGGACGTGCTGAATCAGCTTCTGATTCCCAAGAAGTTCCGGGAAGCGGGAGTGTCCACGATCGGAATGGAGCACCGCGACTACGGCGAGAACCAGAAAGGGCGGCTGATCTTCAGCATTCCTAACGGTTTCCGTTGGGCCGGTTCGGGTCCGGCGCTGTACCGGCCGGGCAAGCCACTGAAAGCCGAATGGTACCGCAAGGATATTTTCGAGGTTCCGAAGGGATTCCGCACCACCCTTGAGCGGGACGCGATGATTCCATCGCGGACCGTGGGAAAGAACAAGGAAGAATGGGAAGCCGTCATTTCCGAGTTGACGAGCCACTGGGAGCGGGATTCCAGCGGATCGGACTTGGCGACGGCGGTCAAGGAATGGCTTCGGGACTATCTGATCATGCACGCGGCGACCACGATCGAGGCGGAAGCCGTGGAGTTGAAACGCGCCTATATGTTCGACACCGGGAACTGGGGTGCCAACGGCACCCCTCGTGTGTACATCCTGTTCAGCTCGTTCGCTGAATACGTGTCCGCGCAACCAGGCGGCCGGCAGTACGCGGGCCGCGCGGCCCGCAACCTGATCGACTATTTGCACATGAAAGAGGTGCGGCCCCGGTTGGCCGGGCCGGACGGTGTGGTTCGTCGCCGTACGAACTGGTTCGAAATCGAAGAATCACAGTTCACGACGGACGATTGGGGCGCTGTGCTCGAAGCGGCACACGACCGCATGACGTCCGGCGAGGAACGGCGGCTCCGCGCGATCAAGGGAGGCATGGCGTGATCACGGTCGTGACCGGGTATGCCAGCACGTGCGCCGAATGCCTGCGCCGCGCGGACACGTGGTGGCGTGGCGCGGACTTCTACGCCTGTGTGCACGACAAATGCGCGCCCGCCCTGGCGGAAAGGTGCCCGGCCCTCACCGGCCGGGCACCGGCGGCCACGGAAACAAACACGGTTCGACGCGGGGCGTACGCCCGACGGGCCGGCGGATCGGTAACCGCCCCGCTGTTCGTGCCGGCTCGTTTCGCAGGCTACACGCGGCATGACGCCTGGCTGGCGTTGGCGGAAACCTACGTGGGTCAGGTGTCGGTGCCGTGCGGCAGCAACGCCGGCCACGGTGCGGCCACGGTGCGGCGGTGGGCGTCGCTGAGCGCACAGGGGCGGCCGATCACCACGGCCGGCGCGGTGGCGGTCGGCGCGGCGCTGTTCGACCCGGACGGGGTGGCCGTGCTGTCGTGGGGCTGGGACGTGGAACGCGGCCGTCCGTGGTTCTCCACGCTGTCTCGGATGACGGAGTGGGGATTGTGCCCAGGGTGCGGCATGTATATGTGGCCGGGCCGGTGGGTAACCGGTGAGAAAAAGTGCCGGCTGTGCGCGGACAACGCGGACGATCGGGTGTGGCCGAACGAGCCGGACTTCCCAGGGGAGGAGTTCGTCCCTGATGATATGAGGGATGACGCCCCGAAGGGGCGGAGGAAACGAGCCCCCAAGGAGTTCAGCCGTGCCGAGCATGATTAACAACACTGTGGTGTTTCGCCCGCTCCGGTGGATCGCGCTGGCCGCGTTCGCGGTGACGCTGGCTTACCTGCTGGGTGTGGGTGTGAACGCGCCCGCCCCGGTGGCACAGTGCACGTTCACGCCTCCGTTGGCGACGACGCCGGCCGCAACGCGGTGACCTGCTGAAGCCGCCCACGTGGCGGCTTCTCTCTCACCCCTTGCCCAACACTTGACAAACCGAGCAACGCTGACTAGCTTTGCTCACGAAAGGAGTTAAGCCCGATGGCCGACAACCAGAGTGAAAGGCTGTGCCGGCGCTGCGGCAAGCCCATGACGGGCAGCAGGAACGCGGCCCCCGGCGAGCGGAGGCACGTCTCCCGTGGCCTGTGCTCCGGCTGCTACTACGGCGTGCGCAACCGGGGTGAGCTGGACCTTTACCCCCTCCTCCAGAACAACCGGGAGGAGATCGTGGCCGCGTTCGTGGCCGCACGCACAGCAGACCCGCAGGCCAGTCAAGAGGACATCGCGCGTCGGCTGGGCATCCAGCGGACAACCCTCGCGATGAACCTGCGTCGCGCCGTCGAATTGGGTGACCCCCGGGTTACCAATCAGAATGGAATTCTGGACATCGTCCAGTGAAACACACCAAGGAGTATCGTCAGTGACCATGATTGCCAATCGGACCGCAACCGACATGCTTGGGGAATTCGGACTCCAGTTCGCTTCCCTGCCCCCCGGCGTGGTGCGCCACACCGTCACCATCGACGCGGCGACCGCGACCCGGCTGCTCAACGCCAACGAGAACAACCGGCGGTTGAGTCAGACGCTGGCCGTGTCCTACGCCCGCATGATGGAAACCGAGGGAGGTTGGCCCTACGTCGGTGACCCGATCCGCGTCGACAAGACCGGTCGTCTCCTGGACGGCCAGCACCGGCTGAGGGCCGTCGAGCTGTGCGGCGTGCCGCTGGTGGTGGACATCATTTTGGGCCTGGAGCCCGAAACGCAGGACGTGATGGACACCAACTCCACCCGCAAGACGTCGCAGCAAATCGCCATGGCTGGGATCAAGCACTCGGTCGCGGCGTCCCCGGCCGCGCGTCTGCTGATGCGGTGGGGGTTCAACGATGACCCGGAGGTGGAGAACTGGGCGCTGGCGTCGGACCTGTACGCCCCGGCCCGCCCCGAGGTCACTCGGTGGTGCCGTGAGCACAAGGACGCCATTGAGCACTCCGCCGGGCTGGCGTTCGCCACCTACAACGCGGCGAACGTCAAGCCGTCGGTGGCAGCGGCCGTGCATTTCCGGGCCGCGCGGATCGATCTGTTCTGGGCGGATAAGTTCCTGTACTTCCTGCGCACGGGGGAGGACATGAGCGCCGGCAACCCGATTCTGTCGCTGCGCAACAAGCTGGTTCGGCAGAAGACGTTGTCGATTCGGGAGAACGCAGAGGAACAGCTGTACCACGTGGCGAACACGTGGAACCTGTGGGTGGAGCGCAAGGCGAACCTGAAGCTTCAGCTTCCGCGTACGCCGATCAAGGCCGGCAGCGTGATCGCGCTGTCTTCCCGGATTCTCGTGGAGAAGCCGGCCGAGGGTGAGCGTTTCGTGTGGACGCCGAAGGAGAAGGGCGAGAAGTGACGTCGGACATCACGCTGTCCGTCTTGGGCGTGGTGGTGGTGGCGCTCCCGTATGTGCGTTGGTACATGCGGGAGCGTCGCTATGCCCAGGACAGGATCACGCACACGGAGTTCATGACCTGGTTGGACGCATTGGAGCGTGCCGGTCGGGAGCAGTCGCGGGACATTCGTACGGTGGTGATGGTGGCGCGGTATCGTCGATTGGTCAGCTCAAAGGGTTGACAAGCCGAGGCGGGTCGGGTAGTCTTCTTGTTGTCAGGAACACACCAAGGAGGCACCCGATGACCGCCACCATCGAACCCGTCATTGACTCCCCCGAGTTCGTCTTCCGCTACTGGGTGGACAACATCCTGAACGCAGAATTCATGGACTACGCGGAGACCGACCTGACGGGTCCGGCGGTGAAGATCCTGGGCCGACTCCTCACGGAGGAATGGCAGCAGCGCGGATACCGGATGATCCCGCTTCGATTCGAGCTGTTCAACCGCCTCTCCGAAATGGAGAACCTGATCAATCCCGTTGTTCTCCCGGATCCCGCTACCTCAAATGAGGTGTGGGACGCAGCGGTGGCGCGGCTGGAATTCGATGACATCATCACCGAAGCGGGCCTGACCCGCGCCTACGCGGCATTCGTCCGGGCGCAGCCAGATTACAATCACTGAGGGGAAACACGCAGTGCCACCAAGTCGGGACGTCGGCGGAGGGCCGTACATCACCAAGGACGATGCCCTCATGAAAGTGACCAAGGGCAAGGGTGTGCATCTGTGTTACGTGCACGGATGCCAGAACAAGCCGGCCGTCATCATCGTATGGCAGAAACGGCCCGACAAGGCCCGCGTATGGGTCTGCAAAATACATGGGGGAATGTACGGCTGATGTCCCCCAAGCGCAACGACCCGCGCCCCCGACGCATCAAAGACGGGGCAATCCAAATCATTTCCCGCTATCGCGGCCGGGACATGTGCTACATCAAGGGGTGCGAACGGAAACCCCTGGTGAAACAACAAGTGTTCCCGTTCGACGTAATCGCGTGGATGTGCACGCGACACGCCGAACAGCACCGGCCGCCGAACGCACGCGGCGAATAACCAAGGAGGTCACCGGAATGTTCGAAACGGAAGTTCAGGCCGGAATCGCGGTCCTGGAAGAGAAGGGAATCGGCTGGCGTTCGGCCGCGCTCCACCCGGACCTGTGGATGCGGGACGAGCGGTACTGCATTCTGGGCCGTTCGATCATCCCGACCGAGTACAGCAACGGCTACCGCACCGCCTTGCGTGACTGGGAAGTCGATGACGAGTGGATGGCCCGGCACGGCTTCTACATCACCGACGAGATGATCGAGAAGTTCCATGCTCCGTCGTCCGGCGTGCTTTACGCCGAGCTGGAGAAGGCGTGGCGGCACGCGGCGCAGACCCCCGGCCCGGTTCCGGTGCCGGCCTGATGAGTAACAGCTGGCATCACGCGGTGTCCGCCTCACATAAGTGGGGCGGCACCCCGCATGACTACCTGGAAATCGAAGAGTTCATCGACGGCAGTAAAGCCATGATGGGCGACGTCCGGCACCGCGCCATGTACCACCACACGGCCGGCGTGTTCCTGGTGGAAAGGATCTTCGGACCCACCATCACCATCACCAAGAAGAACGGCACCGGAACCTACGAAGTGCCCACCCGCGAAATCGCGGAACGGCACATCGTGGAAGACCTCGGCTACATTCCGTCTCCGTCCGACTGGCTGACCCGCATGAATGTTCAGCCATGGATGGGCGGCCGGCTGTCCCGTTACGTCGGCCGTGAGGACTTCCTCACCGTCACCATTCAGGAAGGCAAGAAGTGACCAAGTCGGACACCTTCGAGGGTCGCCCCATCACCGGGGACCTCAGCTACCGCGATTACACCGCCGTGGAACAGTGGGACCGGGCGCGGTTCCTGGAACTGCTGGACGCCGTGCTCACCGCGCCGGATGTCGCGGCCGTTCGCTGGCGTCAGTGGGTTCCGTCGTTCAACGACGGTGACCCGTGCGAGTTCACCATGGGCGAGTTCTACCTCAAGCCCGCCACCGCGCCGGATGTCACGGCGGACCTGGACGACCCGGAAGACGACGCCGATGAAGACATCTACGACGACGACGAGTCCGGCGAGTACGGAGACGGGTTCGTGGACGCGAGCGACTTGACCCGCGTTTGGGACAACGACGCGTGCAAGTACGTGGATCTCCCGAACCCGCATCCCGGCGCGGAACCGCTTCGCGAGCTGAACCGCAACTCCGGCCACTTCGAATCCGTGATTCGGGAGAGCTTCGGGGACCACGCCATCGTCACCGCCACTCGCGACGGATTCAACGTGGAGTTCTACGAGCATGACTGATGTCAGCGCAGACCACGGCCAGGCTTCGGCCCGGCCGTGGTCGGTGTCCCAATCACACGCCCTGGCGGAATGTCCACGTGCCTGGTGGTTCCGGTACGTGGCCGCCGCAACGCCGGCACAGCCCCGCTCGGTGAAGCAACTCATCGGCTCCGCCATCCATGCCGGCCTGGAAGCCGCGTACCGCGCGGCGAAGGCCAACACGTCATGGACCGGCCGCACCATGGCCGACACGTACGGCTTGGCCGCCCTGGCGGCGTTCAACGCCTACTGGGACGCCAACGGGGCCGGTGTCCGCGAGTACGAGCGGGAAGACGCGGAACGGCTATTGCTGGAACTGCTGGACGTGCTGATCGTCCCCCGCGCCTGGGAAATCCTCGGCGTGGAGGAGAGGTTCAGTCTCCGCCTGTTCCCGCAGGACGACATGCCGCCGGCCACCGTGCACGGTGTGATGGACCTGGTGTTCAACACCAGCGTGGCAGACAAGAGGTCCATTCACATTCGGGACTGGAAGTTGGGTCCGGTGCCGACCAGCGAGACGGAGTTGCAGCGCAACACGCAACTGTGTACATACGCGGCGGCGGCGGCGCACAGCTGGCCATGGGTCACGCGGATCACGGTTGGGCTGTACTCGATCCGGGAGCGCCGGGAGATCAGCACGGAGTTGCATCCGGACTCGATCGAGCACGCGGCAAAGGAACTGGCCCACGACGCGGAAACGGCTCGGTTGCGGGCCGAACGCAAGTGGGTGGAGCCGGTGACCGGGGATCACTGCGGCGGGTGCCGGTTCCGGTCGTACTGCCCGAAGATGAACCGCACGAAACCGCCTGTCATGGACGGGGTGGACGTTGCGACCGAACGCGTCCGCCTGAACGGCATTCTGAACGGCTAGGAAGGAGTTGAACCGTGGGAGAGTACACCGGGAACGTGTTGCGCGTGTTCGGGCCGCCAGGGACGGGGAAGACCACGTTCCTGTCTGGAATGGTGCGTGACTTGTTGTTGGAGCACGGACCGGAGTCGGTACTGATTTCGTCGTTCTCCACGACGGCCGCGCACGAGATCAGTTCCCGGTTTACCTCCGGGATCCAGCCGAACAAGAAGTACGTGGGCACCTTGCACAGCCATGCGTACCGCACGATCGGGTACGGCAACAAGGTCGCGTTGGATCCAAAGGTGTTGAAGGACTGGAACGACAAGGAAACAACTCTCCGGATCACGCCGGATTCCCGGTCAACGGGCGGTTCGTCCGGCGCGGCCGTCGCGGATATCGATCACTGCGTCACGGGTGACATTTCCTCTTTCACCACGACAAGTTGCGTGCCCAGATGAAAGACCCGCTCGACTCGCCTATCAAGGATTTTAGTGAGCGGTGGACGGCGTGGAAGAGGGCTAACGGCGTCATCGATTACACGGATATGGTGGAAGAGGCGTACCGCCGCGCCCTCGATGGCGAGCGTGCACCGGGCAATCCATCGTTCATGGTGTCCGATGAGTCGCAGGACCAGACGCCGTTGGAGTCGGCTCTCATTTTTGAATGGGGCAAGCATGTGGACCGCCTGATCATCGGACTCGATGACGATCAGGCAATCAACCAGTGGCGCGGCGGCGACCCCACGTCCATTCTGCAACTGACCGGCCCCGACATTCAGGACCATATTCTTCGGAAGTCGTACCGCGTTCCGGAGAATGTTCGTCTTGTCGCTGAACGGTGGATCCGGAAGGTGGAGGGACGCAAGGAGAAGGATTACACGGCGCGCACTCGGATGGATGGCGACACGGACACGGGGGAGGTGATCGGCGGGAGCGTGTTCCACGTGCCGGACAAGTTGGAGAGCGACGGCCTTATTGTGCGTATCAGCCGGGACCTGGACGCCGGCAAGGAAGTTATGGTAATTGCGTCATGCAATTACATGCTGGAACCGTTGATCGACAACCTGAAGTCCGAGGGCATCCCGTTCCACAACCCCTATCGGCCCACGGAAGGGCGCTGGAACCCGCTGGGCGGCGGCGGCCGGGACGACACGATGTCCACGGCGGAACGCGTCTACCGGTATTTGGTTCTGGCTGATCGGGACTGGACCGGAGACGACATCCAGGCATGGATGGAATTGGTGAAGATTCAGGACGCCGGCATGGTGTCGAATGCGAAGCGGATTGCGGCGACATGGGGCCGGGATCCGGTGCCGTACGACGACATCACGTCTCTGTTCAAGACCGATGCGGCCCTGGACTGGGCAACGCAGCCGGACCCGGATTGGTTGGCGTCGTGCCTGCTGGCCAGGTATCGGCCCGACCCCAAGAAGGGCACGCCGGGGCTTGCCTCCTATCCGCTGGAAGTCGCCCGGCAGTTCGGGCACACCGCGTTGGGGCAGAAACCGCGCGTCGTGTTGGGCACCGTGCACAGCGTCAAAGGTGCCGGCGCGGACGTCGTGTACCTGGCCCCCGACATTTCACGGGCCGGGTTCAAGGGAATTCACGACCCCGACAGGAAGAAAAGCAAGGAGGAGATCCGGGAAAGGGTGTACGAACTGGTTCGCTTGTTCTACGTCGGATTGACGCGGTCCAAGGAGTCACTTCGTCTTCTCGCCCCCACCTCTCCCTATCACTTCCGGGACATCATCACCCCGGGAATGGAGGCAACGTGACTCTCATTCGTAAGATCAACGGTATCCCAATCGATGAGATCACCTATGTGGAGATGACCGACGGGACCACGCACGTGGTGAACAAGGGCAGCATGATGGGCGCTATCAACATGTTCGGTGACACCGTTCAGCGGTACACGTTCACCAACTACCGGGGCCACCGGGTGACCGTGCGCCACGACAACATCAGGGAGGTAAAACGGTGATCGAAGACGTGCCGTTCGACCCGGAACCGCTCCGGCGGCTGGCCGCGCGCAAGGCCGAACGGCCGCGCCGGATCCCCGAAAAGGAGATCGTGAACGTAGCCATCAGCTACATCCGGTCTCAGCCGTTCTCGTACGCCCGGAAGGTCCACGGCTCCCAGTTCGGCAACGCCGGGGAACCCGACGTGGACGCCGTGGTGTGCGGCCGGTCCGTGAAACTGGAGTGCAAGGCTCCCGACGGCGGCAAACCGACCGCTGTGCAAGTCGGGTCGATGAAACGGTGGGCGAAGGCCGGGGCGCTCACCGGCTGGTTCACGAACCTCGACCACGTGATCGAGATCCTCGACCACGTGGACGACACGTACCCCGATTTCGTGGTTAACGTGACCTATCCGGGATGTTCCTGCCCCCGGCATCAGAACATTCCCGCGTAGGATATGCTTCGAAATAACGACTCAAGGAGGTCAAGGAAGATGGCGAGCAAGACCGTTGTTGAGCTGGTCGACGACATCACCGGAGAGGTGGCCGACGAATCGGTTCGCTTCGGCCTGGACGGGATCGAGTACACGATCGACCTGACCGAGGCGAACGCGACCGAACTGCGCGGACGCCTGGAGGCATTCGTGGAGAGCGCACAGCGTGTGAAGGCCACCAAGGGCGGCACCGCGCCACGGGCCACGCGGACCGGTGAGAAGCGCGCGAACAGCGCTCAGCTGGGCCGGGAGCAGAACCAGGCCATCCGCGAGTGGGCACGCAGCCAGGGTGAGAAGGTCAGCGAGCGCGGCCGGATCCCGGCGGAGCTGGTGACCCGGTTCCAGGAGGCGCACGCGACGGCCCCGGAACCGGAGCTGGAACTGATCGACGCCTGAACTTCCCCAGAACACAGAAAAGCCCCCGCCTGGGAAACCCGGACGGGGGCTTTTCGTTCACTCGCTGAGCGGCGTCACCGTCGGCATGGCCGGAGCCAGACGCGTGTAGGTCGGCGCGGCTGGGTGCCCCAACAGCACGGCCGTCAACCACGATGGCATGACGTTCTCGGCCGCCGTGAACACCCACTTCCACAGCGCCACCGCGACCGGCACGGCCAAGGCTCCGCCGACACTGTTCAGGCCGTCAGCGAGTCCGGCCAGCGCCGGGATACGAGTCACCAGCCATGCCACGGCCAGACCCCACAGCGCGGGGACCACCGTGCGTAGCCACGCAATCACCTTGTCGGACAAGGGGATCACTCTCCCATCGGGATGAGAAGGGCGGCCACGCCGAACAGCACGGCCGAAACCACGGCGAGAACGGTCCCCGGCCGCCCGCCGATCAGGATTGCCAGCGCGGCGCACAAGCCGCCAAGCGGCACCAACAGCGCACGCAACAAGGTCATGACGCCTCCGCTTCCCGGGCGGCCGGCGAACCCTCCGGCCAGTGCCAGGTACCCGGCTTCTTGGTCTCTTCATCGTGCTCGATCGGCACCCCGCCGGAGTTGAAGAACACGCCCGTCGGGTTGTGCACCGACATGGAGCACGCTTCCGGGTGCCATTCCTGCTCAAGCCGCCGTTGGCCCGGGTGGTCGGTCTCTTCCTTCACCGTGACCCATTGGCCTACTTCGGTGATGATCGCGGCCCGACATTCCGGCGTGTACTCGCCGTTGCGGGTGCCGTAGCTGACGTAATGGACGGTGCGTCCGATGGCAATCATGTGACCTCCTACGCGCGCTTATCCAACGCGTCTGACAAGGTCTTGATAGTCAGCCGCATGTTGCGCATTTCGAATTGGGCATCG
>Ga0207692_10000083_pt1 | contig 27714 bp, 42 predicted proteins | sample LARL52metaG_FD_184345 | JGI IMG/M metagenome (GOLD analysis project Ga0207692, IMG submission 184345) | Corn, switchgrass and miscanthus rhizosphere microbial communities from Kellogg Biological Station, Michigan, USA - LAR L5-2 metaG... | ecosystem: Host-associated > Plants > Roots >...
TCTGGCGAGCGCGCCGCTAGAGTACGAGGCAACGCATTGACAACCGAGACGCCGCAGCGTTGGGATATTGGTCCCGTGCGTTGCCTCGCGTGTGGCCACACCCGTCAGGTCGTGATTGCACCGTCTGACCGCGACACCGACTGGTTCGAGTGCGTTGTCTGCCATGAGCAGGCTGCCACATGGAATCGGTTCTCACGTGATTGAGTGCTTGTGGACGAGCCCAGTACCAACGGTCACGGCTCAGGCACCACGCGGACCGCGTCGGAGACCGCCAGCGAGCAGGCTGCCAAACTCAGCAACCGCTACGACATCCTCCACCTGTGCTTCGAGTTTCTGCTCAGCGCGCTGATCCTGGCCGGCGGCTTCGTCATCCTGGTGCAGTACCGGGACCCGAACGTCGCGAGCGGCGTGGTGGCCGTCTCGACGCTGGTGATCAGCTACTGGTTCGGCCGAGCTCGACCCTCGAGTCGGTAGTCCTAACGGCCCTCGACCCACCTTGGCGTCGCAGGGCCTCACGCCGTCGTGCCTTGCATCGAATGCAGCGCACCGACCACCTGTTCCGCAGACGAAACATGCTGCCGTCGAGCCGATAGACACCCGGTGCCTGCGAGAGCCCAACCGAGACGTGCCACTCCGTCATCATGCTTCGCGCCAACCTCGATACGACTCCAACCACGTGAGGATGTTGGGCATGTACTCACGCAGGACCTGCACGCGGGTGGATCCGACCGCCACGACGAGGACCGGGAGTGGCATATCTGTCCGACCAGCGAAGCCACGATCGACGGTAATCATCGCGTCGAAGCCGGCCGACGCGGCCGCGTCCACGAGCGCGTTGTCCTTGATACCCAGCCATCCCTCATCGCGCAGCGTTCGTACCTCGTGTGCGGGGCCGAACTCGCGTGCGAGTGTCCGTGGGACACACTCGTCCAGCAGGACGCGCACTCAGACGGCCAGATTGGCACGCACCTGCTCGAGCACGCCGACCGCGGCAGTGCGCGAGACGCTGGGGAAGTCGTCCAGGAACTGCTCGAGCGAAGCATCGCGCAGATACTCGAACAGACTGTCGACCAGGACGCGGGTGCCCGTGAAGACCAGCGCGCCATGCATCACGTCCTCGGACCGGGTGGCCAGACCACCCTGCTCGAGGCGATCGGCGACGCTCGGCTGCAGGACGCTCGCCGGAAACTGCACGGGGTTCATCATCGCATGTCCTGATAGTTGCCAACCCAACACATCGCTGTACCACCAGAGATGCGGCCAAAGCTCAATGGTCGGCACTTCGATCTAACGGCATTCAGCTGCCCTCAACCCACTTGAGCCACTTGTCGGCCAGCACCAGGACATGGTCTGACTTCACCTCCTCGCGCGTCTGGCCCCACAGCCCCACAAACTCCGCCGCGGCCTTGAGCACCGCCAGCCGCGTGATGCGCTCGTCCTTGCCACTCAGAACTGCGGGACTTTCGCCAGGGGAAAGGTTCTCGAGGGCCACGATGTACCCCTTTCCATCGACCTGCAGCCGCACACGGGCGCCGCTCTCGGGCAACTCTACCGGGTGATAGCGACTCAGATTGACCCAGGCGCCGCCGATCTTCAGGCCCGTGGCGTTGACCGCCTCGACCAGGCCCTCGACGTCGGACGTCTGCACACGGCCGTTCACCACACTACCTCGCACTCGTCCTCATCGACGTAGGCAGGGCGGCGGTCACTCGCGCGCACGTCACGCTCGACGCGCTCGTCCTGCAGCAGCTGCAGCAGATCGGTGAGTAGCGGCACGAGCTCGACCAGGCGAGCCGAGTCCTGCATCGCCGCGCGGCCGCCGGCGTTCCAGGCCGCGGCCCAGACGGCGCTGGGGTCCTCGGCCTCACGCGGGTGGTAGTACTTCCACGCGAAGTACTCGCTGCTCACGACTAGTCCTCTCGTTCGATCTGGCTGGCGGGGATGACACCGCGCTGAGGGCGATTGCGGTAGCGCGCGAGCTCGAGCGGTTCCTGGGCGAAGATCGCGTCGTACTTCGCCGCGGCCGCGGCCTGGCGCTGCTCGGCGACCAGGGCGCAATGGAGCTGGACCGCGAGCATGTGCTTGCAATCGTGCCGTCGCGAGTCGTAGCAGGTGCAGCTGGTGCGGGTGGTGAAGTAGACGACGTTGGCGTCGCGCGAGCTGCGGATGCCGTAGGCCTTGCGGCCGTCGCGGGTGCGGCACTTGAGCCACTGGCCGGCGTCGGTGGCGATCTGCACGGCCTTGGCGCCGCGCGGGTCGGTCTCGGGGAGGGTTATCGTTTGAGTGGTCATGCCTGCTAACTCCAGGTGTTGGCCTCGAGCAGGTCGGCGCTCCAACGCTGGCCTGCTCTCTTTGCGTGCTGAGAGTATACACGGCATTGAGTGTTCTAGCAACATAAACTACAGTTTGACGCAGATAGCACACTCAACGGGCTATACTCCCAGCTCGTGAGGAAGCTATCGGACGGAGTTACGTTCAACCCCGGATTCACGCGAGCGGTGTCCCTTCGCTACAAGCGCGTCTCCAGTGACGAGCAGGGAAAGAACGGCCTGTCGCTGGACATGCAAGATGAGGCGACGCTGCGCTACTCCTTCGATCAGCAGTTTCTCCCTGGTCCGGTATTCAGCGACGTGCTGACGGGCAAGCGCGACGACCGTCCGGGCTATCAGGAACTCCTGGCGGAGGCCCGCCAGTTGCGTGCGAATGGCCAGCCAGTCGTCGTGGTGGTCTGGCGGTTGAATCGTTTGGGCCGGCGACTGATGGAACGCACGCGCGCGTTGGAGGAGCTCACGAAACTCCAGGTTCCCATTCACTCTGTGACTGAAGGTGGAGTGCTTCCGGAGTTCGTCCAAAATATCCTGGCTGCCGTCGCCCAGGAGGAGGTTCGTGTGTCCGGTGAGAACATCGCTAGCACGCTGAGAGCCGCGAAAGCGAATGGTTGGTGGCCCGGCGGATCGCTTCCTTACGGCTACCGCTGGCGACCACGGACGGAGGACGAACAGCGGCGTGGTGCACCAAAGCAGGTGCTAGATGTGGAGCCGAGGCAGGCAGAATTCGTCGCGGAAGGTTTTCGCCAGCTCGCTGACGGTGCCAGCGTGAACAGCGTGCATCGCTGGTTGGCGAATCTGTCGGAGTCCGATCGCGGCGGTCGGGTGATGCACATTCGCTCGGTGCGTCTGATGTTCCGGTCCTCCATGTATGTGGGCAGGTCTGAAGAGGGCGTGTCGGGGCAGTGGCCGGCGCTCGTTGACGCTGAAACCTGGCAGAAAGCTCAACAGGCATTCCATCCGCGCGGCACCACCGGTCGAGAGGCGAGTGTTCGTCATCTCCTCGCAGGTTTTCTGGTCTGTCCGGAGTGCAGCAGCCCTATGGCTGGGATGCGCTCGCCGGCGTCCAAGTCACGTCCGTACGCCCAGACTCGCTATCGCTGCAAGGCCGATGTTTACGGCCGTTCCTGTCGGTTCGGCGTGAACGCTGAGGGTGTGGAGAATGCGACGCGTGAGGAGCTAGCGACCGTCCTGGAGGCATACGCTGATCCTGAGCAACGAGCGCGCATCGACGCTGCCTGGCGCCGTGAACAGGCTCCGCGGGTCGTTTCGAACGTCGAACGTACGCGACGCCAATTGGAGCGCGATATCGCCAATGCGGATACGGATATGGCCAACGCGGTCCGGATGAGAGGACGGGGCGAAATCGACCAGTGGGCCTACGACGCGTTGCGTCAGGATGCGCTGAGCAAACGCGAGACCGCCCAGCGTAGTCTCGCCGAGCTCGAGGTTCAGCCCGCGGCGGTGAAAGTACCCGAACTTCCGCGTCTGGACGACCTGCTAGGCGCGGCGCCGTCGTGGAGCGTGGCGCTTGCTCGCGGCGACGTCGAGGCTCAGCGGCGTGTGCTCAGCCTGTTCGTCGCCGGCGTCATCCCGCGGCGGGTTGGCTGGGGCAAGGTCGCCGTTACCGTCAACTGGACACCGCTGGGGAATCGGCTCATGATGCCGCCGCCAGCCGCTGGCGAGCAGGTCAGCTAGCGCCGCGGCGACCGCGTTCAACTCAGCTTCGTTCAAGTTCTGGGCGCTCACGCGTCCAGTCTGCGGTGTCAGAGTCGGCTATGTGGCGACATGTGCAGGGGACAAAAAATCTGTCCCTAGGTCTCGTCCTGCAGCAGGTCGCCCGGCTTCAACTTCAGCGCTGTGGCGAGCTTGCGGACAGTGCTCGGCCGCGGTTGCTGACGGCCGGCCTCGATCTTGATCACCGTGGAAGGGGACAGGCCGGCCCTGTGTGCCAGCTCCTCTTGTGTGAGCGGTATCTGCTGTCGTCTTTTTCGAAGCAAACTACCCACTGACACCACGGTACATCATGATGAACGCCAGCTAAAAGGCACCATGGCGAAGACAGAGAGAATAGCTGGTGTTACACTAGAGTTTCGAACTCGATTCGCGGGGGTACACAACGATGGGGGTCGCTCTCGGGCCCTAGGGCGCGGTCTGAGGCGAAAACTCCCTCGCGCACCCGAACGTGTGTTCTATACAATCCTAGGCTCGGTGGGGAGGCTTCATGGGTGGCGAATCGTTCCTGTGCCTGCGAGAGGACAGATTTCAAATGTCCTGGCCCTTGTCCTGCCCGACCGCATGCCGTCGCTTGAGGATGGGCCGGTGGAACCCGTCGAGCCCACGTCCAGAGAGTTATATGAACTCGCGGTCAAGGCCCTGAATGCCCTGAGCGAGGCAATGGCTATGAATCGAGAACTGGTGAGGGCCAGGCAGGAGACGGTTGCGGATTGGAGCCGCACCGATACGCATCACCCAGCTCCGGGTGACAGTCCCCGCTATCGGCCACAGAACAAGGAGCTGCGGGAGTACGACACGTTCCGTCGCTACTACCAGCATCTCGAGCGAGTGGCGCGGCGCGACCTGCAGTTGCCAGACGACGTTGAGGTGACCAAGGAGATGATCTATCGCGCTGGTGGGCCGTCACTGAAAACGACGACGCGAATCATGACTCGCACCCATGGCCTGCTAGCCGATCAATGGCCGCCGTCCAGCTGGCCAGACCGACCATAGAGGACAAATCTATTTGTCCTGTCGCCTGTCCTCTCAATGGGATAGACGACGGCGCATGCTGCGGAGCATGCGTTTGCAGGTCAATGTGCGCAGGGAGAACGAAGACCCGCTGCGCAGACTCGCGTTCAAGGAGCACCGCTCGGTACGTGAGCAGTGTGAGCTGTACATCCACCTGAAACTGCAGGAGGAATTGGCAAAGCTCGAGCCCGACGAGCGGATTTCAGCGGAAGTCGCGTGAATTCGCCCTGGACGCACGTCGTGTTGATGCTCGGCGAAGTCGCCCTGGTCTACGCGGTCGGCAGCTGGTGGGCCGCGCGATGACGGCCGTGCCGAGGGTCATCGACCGCGACCGGCGTTTTGCGGACTGGCTCGAGCATAGCGTCGACCAGTGCAGACCAAGCGTGGCGCTCTCATCGCTGACGCACTCGCTGCTCAAAGAGGCGTGGGACGAAGCCTGGCGGTTGGCGGTCTGGGCGGGCATGCGCGAGAACGCGACGCTCGGCCTGCAGGTCATGGAGCTGAAGCAGAGCATCGCCCACCTGGAGGGACGGCTCAACGAGTTGCAGTTCGAAGAGGAAGTCGAGAAGGGCTCGGTGTACTGGGAGAGCGAGGTGGACGCATGACTCAGGCGATCGAGACGTGCCGCTATTGCGGGCGTACGGGCGGCGACGAGTTCAGCTTCGGCCCCGACGATCCGGCGCCTGGCATGTGTCCAACGTGCCTCGATGCGCGCATGTCCGCGCTCATGCTCGCCGCGGCACGCCGCCTGAAAGGGCTGGCCGGGCAAGGCTCGACACCAGCGCAGGTGCTCAGGGCGTGGCTGCGCAAGGAGATGGTCGCCTTCGGCATCACGCCGAGCTGGGCCCAGCGCTTCGTCGACGCCGACATGGCCGCGTTCGCCGCGGCGCAAGAGAGGATGGCTCCGCGTGCCTGACCACGATGACGAGAGCGCGTGGCACGTGCCGCCGTTCGTGTGGCTCACGCTGGGCCTGGGACTGCTGTGCTGGCTGGCGGCCGCGCTCATCGTGTGGAAGCTGGTGAGCCGATGAGCACGTTCGTGTGGTTCCTGGTCGGAGCCGCGGCGGCCGTGGGCGGCTTGCTCGCGCTGGAGCAGTGGACGTCCCGTCGCAACGAGGCCTTTTCCAGGCCACCGGAATGGGCGCAGGGCTGATGAGCTACGCGTGGGTCTTCCCGAGCGGCCGCCTCGTTGTGTGGCGCCGCTACAAGCGGACGCAGATCGCCGAGATGGCCGACTGGGAGCCGGGCTTTCCGATGGACGGCGTGTCCATCAGCGAGCCGGACGTCGTCGCAGGCTCGCCCAAGGCTGGCGACAAGATCGCGCGCAACCCTGCTAACCACGCCGACCGCTGGCTCGTCTGCGCCGCGTACTTCGCGGCGAACTTCGAGGAGCTGCCGTGACCAGCATCGGAATGCTCGCGGTGGTTGTGGACTACGACGCCGACGGGCAGCGGTCCGTGACGATCGTGCAGGCGGATCCGGTGATCGAGATCGCCGACCGCGTCCTCGCCGGCTCGCATCCATGGGAGCTGAGCGTCGGCGACGGCATCGTGACCGTGCACGCCCGCAATGGTGACGTGAGCTACGGGCTGCGCAAGTACGACGCGCGCCGCCACACGTGGCTGGGCGTGCGTTCAGGCGAGGCCGAGCTGTGAGTATTGGGCTCGTCGAAGGGCACTGGTTGGCCGTGAAGCGCACCGATGAACGGGCGTTTGCGCTCTATCGGAGGCACTACTCGGCGGCGAAGAATGCCCGGTGGCGCCAGTTCGGCAGTACGAACGTTGCTGCCGTTGGGGAGACGATGGTGCTGCTCAGTCAGTGCTGTCGCGCCCTGTTTGTCTGGCTGAGAAACACGATTGAACGCTACGACCACCAGGTCGGCGTGAACTGCGCAGTGTTCCGCAATGAAGGTGCCGGACTGTCGAGCGACCTGATCCGCCAGGCGGACGAGCTCGCATGGCAACGCTGGCCGGGCGAGCGGCACTTCACGTATGTCGATGCAGGCAAGATTCGGCCCAAGCGTGATCCTGGCCGCTGTTTTCTCAGGGCTGGATGGTCGCGGGCAGGCGTCTCGCAAACCGGCCTGCTGCTGCTGGAGCGACTGGGGTGAGCATCGTGACCCGCGGCCTGGGCTTTCCGGCTACGCGGCGCATGGCCGTGCGCGTGGTGCCGCAGAAGGTTTTAACCCGCGCGCAGGTCCTGCTCGTCGAGGGCATCGTCGGCGAGGACGAGTGGACGCGCTGGGTGAAGTCCCGCGCCAAGCTCTGGGGCTGGCATGGCGTGCACCTGCGCGATTCGGAGGGGGTGATGGAAAGCGTCCACATCTCGCGTCTGGACGGCTTTTCGGAGGCCCTGGGGCAGCCCGACTGGAGGTTCTGGCATGAGGAGCTGGGCGAGTCGTTCGACGCTGAGCTCAAGGGCAAGTTCGGAACGTTGAGCAAAGACCAGAAGCGAACGATTCCGTCGATGCGCCGCGGCGGGATCGTGGTGAAAGTTTGGTTCCCGCGGGACTGGCGCGAGGTCGAGCGGGTGTTTCAGTACGGACTGGAGGCTTTACCAAGCTAATGCGAGTGACCCGCATCAGCATTGCGCTGGAGCAACGCCTCGGCGACAACGACTACGGCTCCGAGCGCGCCGAGGTGGAGTACACGGCCGAGTTGGGCGCCGAGGATGACGCGCTCGACTGCACGCAGAAACTGCTCTGGCAGGCGCGCGTGCAGCTGTTCCACCAGCTGAGCAACTCGCGCACGCTGGCCATTCGCCGCAAAGCAAACCCGCCGGCGCGGTTCTGCCGCGAGTGCAAGCAGCCGCTGACGGACGCCGACGACTACTACCACGCAGCGTGCGAGGAGGTCATCGAGGCGCGCCGTCAGCACCAGGAGGATGAGCGGAGAGCGAAGTGGGCCGCCGAGCGCGAGGAGCACGAGAAGCGCCAGGCAGAGTACCGCCGCCAGCGTGAGGCCGATGGCGACACGAACGGTGACGAGATTGACGAGGTCGAGGGCGAAGAGGCCGACGAGCTCGAGGACGTGCCTCTATGAGCGAGCGTGCGCGCCATACCTGGACAGTCGTCGACAGTGCCGACGGACCACGAGGTGTGGCGACGCTGGAGCGCTGCGACTGTGGGGAATGGCGAGCCACGATCCGGTTCAGCGCACCGCATGGCCCCTGGGTCAACCTGCGCGGGTTCCTGAATGACCTGGACCAGCTTGGGATCGAGTACGCCGTTGCGCCAGAGGCAGCCTCGTGAGCGGGTCGTGTCAGGGCTCGCAGGTCCTGGCGCTGTCGGTAGAGGAGCAAGTGAGGGCCATGCTCATGGCGAAGGAGCTGGAGCTCCTTCGCGGCCGCGGCCCGCTCGACTTGCAGATTGACCAGTTCGCAGCGTTCCAGGTGATCGGCGCGCTGCAGCTGGCGTGGCGTCACCCAGGGCTCGACGAGCACCTGCGCGGCGCGATCGAGAGTTTCGGGCGGCAGCTGCAGGCCGCATTTGACCGCCCGGATACACCGCAGATCGCGCTGACGCTCGAGCAGGGCTGGCGCCGGGAGTACGACCGCTGATGGCGCGCGCGATGATGTTCGTGGGCGGCCTGGCGTGCGGCTTCCTGCTGGCGACCGCGGTGATCGCCAGTCATGCCGACGACGTCAACGCCGAGGTCCTCGAAGCGGCTGCTGAAGCCCACGTCGACGCTATCGACCTGGCCGGCGCGGTCAGCACCACGGGCCTCGATCCGTACACGTACCTGCGCATGACGGGCGAGCTGGCGCCGCCGCCGCGCCCGCCCATGACGAGCCAGTCATCTACCAGCGGGGGAAACCCACGCGCCGAGTGCATCATTCGGCACGAGAGCCAGGGCAACCCGCGTGCTGTGAATCCGCGGTCCGGCGCGGCTGGGTTAGGTCAATTCCTGTCCTCTACCTGGAGAACGACCCCCCAGGGCCGCGCCGGACTGTCGGTGTTCGACCCTGCCGCCAATCGCGCCGCCATCCAGTACATGCTCGCCGCCGGGCGCGCGAGCGAGTTTGACGCTGTGAGGTTCTACGGCTGCTGATGAAGTATTGGCTGGACACCGAATTTATAGAGGACGGTCGCACGATCGACCTGATCAGCATTGGCATCGTGGCTGAGGACGGCCGCGAATTCTATGCCGAATCGGTCGATGTGGACCTTTCGAAGGCCAACGCGTGGGTCAGGGACAACGTGATCGTTCACCTCTGGTCGCAATATATCGACAAGCACCAGGCCAACATCTGGAGTCGCGATGGAGGCAGAGGTGGTTTCTTATCGCGAGCCGACATTGCCTCCGAGGTGCGGCGCTTCTGCGACCCCGACGTGCACGGCAAGCCCGAGTTCTGGGGCTACTACGCCGATTACGACTGGGTGGTGCTCTGCCAGCTGTTCGGCACGATGGTCGACCTTCCGAAACGTTGGCCGATGTACTGCCGCGACATCAAGCAGTGGGCCGACGAGCTCGGCAACCCGGAGCTGCCCGAGCAGGGCAAGGGTGAGCATCACGCGCTCGCCGACGCAAAGTGGAATCGCCAGGCCTGGGAGTTCCTGGCTGCGTATAGCGAGGCCTACGCCCAGGGGTTCGTGCCGTGAGCGAGATCGTGTGGCGCCTGGAGCTCACCGAGGCCGAGGAGTTCGTCCAGTTCCTGAGCGAAGCCCTCGAGAACCTGTACTTCGAGCCGGACAGCGAGCTCGAGCAGCGATTGATGCGCTGGGTCAACGAACTGAGTGACCTCTGCACCCAGCGCGCACGCTACGACGCACTACTCCAACCAAGCATGGAGGCTCTGCTGACATGACCCAATCGCTCGCTCGCGCCGAACCGATCGGCCTGGCGCTGCACGTCTTCGGCGAGGACCGCATCGCCGTGCTCAAGGAGCAGCTCGGCCGCGGCTGGAAGGAGCCGATGACGGATGCCGAGCTCGAGCACATCGCGCTGATTTACCAGCGCACCCACCTCGACCCGCTGGCCAAGCCGGCCCAGATCTATTTCATCAAGCGCTGGGACGCGCGCCTGCGCAAAGAGGTGATGACCCCGCAGGTGAGCATCGACGGCCTGCGCCTGATCGCCCAGCGCTCGCGCAAGCGATTTCAACAGGTCGGCCCGGAGTGGACCGCCGACGGCAAAACGTGGCTCGACGTGTGGCTGGATGAGAAGCCGCCGGCCGCGGCGCGCGTCGGCATCCGGCAGCTCGGCTTTCCGGAGCCGACGTGGAGCGTGGCCACCTGGCGCGAGTGCGCGCAGACGCAGACGATCTACGACGCGCAGGGCAACGCTACCAATCGCACCAAACTCGCCCCCTTCTGGGAAAAGATGGGCGCGCACATGCTCGCCAAGACCGCCGAGGGCCTGGCGCTCAAGCGGCAGTTTTCGCTCGAGACGAATGAGCTCGAGCTGGCCCGCATTGACGAGGATTGGCGTCAGGAGCAGACACAGCAGGCTCGGCGCTACACCGAGATCTACGGCGCGGATGAGGACCACTCGCCCTACGAACTGCCGTCTGGTCGCGTGGTGGATACGGTGACCGGTGAGGTGCTATCGGAACCATCAAGCGCTCAGGAGCTCACCGATCCTGAGCCGTCGGGTGCGGCGGCCGGTCCCCAACGCCCGCCGTCGTCACCACAGACGCGTGAGGGTGATGCGCAGCTGTCACCCTCCAACGCGTCCAGCCCACCGCGTTCGAGCGTGACATCCGCGAGTCACGCTGGGTTTGTGGCGCACACGAATGAGCGGGGCGAGACCATCCACATGCCGCGCACCGATGACGCCGCCCGCGCTGCGGCGATCGTCGAGCAGGCGCACGCCGCGGCCCAGGCGCGGGACGACAGCGTGGCTCAGCTCAGCCGCGCGCAATTGCGCGAGCGCTGGGCATCGCTGACGGGCAAGGCGCGCGACCTGGGCGTCGAGTACGAGCCCATCAGTCAGTCGGTGAGTGACGCTGACGCCCTTGCCGCGGTCGAGGACCTCGAGCGGCGCGTACGCGACGCGGAGACCGGACTAGTGAAGGAGAGCGTGATCTGATGCCGTTGTTTGAAGTGGCCATTCTCCAGAACCCGACGAAGAAAGCCGCTGAGGATGGCACTGGCCAGGAGCTGATCTTCGGTCCAAAGGCCGTGATCGCCCGCGACGCGCAGTCAGCGGCGATCAGCGCGGTGCTCGACTCCAACGGCGAACTGAAGGAGGTCGACCGCTCGCGGCTCGAGGTCCTCGTGCGCCCTTTCGCGTGAGCGCGCCCGCTCCTGCCGAGCAAGCCACACCGTCTGCGCGGAGCCAGGCCAAGGCGACAAAGCCGGCGCCGGTCTCGGACCTGGTGGTATTGCCAGATCAGCAGTTCCAGCAGCTGCTGGACCAATCCTGGAATCCGGCTGCCGCGATGCAGGTGAATCCCTTCGCACAGCAGCAGTGGCAGCACAACCTCGGCATGACGACGCAGGTCCTGCCGACGGTGGCGGGCGCGCAATCCTTCAATGCGCAGCAGCTCACCCAGACCGTGCCTGAGTTCTACATGAGTACGCATCGCCAGTGATCGAACCCACGATGCCTGTGGCTGCAATGGACGAGGCTGAGGCGCGCGCCTGTGTGGCAGCTATCAACCAGCATCTGGATGGGGCGCGTGCACTGCTGCTCGATTTGCACGACCGACAGGGCTGGCGGGCGCTGCGCTATGAGTCGTGGAGAGAATGCGTTACGGCCGAATTCCAGCAGAGCCGCGCGACACTGTACCGGCAGCTTGCCGCGGCGGAAGTGGAACGCAGTATTTCTCATTATGAGAAAAATCCGTCTCCGCACCTGCCCGTGCTGCACGCCCTCGAGCTCGCGCAATTGCCCGTCCCGGAGCGTGCGAAACTTGCCACGGAAATTGCGCGTGACCACCTGACCATCAAATCGCTCAGGCGCATCATTGCTGAAAAGCAGCGTGCAGTCGTGGCACTCGAACCGCAGGACCTGCCAGCGCAGATTCCGCTGACGGCTCGGATTCCACCTACTTGTCAGGTTGAGGTCGGCGATGCACGTCACCTGCCGCTGGACGATGGTTCGGCGCAGCTGGTGGTGACCTCTCCGCCCTACAACGCGCGGTTGAGCTATGACGGCTATGAGGACTGGCTGCCGTGGGCGGACTACTGGCATGGTCTGATCGAACCCGCGCTGCGAGAGTGTTTCCGCGTGCTCGGGCACGGCGGCCGACTTGCACTCAACATGGCAAACGTCGTGCGTCAGGACGTGCCCGTGCCCGGGCACGTCGGTCGCCCAACGCAGTACCAATCGCGGAACCATCCCTGGAAGTGGAAGCCACCGGGTGCAGGGGGTGACTCCTGGGCGCTCATGCTCGCGCCGCGAATCTGGTCTCTGATGGAGGAGATTGGCTTTTTGCCGCGCGAGCAGCTGACCTGGGTCAAGGGAGCGTCGATGGAGGACGACAACACGGCTTTGCCGACGTCGTCGACTGCATGGGGCACCTGGTGCTCGGCCAACAATCCAGTCTTGCGAGCCGTCGCGGAGCCAGTATTCATTGCAAGCAAGGGCACACATAGCAGAGGTTCGGGCGAGAGCGACCTGACAGCCGACGAGTTCAAACGGTTCACCAAGAACGTGTGGTTCGTGTCAGCATTGAAGCCCGACGTGAATCACCCGGCAGCTTTCCCGGAGGAGCTACCGCGCCGGTTGATCAAGCTCTACAGCTATCCGGGCGACCTGGTCGTGGACCCGTTCATGGGTAGCGGCACGACGCTTGTCGCCGCGGCGAGACTCGGACGCTGGGCGTACGGCTGTGATGTCAGCGAGCGCTATGTGCAGCTCGCGCGGGCGCGTCTCGCGGGGCGCGTGTCCTGATGCCGCTCGCGAACGCGACCACTGAGGTGCCAGCGCGCAAGACCATCAGCGAGGTCGTCGGCATGCTGGTAGATAACAACTGCGAGGCCGTGACCATCCAGCGGGACGGCAATGGCGAGCCGGTCGGCATCGGATTCGTGCTGGGCACGCCCGCCGGCTCGCGCGAATTCGTGCTACCCGCTCGCGCCGACAACGTTCGACGGACGCTGGTCAAACAGAACTACCGCGCCGGACTGACGACTCACGAGCACGCCACGAACGTCGCGTGGCGCATCGTGCGGGACTGGCTCCGCGCCCAGCTAGCGTTGGTGCAATCCGGCCAGGTTGAGTTCGGCGAGGTGATGCTCCCGTACTTGCTGCTCAACGATGGCAAGGGCGGCACTCACACGCTGTGGGATAGTTTCCGTTCGGACCGCGCGCTACCCGAGGCGCGGAGCTCCTGATGCCGCGGCCGCCAGCGCTCGAGGGCGAGACCGAACGCGAGTACGCGTGGCGTGTATTTCCCGACGATGCGCACCAGGTGCTGCTGGCCAGTGCGGCACCCACCCGGCGCTGCAACCAGCCGCTGTGTCAGGCCCCGGTGTGGTGGGGATTCACCCGGGCGAACAACAAGCGGTGCCCCTTCGACATCAAGCCCGACGGCACCAGGACCGGCACGAGTCACTGGCGGACGTGCCGACAAAGACCAACGAAAGAAAAGGAGCGCTAGCGATGCAATTTCGAGCTCGACTCGCGCAGGTCAACGGGACTTCGCCAAAGTCGGAAGATGCACCGAACTCGATCAGCGTGAAGCTCGAGCCGATGGAGCTGCTCGAGGCAGATTGGCTGTTCAGCAAGCTGGGCTGCTACCTGGTCGTGGAATTGTTCGAGGCGCCGCCGCCGCGGTTGCCGATGGACGATGCGCTGGACCAGGTCGACGAGCCAGTGCTGGTGCCACCCAACGGCCGGCGCCGTAACGGCACACGCTCGAGCGAGCAAGTTTAGGCAGAGGGTCGACGGGTGGCCTTCGACTGGATCGAGTCGCACCGCGGGCTCAGAGACCATCCAAAGACGGTCGCGCTCGCCGCGGCGTGGGGTGATCGCAAGCCATGCGTGCTCGGCCACCTGCACGAGTTGTGGTGGTGGACGTTGGAGTACGCGCCGGACGGTGTCATTCGCTCGGCGTTCTTTCCACAGGTGGTGACCGCGTGCGAGTGGCATGGTCGGCCGCAGAAGTTCTGGAGTGGACTGGTGGAGGCCGGTTTTCTGGAAGTCCTAGCCGGAGTGGACGGGTACGTCGTGCACGACTGGGACGAGTACGCCGTGCGACGCATCCAACGCTACGAAAAAGAGAACCAGCGTAAGGAGGAGTGGCGCAAGAAAACCGGACGCGCCGGCCGGACGGAAGACGATGCGCCGGCCGGACGTCCGGAAGTGCCACCCGGACGCGCCGGCGGCGCATCGTCTACGCGCGCACGCCACCAACCGGACCTACCGACAGGACGCGAAGCGTCCTTACCGGACCAACCCCAAACCCCTTTGCCGCCGGACGTCGCGGATGCCCTGGACGCGGACGCTCAAGGCCCTCCGGGCACCGCGTCCGTTCACAGCATCCCGCCGAAGTGGGAGGAGGTCGCCCCCGGGCAGCACCGCGGCAGTCCGAACGGCCATGGCGAGGTGGCGCTGCTGACGGCCCGTTGCCCGCGCTGTGAGCGATCCATGCCCGTCGCCGACGTCGAAAACCACGACTGCCAGCTCGTGCCGGGCGAGCCGGTACAGGCCCCGCCGAAGCGCCGCGGCGGCCGTGGTCTGCATCGTGTTTTCGAGGCCTCGGACAGCGTGCCGCCGGAGGTGCGCGCCGAGCTCGAGCGAATGGAGCGTGAGCGTCCGACGCCCGAGCAAATCGACGCCGAGGTCGCGCGCATCGGTCAGCAACCGCGATGAGTGGGCGTGGATGATTGCTAGCGCCGACTGGTACCTTGCGGCCCGCGAACGCTGCCACGCCCTGGCGGTGGAGCTCGTCCGACTGGATCGACTCGCCGCAATGTTCGAGTCCGAGGGCCAGTATGTGCGCGCCGATCGTGTGCGGTTCGATCGCGAAAGTGTGCGCGAAGATCGCTCGAAATTGATGCGCGAAGTGTGGCGCCGTCGGCGCGTTCTGGCACCCGGCCGGGTCCATGCCTGATGCCGCGGGGTATCCCGCACTCCCCCGAGCTTCGCGCCGAGGTCATCGCCGCCGTCCTGGCCGGGACGTCCGTCGCCCAGGCCGCGGCGCAATTCGGACTCGACAAGGGACTCGTGTCTCGATGGGTCGCCGCGAACCCGTTGCAACCCGTTGCAACCGACCAACGCACGCGCGCAGAGGAGCTCGGTGACCACATCCTCGCGCTCATCGACCAGCACGTCGTCACGATTAGTGCCCAGCTATCGTTCGCAACTCGCACGGAGTGGCTTGAAAAACAATCCGCTGCCGAGCTTGCCCAGCTGGTTGCCGTTGAGCGGGATACCGCGCTTCGACTTCTCGCCGGACTCGAGCACATCGACGGGACAGGGCAACCCGAACTCCCCGCTGCCCCTGCCGACGCCGCACCCGGCGCAGCAGACGATGATCGCTGAGGCGGCCCGCTTCAACGTCGCCGCCTGCGGTCGCCAGATCGGCAAGACCACCCTCGGCATCGACCGCCTCGCCCGCGCCGCCGCCGACGGCCAACCCACGGCGTGGTTCGCGCCGACGTACAAGTACCTCGAGCAGGTGTGGCGCGCGCTGCGCACCGCCCTGGAGCCGGTGACCACCGGCAAATCGGAGCAGCAGCACCACCTCGACCTGCGCGGCGGCGGCAGCGTCGACTGCTGGTCGCTCGACGACGAGGACGCCGGCCGCGGGCGGCGCTACGGGCTGATCGTCGTCGACGAGGCGGCCATGGTGCGCAACCTGGAGGACGTGTGGCAGGCCAGCCTGCGTCCGACGCTCAGCGTGCTCGAGGGCGGCGCGTGGTTCCTGTCCACGCCCAAGGGGCTGAACTTCTTCCACCGCCTGTACCAGCTCGGCCAGGACGACCTCGAGCGCGAGTGGCGCTCGTGGCAGATGCCGTCGTCCGCGTCGCCGTACATCAAGCCCGAGGAGCTCGAGGCCGCGCGGCGGGCCATGCCGGAGCGTGTCTACGCCCAGGAGTTCCTGGCCCAGTTCCTGGAGGTTGAGGGCTCGGGCGTTTTTCGGGGTGTGCAGGCCGCGGCGCGGCTCGAGCCCATCGGACCGCAGCGCGGACACACGTACACCGTAGGCTGCGACTGGGCCCGCTCGAATGACTTCACGGTGTTCAGCGTGGTCGACGCCAGCACGTACGAGCAGGTGGCCATGGACCGCTTCACGCAGATCGACTTCGAGTTCCAGACCGAGCGCTTGCACCGCTGGGCCGACCTGTACAAGCCGCGCGTCATCCTGGCCGAGGCCAACGCGCTGGGCCAGCCGCTGGTCGAGCGCCTGCAGCAGGGCTACGGCCGCCTGTACGGCGATAGTCGGCGGCCGCTGCCGATCCAGGCGTGGTGGTCGACCAACGCGACGAAGGCGGCGGTGGTGCAGGCGCTGAGCGTGGCCATCGAGGACGGCAGCCTGAGCCTGCTGGACGACGCGGTGCAGACCAGCGAGCTGCAGGCGTACGAGGTGGAGCGGTTACCCAGCGGCATGCTGCGCTACGGCGCGCCGTCTGGGCAGCACGACGACACGGTGATGGCGCTGGCGTTGGCGTGGGCCGCGGCGAGCGTCGAGACCCAGACCACGCGCTCAAGCTATGCGTTCAGCCGCTAGTTCTGGAGCCGGCGGTAAAAGCGTCGCAGCCAGAAGCCGAGGATCACCGCGGCGGACACGCCCAGCACGATGATGGCGTACAGCAGCACGGGATTGATCTGACGGTCGCTGGCGGTGGCCATGAGCCACAAGAAGCCCGCCACGAACGCGGCGAAGCCGATCAGCCAGATCAAAACGTTCTTGAAGAGCCAGTACGCTAGCGGCAGCATGCCGACTGCTCAGTTGTCGAGGTAGATCACCGACGGCGTATTTACCGACGTACCGATGCGGTTGCCGCTCGTGTCGTAGTGGGTCGTGGTCGTTGGCACGTCGTTGTGCGTGCTCCCGTCGAGATAGATCACCGATGGGGTCGTGACGCTCGTGCCGTACTGGTCGTAGTCGATGGAGGTGGTGCTCGGCTGGACGAGCGTGTCGGCGCTGGCCGCGGCTGGTCCTGCGAGCGTGGCGATGAGCGCGAGTCCGGCGAAGACTACGCGGTAGGATCGAATGTGCATGGCGAAGTGACTCCTTCGTTGTGCGCGGTGACTCGGCCCCTAGGGTGGGCCGGGTCGCCAACTATACCGGCTCAGGTGGTTGAGCTGGTGTCTTTGCTCGACGTGGAACCGGTTGAGCTCGACCTGGTCGACGTGGCCGGCTTGGGTTCGGCGGGCGCGGTTGGCGCGGGTGCCGGCGCGGTGCCGCCGACGCGCTGCGCCTGGGCGATGCGCTCCTGGTCGACCGCCTCGCGATCGGCCTGCGCCTCTTCGGCGGTGCGCGGCACGCCTGCCATCCGCGCCATGGCGTCCTCGGGAGACTGCACCCGCTTCTCGGGCGCTGGCTGCTGGGGGGTGGTCATGCCGAGTAGTGTGCACCTTGCGGGCCAACCGTGAAACATGGATGTTTCACGGCGTTACACTCACGCGCGTAGGCTGTGGCTGACCGACCACCGAGCTCGCAGTACTTAAGCGAGCTCCAGGCGGAGATGTACGACCGCTACCGCCGCGACGACGTGCAGATCGACACGTACCGCGCGCAGCGGGAGATGCGCGTGCCGGCCATGATGGGCGCCGACGACAAGTACACCCTGGTCAACGTCGACCCGCGTGATCCCGACGTCTCCGAGGAGGCGTTCCAGCAGACGGCGATGCTGACCTTGAACCGGCCGAAGCTGCACCTGGACGGCGGCGAAAGTGACACGGCGCAGACCGCGGCGTCTCAACGCGAGCACTGGACCGAGGAGACGCTGTGGCAGTGCGGCTCGAGGACGCCGGGCATGGACACCATGACCTTTCTCACCGACGCCGCGCTCAATGATGGCGGCGCGTGGACCAAGATCCTGTTTCTGCCCGACGCGTGGGACAAGCGTTACGCCTACCCGCTCCCCAACCCTGGCGAGTCGGCCGACGCGTGGGACCACTACGACAAGGCCACCGAGGACGCCAAGAAGCAGTGCGGGCCACCCTTTGCCTGGGAGTTCGTCGACGCGCGCACGGTGTATCCCGACACGATGGGCGGCAGGATCGCCGAGGTGATCGAGATCACCGACCGTCCGGTGCGCACCACGTTCAGGCGCTACCGCCTGGGTGTGGACGAGGACGGCAACATCGTGCCCGAGGAGTGGGGCCAGGCGCAGCCATCCAACGCGTGGGGCGCCAACGGCAGACCGATCCTGCCCACGTCGATCACCATGCTCGAGCACTGGGACGAGCGCTGGGCCACCTGGTGCGTCACCGGAGAAAACTACAAGCGCCAGCCGACGGGCCACATCGTGAAGCAGTTCGAGCACGGCTACGGCTTCATCCCCTACGACTTCGCGCCCGGCCTGTGGATGAACCACTGGCGCAACCGCAAGGTGGGCTGGGGCGTGTCGCAGACCAAGCTCTGGCTGGTGCAGTACCGCCAGTATTTGCGCGCCATGCACGCCCAGTACGTTGCTCGAGACCTCCTCAGCCCAATGGTGACCTACGGCGATTCCACGGCAGCGCCGGTGATCGGTGACGACGGCAAGCCGCGCGACCGCGACCCTGGTCCGCTGCCCGGCGAGGTGATCAACCTCGGGCCAGGCCGCCAGATGCAGACGATCAAGTACCCCGACGCGGTCACGCTGGAAAAGCACATGCAGCTGATCGACAACGCCATCAAGGAGCTCGAGTCGCCGCGGGTCACCACCCTCAGCGGCATGGAGGGCGCCGGCTTCGCCATCAGCCAGGTGCTCAGCTACTCGAGGACGCGCGTCGGGCCCATCGTCAACAGCATCCAGGAGCTGCTCAAGCGCCAGACCGAAAAACTCTGGGACCTGGCGCAGAACAAGGTCCAGGAGAAGATCTGGGTCGGCTATAGCGGCAGTGACGCGAAGGGTGGCTCGGGCTACATCGGCCTGGGCCCCGACGACTTCGCGCGCCCGGTCAGGATCGCCTGGGACGTCCAGCAGGAGCTGCCCACCGACGACATGATCAAGGCGCGCTACGCCCACGAGCGGCTGCAGGCCGGCACCTGGGGCAGCGACGAGGCGATCGAGTACCTCGGCGATAACCCCGACGAGATCCGGCGCAGCAAAGCGCGCGACCGGATTCGTCAAAGCCCCGAGTACCAGAAGTGGCTGGACAACCAGGTGTTTCAATTCGCGGGGCGAGGCGACATTCTCGGGGCGGCTGCCCAGGCGCAGGCACTGGCGGCCAAAGGTCAGCTACCAGGCTTGCCGGCGCCCGCGGGTCCGGGCGGCATGGCCACGCCGGCGCCCGGCGTGTTCGAGGGTGGCGGGCCGGGCGCGGGAGGCGTTCCCGATCTGGCAGCGCTGGCCACCGCGCCCGGCGGGGCCGGCGCGCTACCACCACCCGGCCCGCAGGTGATGGCCGGCGCGGCGCAGAATGTGGGCGCACCAGGTGCAGGAGGTGTTTAGAGCGATGGCATCGAAGTCAGGTGGATGGAGCCCGCCGTCGGGCCGTGAGCACCCGCCGTTCAAGGGTGGCCAGAAGACCAGTGCGATCGGCAGCAACCACAACCCAGGCCCGTCGACCAATACCGACACCAGCGCCGCGGGCAAGGCCCAGAGCAATGCGGTGACACGGCCGCCGCACGGCATCAAGACCAGGTAAGCCGTGGTCACCAGCAAGAAAGGCCGCAAGTGGACCGCGGCGTCCGACGCGGCTGCGGACAAAAGGGCTGGCATCAAGCCCGGCTCGGCGAAAGACAACGCCCTCGACAAGTCCCGCGGCGTATCGACCAGGACGCCAAAGGGCAAATAGGCCTGGACAGCACCTCGGTTTTCCCGATCGTGGTCTTCGTGCTGATGATCGTGGTGCTCGCCGTCATTCTGCTGAACGAGAACCGTCACTGATGCCGAAGACCGAGCAGGACCCGGAGGCCATCCGCAACGCGCTGACGCGGGAGGTGACCACCGACGCCTACAACATCGCCAGCCAGATCTTCCCCGGGCCGCAGGGCGATGTCAGCCACGTCAGCAACGCCCAGCTCGACGAGCGCTACCGGCAGGCGTTCGCCAACAACGAGCGCGAGTGGCTGACGGCCGAGGCCACGCGCGACCCGACCCAGTTCCTGGCCGCCGTCGGGCGCCTGGGCGTGACCATGCCGCCGGGCGAAGACCTGCCCCAGGAGGAGCCGCTGCCGAAGTCGGCGAGGTCCGACGTGCCGGTGCCAAAGGCGCCATCTTCGGCGTTGCCGACGCTGTACGACACCCCGGACCAGGTGCCAACCGCACAGGGACTCCCCTCGCCGCCCGCGGCGCCTGGTCCGGTACCCGTCGGCGGCCCGATTCCCATGGTGGCTGCCCCACCACAACCCGCGGTGCAGCCTGTATCGCCGCCGCCACCACCCGTCCCGCCGCCGCCTGGCGTGCTGTAGGCCGCCGTGCCGTTCCTGCTCACCGACGACGCGAACAAGTCGATCCTGGATGAGCTCCAGCAGCACGTCGAGTCGCTGATCAATCCGCCGACGAGCCCGCCGCCGCGGCGTTCGCTGGTCCAGCCTACGCCGACGCCGACGCCGCTGATCATTCCGCCGACCAGCCCGGCGGCGCCGGTCACCGCGCCGCTGGTCGCGCCGCCACCGCCTCCCGAGCCGTCGCCACAAGCGCCGCAGGTCATCCCGCAGCAGCCCGATCCCGACGTGATGCAGCAGTTGCAGCAGCACGTCGTCGACCTGCAGAGCGGCGCGACCCAGGTGGTGCAGGGCGGCGTGATGCAGCTGGGCGACGTCAAGGATCAGCTCGCGCAGCACATCAGCGACGCCAGCGGCGGCGTGATCAATCTGGCGCCCCCGCCGACGCCGAGCGCCGCAGCACCGAGTCCGGTAGCCGGCGCGCCACAGAGCGATTTCGAGCAGGACAAGCCGCTCGACAAGAACGGCGTCGTGGCCTACGTGCAGCAGAAGGCCAGAGACTTCGGGCTGGACCCCGCGGCGGTGCTCGCGGTGGCCAACCAGGAGGGGCTCAACACCGACCCTGGCTCGAACTGGACGCTGCCCGGCGAGAAGAACATCAGCTTCGGGCCACCGTCGTGGTACGGCAACGGCGCGGGCGCGGACATCATCGCCAAACACGGTGACGACGCGGCGCGCTGGTCGTGGACGCCGGAGGGCATCGACTACTGGCTATCGCAGGTGCAAAGCGCGGCGAAGGGGCTGACGGGCGACGAGGCGGTAGCGGCGATCGTCAACAAGTTCGAGCGGCCGCGCGAGGACCTGGCCGCCGGCGAAATTGCGAAGGCCAAGCAGGCCTACAACCAGTTCGTCGGTGGCGTGCAGCAGGGCGCGCAGAGCGCGGTGCAGGCGGGCCAGCAGGCCGTCCAGGGTGTCCAGCAGAAGCTCAGCGACATCAGCCAGTTCGGCGACAAGCAGTTGACCGCGGCCGAGGCGTACGCGGCGTGCGGTCCAGCCGCGGCGGTCCGCTTCGCGCAGCTGTTTGGGCGCAACCCAACGCTCCGAGAGGCCACCGATTTGGCCTCGCAGGTGGGATGGAACGTTGGCCAGGGCATGGCCGGGCTCGGCTCCGAAAGCAAGTTGTTCGACGAGATGAACATCCCGCACCGTACCGTCGGTGCTGACTGGCAGGCGCTGGCGCGGGAGGCGGGCTCAGGCAACCCGGTCGTCATCAGTACGCCCGGCCACTACTTCACCGCCGACGCGTACGACCCGAATACCGGCGCGTTCCACGTCGGCCGATCAGGGCTGGATCTCAAGGGCGGCAGCGAGTGGATGACGCCCGACCAGATGGAAGCGCGCATGGGTCGCTTGCAGGGTGGCCTGGCGGCGGACAACCCGACCGTGCCCGGCGGCTCGCCATTGAGCCAGGGCACGGTCGCGGCGCCAAGCCCCGTCGATCAGGGCTTGCAGATCGTGCGCGATGCGGCCGGCAAAGCCAGGGACACGGGGTTGCAGGTCCTGGACCAGGCGGTGAGCACCGCGGGTGACCTGGCCACCGGCGGCATCACCAGGCGCTTCAACGAGAACCTGCAGGGGCTGGGCAGCGATGTCGCCGACACCCTGACCGCAGGCGGCACCCAGACGCCGCTGGTGACCGCGGGTAACTGGCTCGAGGGTGCAGCGGATGCGGCCGACAGGATCGCGCCAGGGGGCGGTGGCCTGGTGCCGAGCAACCTGATGCGCGCCGGCGCCAACTTTCTCAAGACGCCCGGCGTGCTCGACTCGATGCAGACGCTGCAGAGCCTGACCGAGAAGTACGGCACGCCCGACAGCAGCCAGTACAACCCCGAAGACCAGCGCGCTGCGAATCAGGCGATGGTTGCTATCGGCGGCGTGGTGAGCGGCGGCGGCGGCGCGGAGCCCGCGCCTGGTGGGACGGCGCGCATGTACCACGGCACTGGCGCGGACTTTCCCCGAGTCTCGCCGGAGGCGGTCAGCGGCGAGGAGAACCTCTTTGGGCCGGGCTACTACCTCACCAGCGATCCGCGCGTCGCCGGTGGCGTGGTGGCTAAGGGTGGCGAGCAGGTCGGTCCGTCCTGGCTGGGCAGCAGCGTCAAGCGTCCGGGTGGAGAGGTGGTCAGTCCCGGCTATGCGCAGCAGCGCGGGCCCACGGACGTGATCGGCCTGGACGACGTCGACAACATCGCCCAAGCACTCGAGCAGGTGCCCAGCATCACACCGGACCTTGCGCGTCAACTCGCGCAGGGTCAGCGCGGGGCATCGATGCTGCAGGGCGAAGAGAAGCTCGGTCAGATGCTCGACGCGTTGCAGGTACCGAAGGCGCAGCAGCGCCAGATCCTGAACACCGCATTCCCTGCGCCCGCCGCGGGGCCGAACGTGCGGCCAGTGGATGTGCCGCAGGACCTGAACCTGCTGGACATGGACCAGCCACTGCAGCCGGACCAGGCGCAGAGCATCGCGAAGCAACTCGGCTACCCAACTAACGATCCGGAGGTCCAATCCTGGACCCAGCCGGGGGTGGACGGTGCCTCGGTCTACGACCTGGTCCGCGGCGAGGTCGGGGGGACGAAGGCCGCCGCGAACAAACTCCTGGCAGATGCGGGTCTCGACGGCATCAGCTACGGCGGTGGCAGCCGCATTCCGATGACCGACGAGGGCGGCGCGCCGATCGAGCATCAGGCGACGGTCATCTTTCCCGAGTCGCTGGACAGGGTCACCAACGCCACGGCCGGCACGCCCGGTGGCCAGATCGCGGCCCCGTTCGCGCTCGGCACCGGTGCCGCGGTCGGCCTCGGCGCGCTCGCGGCCAACAGAGACCGCCTCAACGACGCGCTCCAGGGCTGGCAGGCACCAACGACGCTCGACGATCTGGGCAGGCTCAAGGACCAGATCGGCGACCGTTTCAGCGATCTGGGCGGCGCACTGGCGGCGACGGGCGAGCGCGAGGAGGCCGAGACGCCGCAGTGGCTGAAGGACCGCTACAAGCCGCTCGACCTGACCCAGCCACTCGGGCCACAGGTGGGCTTCGATCCAGCAGGCGACGTGCGCCAGGGGCTCTCAGACATCGCTGGCGGCCTGGGCGAGCATGACATCGGCAAAGCGGCGGGCGGGGCCTACCAGACAGCCAGCGGCGTCCTGGGTGGCACCCTGGGCCCATCCGGGCCCGAGACGAAGGCTGTCGCCTCCGTGTGGAGCAATCCTGCGGTCCGCGACTTTCTTCAGGGCGAGTCCGGCGCGCTCAAGCTGCCGAGTATTAGCCGCCCCAGTCTGGCGCAGGTGCGTGCGATCGGCATGAACTCGATGCTTTCGGCGCCGACGTCGCTGTTCACCAACGCCATGGGCATCACCGAGAACCTCAAGCGCCCGGCGATCACCCTGGCTGAGGCGCCCATCCGTGCGCTGACGGGTGACTTTCAGGGCGCGAGCACCGCGGTCAAGCGTGCGGTGTCCGATGCGGTGGGGCAGGGCGCGGCGATGGGCGATGCGCTGGCTGAGGGCGCCAGCGTGTTCACCACCGGTGCCCGACGCGGTGGCGGAGCGGCGACGTCGCCGACGGGGATGGCGGGCATCCGCGACGCCTTCCCGGGCGCCACAGGCATGGTCGTCACGCCGCACCTGCGCACCCTGGGCGCCACCGACGCGATCGTGGGCCACATGGCCGACGCCGGCGCACAGAGCGCCGAGATCGCGCGGCTCAAGGTGCTCAATCCGGGGCTCAGTACCTCGCGCATTCAGAGCATCTTTCGTAGCCAGATCACCGCCGCGGGCGAGGCGGCACGCCAGGAGGCGACGTACCAGTCGGGCGCCAGCATTGGTGGCGACATGATCAGCAACCTGAAGCGCTCGCTGGACAGTTGGGGGGCGCCTGGATCGGCGCAACGCGTGGCGGGGCACGGCCTGTCCGAGGTGGTGAGCGCGTTCATCCCCTTCTCGGGCATCCCCGGACGCTTCCTGGCGCGCGGTCTCGGGCGGCTGCCGGTGGCCAATGAGGTGCAGACGGCGATCAAGGTCGGCCGCGCGCTCAGGACGGGCGACGCCGACGCGGCGTATCGCGAGGGTGCGGCCGGACTGCTTGCCGCGGGCGTGAACACGTTTATCTTCAGCCAGGCCATGGCCGGCAATATCACTGGCAACGGCCCCGACGACACCGGCGAAAAGCAGGCGCTGATGGACGCGCGCGACGCCAATGGCGACCCGACCTGGCAGCCCAACAGCATCAGGATCGCCACGCCCGCAGGTACGAAGTGGGTCAACTATTCGAGCTTCCCGCCCGTCGGCATCCAGATGGCGGGTATCGCCAACAGTGTTGAGGCGTGGAACGAGGCCAACAAGAAGGCGCGCGTGACAGGCCAGGACCTGGACTACGGCCAACTGGCGCAGGACGTGGGCAAGGCCACCGGGCAGACGGTGGCTGACGCGTGGTACTTCCAGCAGGTGGCGCGCATCGCCTCGGCGATGAAGGACGGCACCTGGCCATCGACACTGGGCGAGACACTGACCGACTACGGCATGCGCTATGTGCCCGAGGGCAGTGCGCTCAACTGGGCACGCAACATGACCGACCAGACGGTCAGAGAGACGCGCAGCAAGAACCTGCCCCAGGACCTGCTGCAGCGCGCCGAGAACCGCATCCCCGGGTTGGAGCAGAACGTGCCGCCGCGCATCGATCCGACGACCGGTCAGCCGATGCAGGCGCCCAAGGACTGGTCGTCGTTCTTTATCCGCTCGAGCGCGCGCGGCGATCCGAACTTGGCGGCGAGCATGCTCGCCGAGCACGGTATGGGGCTGGCTCAGGCGCCGGACACGATCACCCAGGGTAAGCAAACGGTGAAGCTCACGCCCGACGAGCAGCAGCGTTTCCTGGAGTTCTCGGGGCCCGACGTGCAGGCGCGCCTGAGCGCGCTGGCCCGCAACAGCGAGTACCAGGCAGCCAAGCCCGAGGAGCAGAAGAAGATGATCCAGCGTGCAATGGGCTTCGCGCGCACCACTGGCGAAAACCGCCTGTGGGCGTCGATTCCGTCGGCTGACCGTACGCAACGAGCGGATCTGCAGCGACGCCTGCAGTCGGCCAATGCACAGTCGGTCTACACGCCGCCGTCGAACTCGAGCAGTAGCAGCACCGCGCTATCGGCCACCGCGCCCGGGATGGAGATGAGCACGCCATGAATCAGGACGAATACAACGCGCTGGCCGCCAGGCACGGCGGCGAGGCGGGCAAGTCACCGATTAACCCGACGGTCAAGGACGCGACGTCGGGCGAAGACGTTGCCAATCCGAATCCGATCTACCGCTACGTGTTCAAGGACGGCACGTACGTCGAGGCGCGTGACACGCTCAAGGGTCAGAACGGCGCGGTCGACCTGGAGGTCACCAACCCCGGCACGGCGCTGAAAGCTGACGACTCCACCAAGCCCACCTCCGTCAGCGCGCCGGCCACCGAGAAGTACATCGTCACCCGCCAGCCCGACAACACGCTCGTTGCCAAGGACAACCCGAACTACAAGGGCGACGGCAAGGACCCGGCGAGCTCGGTCACCTCCTTCGGCGACCAGCTGATTGGTGTCTACGACGACGGCAAGGGCAACCTGACGACGAAGGTCCTGCTGACCAAGGACCCGACCCAGGCGTTCCAGCCGGTGACGCTGCCCGATGGCTCAATGGGCAGCTTCGATCCCAAGACGGGCACGGTCACCACCATCGCCGCGGCGGGCGCCAAGAACCCTGGCACGCCGGTCAAAGGCGGCGACGGCAAGTTCTACATCTGGGACCCGAAGGCCAATAACGGCGCGGGCGGGATGGTCGACTCGGGCATGCCGGCCAGTGCCGCTCAGGTGGTCGGCACTGGGCCCGATGACGAGGTCACCTACGCGATCGACGGCCAGGGCAACGAGATCGCGGGCACGCGCAGGCCGAACCCCAACTACAAGAAGCCAGGCCAGACGCTGGTCGGCACCGACACGAACTCGGAGTTCAGCTACGCCGTCGACAAGGACGGCAACGAGGTCGCTGGCAGCCGCCGCAAGAACCCGAACTACGTCGCGCCCAAGCCGACCGAGCTCACCGGCGACACCATCTCGGCCGTGCGCGGCCTGCTGCAGCCCGACGGCACGGTCAAGTGGGTCCCGAACGAACAGCGGCTGACGGTCAACCAGGCGATGGCCGACCTGATGGACCAGGCGGGCATGAAGGTCACCGCCGGCTCGATGAGCATGGACGACGCCAAGAACATGCTCACCGGCGCGGTCAACCTGATGAACGCGCAATCGGCCAAGACGACGGCGGAAACCGCCCAGCAGCGCCTGGGTGTCGACGCCGCGTCCAACATGGTCCAGGGCGCGACGCAGGGTGCCCAGGCGGGTGCCAGCCTGTTGAGCAGCCGCGTCAACGCCGCCACCGGCGCGCTGAACAACATCCTGGGGCTGGCGGGCCAGGGCCAGCGCAGCGGCAACATGGGCGGTGGCCTGATGTCCGCGCCGGCCGGGCTGGGTGAGAACCTGGTCCAGGGGCTGACCGGCTGGACCGCCGAGCTCGGCGGTGGCCAGGGCACCTATGACGCCGCGGCGAACCTGGTCAAAGCCGCCGATCCGACCAACCAGAGCGGTATGGCGGCACAGGGCTACGCGGCGCTGAGCCAGATGCTGCAGAAGTATCGCGACCTGACCGGCAGCGCCCACCCGGCCGAGGACGCGATACGCCAGCAGGCCGGGCTGCCGACGACGAGCCCGTACACCAGCCCTACCACCCTGCAGACCAACCTGGTGACGCCGAACCCCGCACTGGCGGCGGCGAACCAGGCCAACGCGTCCGGCTTCAACCCGCAGGCGAGCACCGCGGCGCTGAACGCCAGAGGGTTGCTGGACAATCCCCAGGGGCGGGCGATCGCCGCCGGCCAGGTACCGGTGGCCACTACGCCCATGGCCTACCCCGGTCAGTGGAACACGGCGTATCAGCAGGCCTATCCTTCGGGCGTGGGCATGCCAGCCACGGGCCCCGTGGTGGGCCAGGCGGTGCCGTTCATCGCGCCGACGACGGTCGGCGGCGAGGCGCTCATCCGCGGCGGCGACAGCGTCATCACCTTCAACTTCCGCCCGGACCGCATGCGCCAGATCGTCACCGCGCTGGGCGCCCACGTCGACCG
>Ga0207692_10000084_pt1 | contig 27603 bp, 47 predicted proteins | sample LARL52metaG_FD_184345 | JGI IMG/M metagenome (GOLD analysis project Ga0207692, IMG submission 184345) | Corn, switchgrass and miscanthus rhizosphere microbial communities from Kellogg Biological Station, Michigan, USA - LAR L5-2 metaG... | ecosystem: Host-associated > Plants > Roots >...
GCCTGGCCGCGCACGCAGATTTCGAGTCGATGTGGGCGGCAGCCCGCCGGGTAGCGGCCAAGTGAACACGGCAACGCCCCCTGTTCAATTGCTGAACAGGGGGCGGTGGTGTAGCCGGGCCGCGCGTCGCCGTGCGACGGGCGGTCAGTAGGTCCGGCCGGTGGTGTTCAGCAGAGCGATGCGGCGGCGGATCTTGCGCAGCGAGTGGCTCAACCCGACCTCGGCGTGCGGCGACCCGGACACCGACCCCACCAGTACCCCGCCGTAGGTGACCCGCCAGTGTCCGTTCCCGCCGGACTCGATCTCACACCCTTCCTTCTCCAATGTGTTCAACGTGCGTGCGACGGATGCTTTTGTAGATGCCATGCGCCCACGGTACTGCGCGTCTTGCCCGGGTGACAATATCCGCCGACCAGAACCGCGTGTTACGCTGGGTCCATGAGCGAAGGCGGTACGCGGCCGACAGCCGCCAAGTCATACCAGACACCGGCCGACTCTGGTCTGAAGGCCGGGTCGACCTACAGCCCGCCCGGCCAGCCCGCCCCTCGGGAGCCGGAGGCCACGCTGGGGGTGCGCCGGAACAGCCCCGAGACGGCCTCCGACAGCCACCGGACGGACCCTACGCCTGCGGTGGGGGATCGGGTGGTCCACAGGATCTCCGGGCAGACGGGAGAGGTCGTGGGACACGCCCAGCACGGCTACGGGCACGCCGCCCCCACGATCCGCTGGGAGGGTGAGGAGACCAGCTGGCCGCAGGGGGTGGCGGCCAACTCGGTGCGGGTGGTGGGGTCAACCCCTGACGACCTGTACCGGTACAACCAGGACGCGACCAGCAGCCGACCCCTGAACAGGAATACCGGTGCGACATGAGCAACCCGGCATACGACGCGCGGGGCGCGTCGCCTCAACTCCGCAGCTCGACCGATTCGGTACCCCGCGACCTGTCCGGCACGGGTGAAACCCAGCGTTTGGCGGTCGGCGATCAGGTCCGGCACCGGATCTCGGGTCAGACGGGGGAGGTGGTGGACCTGCACGCCGACCCGTTCGTGAAGGACGTCACCCACGGCATCGTCAACTGGACCGGCGACGGCGACGGGTTCGGCCAGGGATACGCCAACACCAGCCTGATCAAATTCTGACCGGTGCCGCTGCGCGGCGCGCGGCCCCCCGTATATAGGAGCATGTCTTGAACAAGCCGATAATTGGACAGGCAGTGCACTACGTCAGCCACGGTACCCCGGTGCGCGAGGACGGCACCCAGGCGTACACCTCGCAGTGCCGGGCGGCGACGGTGACCGAGGTCGAGGCGGGCACCACGCCCCAGATGGTCGGACTGCATGTGGTCAACCCCACCGGGCAGTTCTTCCACTCGCTGGCTGACGGCGGCTGCGTGCAGGACGAGGCCGACCGTTTCGGCGGCACCTGGCACTGGGCGGATCACGCCTAACATGGGGTACACACCAGGCTTTGAGGGCCCGCACCCGAGCGAGCTTCCGGTATATGACCCGGACGCTGACGAATCGGTCGACCGGTGCGCGCACAACGGGCTGTCGGACCGCTGGCGCGGCGACGACAAGACCCCGCCCGGGTATGTCTGGTCGTGCCTGGAGCGGTGCGGCCGGGTCGGAAGCCAGACGTTCTACCCGGACGACCCGGACGGGTCGAACGTGCTAGGCTGGGGACGCGCCCCAGACGCAGTAGTCAAGTAACCCGGAGGTATGCCCGTGGCGGTGGAGACCAGATACATCTGTACCCGGAAGCGGGTGATCGACCAGTCTTCAGTCAAGGTCGAGCTGGTTGCGTCGATCTACGGGCGGGACAACGTCGAGTGGTCGCCGTATACGCCATCCGGCTCGATAGAGATGGTGGTGAACGGCCCGGCCGGGGCTGTCTTCGTCGAGGGCGGGTACTATCGGGTCTTGATCGAGAAGACCTCGCCGGACCCGGACTACACCACCCCGCCCGGTCACTGACCAGACACGACAGCGCCCCCTGTTCAATTGCTGAACAGGGGGCGGTGGTGTAGGGGCCGGGGTCTATCTGGTCAGTCCCCGCATTGCAGCCGACTGATAGGGGGTGCAGCGTGCCTGCTGGTGCGGGTGGTCGGTGTCGAATACACGGGCGGAGCTACTCCCGAACAGTTCCGCCTGAAATCGGCGACCGTCCACTTCCACTACTTCAGATTGCATTGTGCCCAAGCCGTCACCGGTCAGGGCCCAGCAGTGGGACTGGGACCGTACTTGATTGACCACCCGGTCGCGCAGGACCTCGCGAATTGGTTCGTCCATCGTTACTCGCCGCCCAGTTGGGTGTTGATCCAGGCGACGGCCGCCGCGTGGTCGCAGGTCACGAACTGGTCGATCTTCTGGGTCTTGTGGCCCTTGCCCAGGTAGTGGGTGGCAACGAAGGTGCCCGCCGGGTGCTCGATCGGCTGGCCCTTGGCGTCCGCCAGCCACTCGACCAAGATCGCCCGGTTGACCAGCTGCTTGTTGAACTCGGTGACCTTGGCCGGGACGCCCAGGTAAGTGACCTGCTGGGTCCGGCTCGCCTTGACCTCGATCATCTCTGCTGCTCCTTCAGTCGTGGGGGCCGGTCGGCCCCTCTAAGACCATTCAACCATAGGGTTGTCCCCCTGTCAATATTGACGACAGGGGGACTAGGGCCGGGGTCAGCAGCCGTGCTCGCGGACTGCCGCGTACAACGCCGCCGCCAGCGGCGACAGCACCAGCTCCGCCAGGTCGATCTCGGTGTCGGTGGTCCCGCCGTGGCTGTAGGAGCTGGCCGCCGACTCTGCCTCGTCCGCCAGCTCCCGCAACCGGTCGACCGGCAGGGTCAGGGAGATCTGGACTACCGTCTCGGGGCTCTCGGACAGTGTCATCTCGGTAACTTCTTTCTGTGGGGTCGGGCGTCTCAGACCAGTTAACCATATATTTGTCCCCCTGTCAATATTACCGACAGGGGGACGGGTGTGGCGGATCAGTCGCCAGCCGCTGCCTTCAGAGTGGCCTCGCGCTTGGCCTCGCGCAGCTGGCGCCCCTGCGGCGACAGCATCGATTCGGCCAGCTCGGTGCGAGTCGACCACGGCATGTCCTCGGAGTAGGCCGACTCCCAGCGGGTGCTGTCCGGGCGCATGTGACAGAACATCGTGCCGATGAAACGTCCGTTCTCACGCAGCGACCACGTAACCAGGACGCCCGACTTGTGCCTGGTCTCCGACATCCCGGTGTAGGAGATCCAGCCCCGGGCGTTCACCGGCTGGCGCTCGACCGGGGTGACGAACCAGATCCGGGTGTCGTAGTCGATCCGGTACGCCCCCAGGGAGTCGCAGCTGGCGAGCAGGCACTGGGATCGGTCGTCGGCACGGCGGGCCAGCACCCACGTCCCGCTGGGTGCTACCTCGGTGACCTCCCAGATATGTTCGGGGTTGTCGGACAGGACGTTGCCCGGAACCATCGGGGTCATCAGATCGCCGACGCGGGGACTGTCGGAGTGTCCGACACCGGCGGTGTCGGCGTGCGGCAGCTCGCTGGGGACGGCGAACTGTACCGGACGCCGGGTGCCGTCGGCCAACGACCAGCTGAACCGGCCGCGCACGACCTGCAGGGCCCGGTTCGTGACGATGTGCCGGACGGTGCCGCGCCCGGTGCTGTAGTTCACGCGGGTGACGCGGTACGGCAGCAGCTGCGGGTTGGAGTCGGTGCTCAAGGCGGAGACCACGAAGTCTCCGACGGACGGGGAGTAGTGGTGTGTGCTCATCTCGGTGTCTCTCTCAGATCTTGGTCAGGAATCGGGTCTGGACGGAGGAGGTGGCGCCGGTGGACACGTCGCGGACGACGGAGTATTCGTTGCCCCACCGGATCATCTCGTACAGCTTCTGGCCCCGGTCCAGCGTGCTGGTGACCTTGGTGCCGGGGCGGTTGATCTTCTTGCCGAACATCTGGGGCTCCTTCGACCGGAGGGACCGATCGGCCCCTATATTTCCATCCAAGCATGGGGTGGCCCCACTGTCAATATCTCCGACAGAGGGGCAACCCCGGCCCGGACCTCGTCCGGGTCACCGAACCGGTATCACCGTGGTGGCCTGGTCCGCCAGGTCCTCGTTGATGACCCGCATCGCCACCCACTTCAACCGGGCCTCGCGCACACCGTCGCGTGGTCCGTACCAGTAGGTGTGCCAGTGCGCCCGCCGGATGTGAGTGCGCCGTCTCCTGCCGGTGGTGCCGCCGGGGCTGTCGGCTCGGTCAGCCAGGACGGCTTGAGAACGGCGTTCGGCGGTCCTGGTGAGGGCGGGCCCGACCCGGTAGCCCAGGCTGTACGTCTGGGCTGTCGGTGCGGCCTTCTCCGCCTGTCGCTTGCCGCTCTTGCGGGGCGGCCGGACCGGCCGCGCAGCTGCCTGCAGGTCGGCGTTGACCGAGCAGCAGTACATCAGTACCGGCAGACAGATCCGCAGGATCGTACGGGTCCAGGCGCGGACCTGACCCCGGTCTCCCTTCTCCACCTCGACAGCGTCCCACTCGGCGGCACTCAGGTCGGACGCCGAGTCCACCGTGAACTCGTGGTCCAGCGGGACCGACACGCCCGACAGGTCCCAGTCGGTGGGCGTGCCCCCCGGCCGTCCGATCGAGGACAGCGCACAGATCTGGTAGTGCGACGCGGTCTCGTCGGCGGTGGAGGTGGAGTACTGGCCCAGGCCCAGGCCGCGCACGAAGAAAGCCCACGTGGTGCCTTCAGACCCGTCCGCCAGCACCACCGGGATACCCTGCGGCAGCAGGAACACCGGGTCGGCGTGCGGCAGCTGGCGCAGGATCTGCGGCGGGATGGGGGAGCCGCCGGGGTCGGTGTCTATCAGGGCGCGGTGCAGGGCGGGGTCGACCGAGTAGGCGACTCGAAGTTTCTCCCAGTTCAGCGCCAGCTGCGTGTCGGACACCGACCTGCGCACGTAGGCCCGGTGCTCCGCAGTCATCTGGCGGAACACCTGCACCGCCGCCAGCCATTGGACCGAGGACCGGGTCTGTGTCCTCTTGGTGCTGGCCAGCGCCTCCAGGTTGAACTTCCACAGCACCCCGCGCCCGACGCCGAAGTACGCCTCGATCATCTCCAGCGCGCGCTTGGTCGACATGTTCGGCGGGAGGGGGTGGTGTAGCGCCTTGGTTCTCTCGTAGGCCTGGTGGGCGCGCTGCCTCTGGCACCGGATGAGGTTGCGTATCTCCTCGGCGACCTGTTCGGCAGGAACGTCGCCCGGGGCGTCGTACGCCATGACCTCGAACAGGTTCAGGTCGATCGGTATACCGGCTTCTCGATTCAGGTCCACAGCGACTCCGGATCCTTCAATATCTTGATGGCCAAGGTAGCCGACACCTGGTCCTGGCTGGTCGGCGACCACGGGTAGGTGCAGCGCCGGACCACGATCGACCAGGCGCGGTCGTTCTTGGCGATCGACACGAACACCAGGCGGCGATAGGTCGGCTCGGACCACAGGCGCCCGTACGCGTCGGCTGGGGTCGGCTCGTCGGCCGAGACCCACATCAGCGTCTCGAAGATGTCGTCGACCTTGTACCACGCCGACGAGGCGGCGGCCTGTTCGAAGGCCGCCGCCAGCTGCTCGTTCGGACTGGTCACGCGATCACCAGCATCAGCGCGTCGCCCAGCCGCTCGGCGGTCAGGGTGCGGGAGAACTCCTTGCCCTTGCGGCAGGTGCCGATGATCGCGTCCGCGCCGTTCCGGACCATCTTCTCGATGTTGACCGGGTTGGTGATGTAGGCGCGCCGGTCGGCCAGGTCGCCCGGGTAGGTCTCGACCGCACCGGCGCCCAGGTCGCCGCGCTGCCAGTTCTCGGCCGACGCGATGTAACAGCGGGCCATCGTCAGGGCCATCCCGGACAGCGACAGCTCGGCCGCGATCTGGTCCAGGGTGACGGGGGAGGCGGTGTTCTCGGTCATCTCGGTCATCTCATTTCGACGTGGGGGCCGGACGGCCCCGGTAAGACGATCCAATCATAGAATTGTCCCGCTGTCAATATCGACAGCGGGACGTCGGCCACTAGTCGCGGTTGCGTATCCACACCACCGCGATGATGGTTGCGCAGATCGCGACTATCTCGATCACGTCGGGCCAGTTATCCATCGGCGTCCTCATCCCTCAGGTCTATCTCGTGGGTGCGCAGGTGGCCCCCGTACAGCCGATACGCGGCCTCCGATTTGCGGCGATAGACCTTCTCCCAGCCGCAGTCGCACCAGGCCTGCCAGGCCCGGCGCCGCAGGCAGATACCGAACAGCTTGCGGCACCGGACGTTCGACCGGCGGTGGATCTGGTGTACACCGCACCTAGCCACGGCGGCTCTCTTCGACACCCGCGCGAAACGCGTCGGCGATCGAGGCCCACCACGCGCGGTGGAATATCTTGAACATCAGTAGCCCTCCTCCAGGCCCCAGGCGGGCCAGTTCTCGAAGATGCGGAACAGGCCGTCGGCGACGGTGTCCTCCATGCTGCCCTCGGCGCAGTGTCCGCTGTCGACGTAGGTGCCCAGCGACACCGGCTGGTCGGTGGCGTCGTACGACACGCCGCCGCTGAACAGCTCCCAGCGGCCCGACCGGGCCCGGTAGTACACCCCAACCCCGTTGACCTTGCCCTCGATCTGGATGGGGCAGGCGTCGGGGAACACCTTCAGGTGGATCTCGATCCCGGCCATCTCTCGTCCTCCTCGTGTCGCCGCTGCCTGGCGTTGTCCGCCGCCCGGCTGATGCTCCGGTCGGCCTCGGCCAGCAGCTCCATGGTGCGGGTGTTGGCGGGGTCGCCCCCGCCGTCCAGGTAGATCTGTGTCGCGGTCCTGGTCTCCGTCTCCGGCTCGTCCGTGGGCGGCTCGTAGGTCAGCATCCGCAGGTTGGCCTGCAGCTGAGCCGGGGTTCCGTGAAACGCGGGCTGGGTGAAGCACGAGAACCATTCGCTGACGTCCGGGCCCAGCGGCGGGTCGCCCGCCTTCGCCAGGTCCGGCCGGGTGACGCGAATGTTGCCGACCCGCTGGTCGTACGCCGGAAACTGCGCCAGCCGGGCGCCGATCAGCTCCACCCCGCGCTGCGACAGGTTGCGGATGTACCGCTTCCGCTCGCCGTACCGGTCCACCGCCTCGTAGGACAGGACATACGGGCGGGTGTTCTTGGGCGGGCGCAGACCGAACAGCCGACGCTTGGTCGACTGCGGCTTTCGCATGTCCACGGTGCGCATGTTACTCCTTGTACTAACGGCCCGGCGGCCGGGTGACCGCCGGGCGGGGGTGGTGTAGCGGGTCAGCCGTTCAGCTCGTCCTGGATCAGGCCCAGCGCGCCGTCGTGGCTGGCGACCTGCCCGAGGTGCTCCACGCCGCCGTCGGCCACGACGTGCACGTCGTACAGGTTGGACAGCTGCGCCACGACCAGGAACACCGTGCCGCCGGTCCGCACGGACCACAGGACGCCGTCGGTCTCTTCCACCAGCTTCAGCTCGTTGCTCATCTCGGTTCCTCTTCCTACTTGACTAACTGACAAGGGCCAGCTTACCAGTACCCTGCCCGGTTGTCAAGCCCTGGCTTGGGCTGCCCGGAGCGTGGCGCCGCACAGCCGCGCCGTGCTAGGGTGGTACCCGTCGCCGCTGCGGTTCGTGGGACCCAGGGATGTGTCCGAAGAAGCTCGGGTCGCAGCGGCGACGACCAATGCGGGTGTGGTGGAGTAGTACCACGTCGGCCTCATAAGCCGAAGGCGCCGTGCGAATCGGACACCCGCTACGACTACTTGCAGCTGCTGCATTCGCTGGTAAGCCCGACCGATCCGGACCCGTTGTCGACCGGTTTCCCGGGGGAGCAGCCTAAGGCGTGTAAGCAGGCTCAAGAGTCACCTGACCCCCGTCTTCCTCACTCGGTCGGCGGGGGTCAGTTATACTATCTACCGGGGAGGTGTTCAATGAACTGGATGAAGAAGGTCGCACGTCGCTGGCCGTGCCTGTGCGGTGCGTCCTCGCACTGCGGGCGCTGCACCTGCTGCCCTGCCAAGTAGGCAGACACCGGGCCCGTCCGATCGCGTCGGACGGGCCCGAGGTGTACTCTGGGTCTATGGACACCGCCGAAAGCTCCGCGTACGACTCGTACCTGGGCGGTAATGAACCCCGGTCCGAGGTACGACGGCCAACCGAACGTCAAACCGGGCGACGACTCACGCGGTACACCACCCCCCGCCGGTACACGCGTCCGCCACGTGCGTTCAGGAGAGACCGGCGAGGTCACTGGCGTGCACGTCCACGGCCACACGGGCGAGCGGATGCCGACGGTACGCTGGGACGGCCAGGCCGCCTCTGGCTTCACCTCCGACCAGGGATATAGTCTGGACAGCTTGACCAATCCGTAAGGAGACGACATGTTCGGTGTTGCAGCGGTGGTTCTGTTCACGATTGCCACGATCTTCTCGGGCGCTGCCGTCCACGTCGACAGCGCGTGGCTCCAGCCGGGCACGCTGATCGACGCCGGTCTGGCTTGCCTCTCGGTTCATATGCTGTGGCCGACCCCGGTGCCCTGGCGTCGTCCGTAAACGGGGTGCTAGCCTGCCCGGCATGAGCCAATACCCCGAGCACGACAAAATGGAGACGGTCCAGGACGAAGCTCGCGCGGTCAGCGTATTCCTGGAGTGGCTGATCGAAGAGCGCGGCGTTACGCTGTGCCGGGACGACGGCCGGGGACGCCTGGAGCCATTCCCGGTCAACATCGAATCCCTGCTGGCCGGGCACTTCAAGATCAATTTGTCCAAGATCGACGCCGAGAAGGAGCAGATGTTCCAGGACCTGCGTACGGCCAACGAACAAGCCCGTGCCGGTGTGGTAGAATCCCGGGGACGCACAGCCGACACCCCCTGACCGGACCGAGGACGGGCCAGCCCGTGGTGACGGGTTCCAACAGGCGTTCTCTGCGTGGCAGGGGTCGGGTCGACGGACCCGGGGGCTGTGAGACGTCGGCTTACGGGACGGTATCGACCTCCAGAGAGGTTCCGGGTCAGTGACCACGGAGCAGCAGCTCCACGGTCCAGCGCGACGTTACACTTCTCCCCCGGTGGCCGAAAGCACGGGGGAGAAGTTGTGTGCTAGGGTGGTCCCAGGTACGAGACAAGATCAGCATCCAGCTGGAGTCGAGTGCCGTCGCGTGGTTTACGGGCTTACTCCCCAAGGTGCCCGGCGCCTCAGCGACTACGCCTGTTGAGCGAGCTCGGGAGAAGGCGGCAGTGTCGCGCTGTATCCCTCGTGACGCGAAAGATGGGCTGTTTGACAGTGTCGAGGCCGACCCCGGTCTAGGTGGAGCAGGGCTGCGGACCGTATCCCGCAGCACGCAGAGAAGCCGCCCCCAGGTGGATACGGTGGGGTTAGAAGCCGGGGCCGGTCTCGACACGCACGGAGAAGCCGCCGATTTGGCGACGGCAGCACACTGCTAATGTGTAGGCCTCCGGGTCTTGCGGGTTCGACTCCCGCCTTCTCCGCTCCTCGCCGCACCCCAGAACCTCGTGCTATCCTGGCGTCATGACAGCCGTATTCGCCTCGCCGCCGGAGCCGGGTACCAGACCCAAATACCCGTTCGCCGAGTGGCTGAACGGTCAGCAGTGGGTGCTGACCCGGGGCCGGGACTACTGGGGACACCCCGACGTCCTGATCCGCAGCATCGAGGCTTCCGCCCGCGCCCGGCGCCTGCGGGTCACCTGCACCTACGACTCCAACACCCGCTGCGTCTACGTGCGCGCCTCCACCTGGAACCCCGATGGTGAGACTGACACCTGACCACTGGGCGGCTATGACCATGCGCGCCGACGGACACACCTACGCCACCATCGCCCTCGAACAGGACTGCAGCCTCGACGAGGCCAAGAATCGGGTGCAGGCGGTGGTGAAGGTGCTGCAACTGCGCCTGCTGAACGAAGTGGGGAACGACGGTGGCGAAGAAAACGGCAGCTGAGCGCTATGCCGCCCGCAAGATACGGGTGTCCCAGAACTTGCGTGCCCGTACGATCGCGGCGGCCGACCAGGGAGCGCACCACGCCCGCCTGCGCGCGAGGTACGGGCCGGACTGGCGCGGGGTGCTGCACAGAAGTCTCCAGCGTCAACTGGACGAGTGGTACGCCGTGGTCGAGCGCAATCCGTACCGCAGCCTGTCCGACCCCGAAATCGGGTATTATGACTCGGGACGCGCCGGGCTGTTTCTGCGCCGACCGGGCAGAGGGGGGTGGTGAGAGTGGTGTCCGAGGACGAGAAGAACAAGCCCCGGTCGGCCGCCGCGATCGCCCGCTGGGAGCGGGAGAAGGCCCAACAGCGGGCGGGCCAGCGGCAGGCTCTGGAGCTGCGCCAGCTGGGGTATTCGTACCGCCAGATCGCCGAGCTGCAGAACATCTCGGTACGGTCGGCCACGCTGCGCTGCAAGAAAGCGGCCCAGCGGGACATACCGACTGAGCTGGTGGAGACGGTACGCAACTTGGAGCTGGACCGCCTGGACACCATCACCACCATGAACCTTAAGCTGATGCAGAAGGCATACGAAGCAGGTGACGTCGAGTCCTTCTGCAAGCTACAGGACCGGGTGCACGCCGTACACGACCGGCGTAAGAAGATGGTACCGATCGAGGTGCCGACTCGCCTGGTGGTGGACCAGAACACCACGGTGCAGACCGACCAGGATCGCGAGCTGGCGGAGATGCTGGCGAACAAGGCCCAGGAGGTCGAGGACACCGTCCGCTGGCTGACCGAACAGACCCAGGGCTGAGGTTCTGTTTGTCCCGGCGGGGCACCTGCACCGCCGCCAACCGGTGCGATAGGATGACGACATGGCTGGACTTGTAGCGGACAACGACCTTACCGACGCGATCGACCGGTACCTGCACGCAGTGGGCTGGGCTGTCGCCGACCTGCCGGTGCTGGACGTGCTGGTGGTGATCCATCGGCGCGGCTATGACGAGGACGGCGGGAAGTCGCAGACGTCGACGATCGTGCCCACCGACTCATCGGTGCCGACTCTGATGGGCATGTGCAGGTCGGCCGAGATGCGTTTCGAGAAGATGGTCAGTGACTCCCTCGTCGACCCGGAGGAGTAGGGTCACCGTGATGACGCCCCTACGCCGGTACCACCCCACCAAAGAGTGGGAGGTGGTGCCCCACGCGATGGTATCGCCAGCGCCGGACGGGTCGGTAGCCTACTTCCAGGACAGCCTGTCGCCGTCGGTCCGTAAGATCGTCGCCCTGTTCGACGATTCGATCGGGCGCGCGCTGTGCCGGTACCTGGTCGCCTCGATCACCGGGCGCGGGTTCCAGATCACGGACGGGCCGTATCTGCAGGTCCTGGAGGAGGACGGCCTGGTACCGCACGGGTGGGTGATGCTGCGGGCGGTTGCCTGGTGCGACGAGTTCGATTTGCTGGTACCAGAGGAGGAGAACAAGCCATGACCGACACATACCCGGTGGGACCGCCCAGCAACCCCACGCCGCCTCCACCACCCCCGCCCCCTCCGCCGCCGCCTGGCCGGTCCTGGTGGAGCAGGTTCTGGCGGTGACCGAGCCTGCATCCGCGCCAGCCGCCCACCTGATGACCGTTCGGGGCGCACCAGAAGGGGGTGGTGTACTGGTCGGCCACCTGCGGTGCGAAGGCCCGGAGACGTACGTGCCGAACATGCCGGGCCAGGAGTACGCCCTGGTGATTGACCAGATACAGGCGATCGTGCACCACGAGTGCCCGCCCGGTACCGGCGACAACGTGGGTGACGTGACGGCGGGGGTGGTGTAGTGAGTGTCGAGAGCCGGGAACCGGAGCCGGAGGAGCTGGTCGACCGCCTGAAGAGGGCGATCCGCCGCCGCCCTGAGGTGTACGACCGCGAGGTGCGGCGTACGGTGAAAGAGGCCGAGTCCCTGACCCTGGCCCACCAGCGGGCGGTGTCGCAGTACCTGGCCGAGCAGGCGGGGGTGGTGTCGGGTGTGCCGGACGCTGCCTCGAGAGCGGTCGGGCACGCCTGGCGCACCTACGACGATGTGCTGATCGAGATGATATTGAAGATCGACGACCGTCTGTTCGTGGCACGCGAGCGGGTCGACGGCATGACCTGGGCGCTGAACTTCAAGCCCCGGGCCGACCGGTGGGAAGAGTTCTTGAACTTCTTCGCCCGCAAGGCGGTGGGTTCCATGTCCCAAGACCCCGAGCAGTTCGCCTACCTGCGGCGCAAGCTGTTCGTAGTCACCCCGGACGACCGGCACGACGCCCGGCTGTGCCGGGCCTCCAACGACACCGGCCTGAACCAGGACCTATGGCCGCGCTGTCTGTCGGGGGTGGTGCGAAAGGCCCTGCCCGTGAATCTGTTTTCGGTCATCGGTGACGGTGTCGGCCCTCAAGAGCTTCTGGCACAGCCGTACCGCGACGGGCGCGCGCTGGGCAGGTGCCGCTGCCGGTGTCACCAGCACCCGCTGGCGGACGTCTGCGACCCCGAGTATCACAGCACCTACCTGGCCGACTACGACGACCGCCTGTTCGTGGCGTAGCGTCTGCGTCTGCGCTAAACTCGATACATGAGCGGTGCAGACGCAGACGGCGGGCAGTACACCAACGCGGTGTCGCGTGACCGCATGTCGAAGGGTTGGCCGCAGGACGTCGGCACGGCCAGGGCAGACCCGTCGGCGGCCCAGGGAATCAACCAGTACCCGGGTGCCAACCCGACCACCGCCAAACAGCCCTCGGCGCTGGAGTACCAGACCTACGAGACAGTGCCGGGTCAGCAGCAGCACGTGGTGCACAAGGGGGTGCCGATCGGGTATGTACAGAAGTACAACGACCCCGGGCACGGCCCGCTGTGGTCGGCCGTTATCGCAGACCAGGTACACGCCCGCAACCCCCACCGGGCACAGACCCAGCGCGGGTTTCTGCACGCTTCTGACGCTGTCGGGCATCTCACCGACGCCCATCGGGACGTGGCCCAGATCGAGTCCTCCGGCATCTGGCGACCCGGTCCGCCCGGTGGCGGTCCGAATCTCCCGGGTCACTGATGAACGCCCTATTGCGCAACTGGGACCAGGTCTGGCCCAATTTGGAGGGTAGCGCGGCGTGGTGCTGGCCAGCGCTGATCTGGCACCACCTGCTGATTAAGCGTCACATCAGCCGACTGTTTACAGAGAACGGAGGACGCCGTGGCGGAGAAGAAGGCAGGCGGGGGTGGTGGAGGCCGCAAGTCCCCCGGCCCGATGCACAGCAAGGCGCAGTGGAGGTTCCTGTACGCCACCAAGAAACCGTTTGCCCACAAGTGGGCCGAGCAGGTGGTGGCGGAGCGGGGTCCGAAGACCGGGTACCATAGCCTGCCCGATCGCAAGGGGGTTCATCGTTGAGTTTCTGGCGTCCGTGGCCGGACTATCCGGAACTTTCTCGATGGGACCTGTTCGTACAGATGTTGATGGACTGGTTCGGGTACCCACACCGCCACGCGTGGCAACAGCAGTCCTACCCACGTCGAGGCTGGGACGGATCGGTGTTCTACCTGAGGGAGTGCTCGACGTGCCGCAAGGTGAAACCGTACCGGTAAACGCCAGACCGCTATGCACAGAAAGGTCGAGTAAGACATGAGCACGCTTCCGCCTGCGGGTTCGATCGGGCTGGTGAAGGTCGAGGGTGTGGTCGGTGAGGCCATACGGGTCGGCCAGTGGTTCGACGGCGACGGCTTCGAGGACTACGAGCACGCGTTCATGCTGTACCAGCGCGGGTCCCAGGCCGCCCTGTCGACTGTGGTCGAGGCTGAGCCGGGCGGTACCCGGTTTGCCGGTCTGGAGGAGTACCGGGGCCGGAAGGTCCTGTGGCTGCCGTGCCCGGAGCAGTACACCACCGCGATGATGATGGCTGCGGTGACCTACGTCGGCCTGCCGTACTCGTTCACCGACTACGCCGCGATCGCCGCCCACCACCTGCACCTGCCGGTAGCCCGCCTGCTGGAGGCCGTGGTCGAGCACAGCCACCACGTGATCTGCTCCCAGCTGGCCACGGCTTGCGCTGACAAGGCCGGTTGGCCGCTGTTCCCCCCGGGCGAGTGGCCGGGGTACGTCACCCCCGGAGCGCTGGCGAAGCTGGTGCCCGCCGGTACAGAGCCGCAGCTGATCGAGTGACTGTCATCGACACGCCGGTCGAGGCTGTCGAGGACTTCCCCACCCACATCATCCGGCCGTCCGAGCGTATCGGCTATCTGCGGGGCGAGACCTCCGAGACGTTCGACCCGGTATCGTACATCCGGTCCAAGGACATAGGGTGGAAGAATCGACCGTCTCTGCTGGCCGATCCCACCTCCTCCGGTACCGAGTGGCGCAAGGCGCAGACCAAGCTCGACCCGATGCTGTTCGCGCTGCTGTACCTGCGCGACCACCTGAAGTCCGAGGCCACCCGGAACGAGATCACGTTCTGTGACGCCCACCTGGACTGGTGCCGCGAGGCCCTCGGCTGGGTGGTGCCGACGCGCCAGCCGCGCGAGGCGCGTGACGTCTACGTCGCCCCGCGCGAGCTGGGCAAGTCAACCTGGTTCTTCCTGATCCTGCCGCTGTGGGCGGCGGCACACGGACACCGCAAGTTCATCGCGGCGTTCGCGGACGCGGGCACCCAGGCCGAGATGCACCTGCAGACCTTCAAGAACGAGCTGGAGAACAACCAGCTGCTGCAGAAGGACTTCCCCGACCTGTGCGAGCCTGCGACCCGGTACCGGGGCGCCACCCAGTCCGACACCAAGGGCCTGACGATCCGCAAATCGGGGTTTGTGTTCGGTGCCCGGGGCGCCGACTCCAAGACCCTCGGCATGAAGGTCGGGCACCAGCGGCCCGATATGTTGATCCTGGACGACATCGAACCGGGCGAGGACCAGTACTCAGAGTTCCAGGTGCAGGGACGTCTAACCACCATCACCGACGTCATCTTTCCGCTGTCTGAGTACGCCCGTGTGGTGATCGCGGGTACGGTGACCCTGCCGGGTTCGATCATCCACCAGCTGGTCCGGTCGGTCACGGAGCCGGAGGACGACCACCCGGAGTGGATCTCCGAGCAGAATATGCGGGTACACTACTACCCGCCTATCCTGACGAACGACGACGGCACGGAGCGCTCGATCTGGCCCGCCAAGTGGCCGATCGCCTACCTGCAGGCGATCCGGCACACCCGGTCGTTCCTGAAGAACTTTGCCAACTCGCCGATGGGTATGGACGGCGACTACTGGACCAAGGACGACTTCAAATACGGGTCCCTGACCGGCAAGACCCGGGTGGTACTGTCGATCGACCCGGCGGGCAAGACCAAGACCACCTCGGACTGGACGGGTCTGGCGGTGGTGGGCTGGTCCCCGCCGCTGGACAACGCCGATCCGCGCCGGAAGGCCATCGACGCCGACGACATCCAGGCGGCTGTCCTCGGCAACCTCGGAATGTGCGAGGTGATGTACGCCCGCGCAGTGAAGCTGGTGGGCGAGAAGCTGCGCGCGGAGGTACTGCGGGTCCTGGAGGCGTTCCCTGAGATCGGGCTGGTGCTGGTCGAGATCAATCAGGGCCAGGAGCACTGGTACGACATCCTGCACCACCTGCCGTGCAAGATCCAGCTGATCGACCAGACGGTCGATAAGCGGGTACGCGCGGCCGAGTCGCTGGCGCACTACCAGCGGGGCAGGGTGGTGCACACCGCTCGCCTCGGAGCAGCCGAGGAGCAGATGGTGTCGTTCCCGCGCGGTCCGAATGACGACATGGTGGACGCGGTGGGGTCGGCAGTCACCCGGCTGCTGCGGCGTAAGAAACGCACGGGCATACAGGCCCAGAACGTCGGGTCATACGCCTGAACCCCCGCTGTCGCGGGGGCTCGGGACGGGGGTGGTGTGGGGTTAGCTGACCCACGCAGAGACCGCCTCGACCTCTTCGGGGAGGCAGTGGACGTAATACACCGTCGAGGTCTGTCCGTCCTCGTGGATCCGCTCGATGCGGACGCGGGCGGAGTCCCGGAGGGTTCCGCGCGCGGTGACCTCTTGCCCGATCTGCCGGGTGGTCCGGACGCCACCGGCGGGGGTGGTGTGCTCGGTGACCTCGGTGGTGTCGGCCGTGAACTCGAACATCTCGGGTTCCTCTTTCTTCCGACGGGGACCGGTTGTCCCCTCTGCTTGCAGTCAACCACGCCCTTGACCAAATGTCAAGATACGACGACGCCCGCCGGACAACCGGCGGGCGGGGGGGTGTATCAGGCCACCAGCAGCCAGTCGGTGGCGGCGGTGTCCTCGTCGGTGGGCTCGTACCGGACCAGCGTCTCGGACAGCTCGTCCCACAACTCGCGGCTTCCGTCCGGGTTCTGGCAGACCATCAGCGTCTGGGGCCAGCCCTCGCGCTGGACCGGCTCGCCGAGACCCAGGTACTTGGTGGCGTCGTCGAAGTTCATCTCAGTGCCTCTCGCTAGTTCTTAACCTTAACACCATTCAATCATACCCTTGTCTGGCTGTCAATATTGGGGCACAGTGGCGCCCCCGACCCGGTGCGGGTCGGGGGTCGCGGGCCGAAGATCAGATCTCCGGGATCGTGATGTAGATCAGGCCGCCCATCGGGTGGTTCACGAGGAACTCGGTGGTGCCGGTAGCCATCTGCTCCACGTGCGCCTGAGTCAGGGGGACCGTGTACAGTCCGTACTGGGCGTCCTCCTCCTCCACCATCTTGTCCAGCTGCTCGATCGTAACCGAGGACTCGGCCAGGTCCGCGCCGACCAGCTCGGCGATCGCACCCACGACCAGGTCCCGGTCGGTGACGTAGGGGATGGCACCGTTGGCGGTCTCGTAGGACACGGCCGCCTGCCAGCCCTGGGACAGCTCGGGCTTGGGAGCGGTGGCCGGGGTCTCGATGATCGGCCGGGCGTCCACCCGCCCCAGCAGGTCGCGCAAGGTGTCGGCGTAGTCCGTCATGCCCGACTCGATCGCCTCGCGGATCACGGTGCCCAGCTCGCTCTTCAGAGCGGTGGCGGTCTCGGCGTCGATGATGTACTCGGTCATCTCGGTGTCTCTTTCGACTCGGGGGGCGGCCAGCCCGCCCCCTCTAGGACCAGTCAACCATAGGATTGTCCCCCTGTCAATATTTATGACAGGGGGACAGCCTGCGCCGGTCAGGCGCCTTCGTATTGGCGGTTCTCGAAGTTCTCGATCAGGGAGGACTCGCCCGGCTCGTCCTCCTCTTCCTCGGACTCGTCGATCCTGGTTTCGAGCCACCGCTCGCGGGCATGTTCTGCGCGGATTTCTTGACGGCGTACTTGCGGGTGACGGCCTGCCAGCGCTCGGTCCCGTTCTCGCCCCGCAGCAGCGCCCAGACCTGGTACATCTTCTTAGCCATTGTTCTGCTCCTCAGCGTGCGATCTCGACGTGAACCAGGTACCGGTCTTCGTAGATGCTGACCTCCCGGTCCCAGCGGACGCCGTCCAGCGCCAGCTCCGACAGCGCCTTCACGTCCAGCGGGATCAGCCACTGGCCGGGGATGCGGTCGGCGACCAGGTCCGGCGTCACCAGCTGGCGCCATTGGGGCTCCATCGTGGTGTACATCCCGAAACCCAGAGCTTGCCGCACGACGGTGACGGCAGCCAGCCACATCGTCACCGGCTCCAGACGCTCGCCCGCCTCGTCCACCGCGTGGATGTCGGCCAACCAGCCGGTCGACAGGTCGCGGCCGGACACCTTCTCGTAATCGTCACTCATTTCGGTTACTCCTCAGTTGGAGCCGGTACGGCCCACGTTGTGGTAGGTGGCCTCGGACGAGGCAGCCGACTGGGTGTTCTGCCAGACGCTGCGCCATCCGCACTCGCAGGCGCCCCGGTGATAGGTACGCCCGTCGCGCTTCTCCGATTCGGTCCAGGTGTTGCTGTGCTTGGCCACGTTCGGTGCCTCCTCGGACGGGGGTGGTGTAGGGTCCATCCTAGCATAGTATTGTCTAGTTGGCAAGCACACCACCCCCGCCTGCGTCCGCACGGACGTGGCCGACAGCGTGCCTCGAATGGTTCAATAGATCCAACTTGCTTGAACAGACTCGGAGGTCGTTGGTGGCTAACCCCGTTGAGGCGACGCTGGCCGCCAGCCAAGACCTGATGGAGGGCCTGCAGACGCTGGCTAACTCTCTGCCGGACTACCACCGGGCGGAGATGTACTACGAGGCCACCAACCCGGAGTTCTTCGCCAGCATCCGCCTGCGACGTGCTCTGGAGCGCACCGGCATCACCTTCCGGTTCAACCTGGCCAAGACCCCGGTTGACGTCATGGCCGACCGCCTGGAGATCAACGCCATCCAGGTGGCGGACGACGAGCAGGCCGACCAGATCCTGCAGCGGATCTGGGAGCGGAATCTGATGGAACTGGAGTCCACCAACATCCACCGCCGGGCGGGGGAGTTCGGGGACGCGTACCTGATCGTCTGGCCGTCGCCCGACCAGGACGAGGACGACCGATCGGGCACGGCGCTGGAGGAGGACCAGGCCGAGGACGACCTGGACTACCAGCCCGTGGACATGTTCTACAACTCGCCGAAGACCACACGGGTCGTGTACGACATCGAGAACCCGACCCGCAAGAAATACGCCATCAAGAAATGGACGCTTCCGGCCCAGCTGGGGATGAAGTCGAAGCCCCCCACCCGGGTCAACCTGTACTACCCGGACCGGATTGAGAAGTACATCACGGTAGCCAACTCCAAAGGCAACCAGCGCCGCGACTGGATCCAGTTCCGGGACGACGACGACGAGGAGTGGCCCTGCCCCAACCCGTTCGGCGAGATACCGGTGTTCCACTTTCGCACCGGCACCCCCTACGGCGACCCGGAGCACCGGGCGGCGTACGGCCCGCAGGACGCCATCAACAAGCTGATCATCACGCACGCCGCGACGATCGACTACTACGGCTTCCCCCAGCGGTACCTGCTCGCCAATCCGGACAAGGGATCGGACGAGCTGGCCGACTTCGACACCTCCGACGACATCAACCGGTTTGAGGACACCGGCCACGACTCCACGCTGCGCGCGGGACCGGGCGAGGTGTGGTGGCTCAACGGCGTGCGGCAGGCAGGTCAGTTCGAGCCGCCGGACCCCCAGGTGTTCCTGTCGCCGCTGGAGGTCTACGTCCGGATGATGGCGCAGGTCACCAGTACCCCGCTGCACTACTTCGACCCGCAGACCTACTCCCGCCTGCCCCCGTCGGGCGAGTCGATCCGCGCGGCCGAGGTCCCGCTGCTGAAGAAGGTGCGCCGTCGACAGGTCACCTACGGGCGCGGCTGGACCGAGTCGATGCAGTTCGCGCTGAAGATCGCTACCTGGGAGGACGACTCCGGCACCGGGCGCATCTTCAATCCGAACGTGGTGGTGCGCTGGACACCCAGCGCCACCATCGACGATGCGGCGGGCTGGCAGATGATGAGGGTCAAGAAAGACCTGGGCGTGCCCGGCCGCCAGATCCTCCAGGAGGCTGGGTACGAGGAGGAGCAGGTTGAGGAGTGGCTGCCGTACGGCGGGGACGACCTTGACCAGCGGGTGGATCTGCTGGTCAAGGTGGCCGGTGCCGCGCAGCAGCTGGCCACCGCCGCCAGTCTCGGAGCGATGGATTCCAAGCAGGTCAACTCGATCATCATGAACCTGCTGAACCTGCCCGATGAGAGATCTACCGAATACGACGAAGGGACGGCCTGATGGCCTATTCGAGCGGGTACGCCAAGGGAGCGGCGAACGACGCCGATCTGCTGCACGGCTGCGGGCAGACGGGCCAGGTCACCCACGCCAGCGCCAGGGGTACCGAGACCACCTCCTCCACCAAGAAAGGCATGGACCCGGGCATGTCGGCCACGCTCGGTCGGCCCCGGGCCAAGTCCGACATGCCGGGCTCGACGCCGGAGGACGTCAACGTGGCCCCCGGCCAGCGCACCACCAAGTCCCTGGGGTACGGAAAGACCCCGCCCCCGATGCCGCGCCGCTAGACCGAGAGGACAGACCGCCTGATGTCCAAGAAAAAGACACCCGCCGAGTACCGCCGCGCTGCCAAGCAGCTGGCTGCGAAGGCCCCGCAGAAGGACGACCGCGTGGTCGACCAGTCGGGGTCGAACGGCAGCGTGATCGGTACGGCGGCGGGGGTGGTGAAGGTGCAGCACGACGACGGCAAGATAGCCTTCCACGCGCTGGGAGCGGTGCGCAAGGTCAACCCGGCTCCGGCGGTGCCGGAGGTCAAGAAGAAGGTCAAGTAGGGGTGGTGTGAGTGAACTGGGCCAAGTGGGACGCCGAGCACGGACACGGCGGTACCGGCGTGTCCTCGGCCGACAAGATCGCGGCCCAGATCCGGGGTGCGCTTGGAGCGGGCAAGACCGACGAGCCCAAGGTCAGGACGATTCGAGGTCGCAGCGGATCCACGATCTCCCGGGCCGAGTCGGCACGGTCGGCCGTCTCCCACGTCCAGAAGAGCGACATGAAGCGCCCCGCCCCGGTCAAGGGTGAGAAGGACCAGGCGGATTCGTTCCGGACCAAGATCCGCATGGCCGAGTACAACCGCAAGAAAGCCGCTGCCGTGTCGCAGGACCCGGTCGACAAGCACACCCCGCGCACCGAGGCCCGGTCCAACCCCGCGTCTGACTCGTCCAAGAAAATCGCTGACCAGATACGGGGGGTCCACGGGGCGCAGCACGGGAAGGACGCCCCCGTACCGGCCAAGAAGACGGCGCGCGCGCCCAAGACCGTCAAAACCGAGGCAGAGCCGACCTTGTACAAGGACGACGAGTACGGACGTGCGTCCAAGGCAGCGGACGAGGCGACCCGGAAGGCTGAGGCCGACCCGACCGACGAGAACCACAAGGCAGCGATGGCCGCCCACAGCTACGCGGCGGGCAAGCTGGGGTCCGGCAAGGTCAGCAGCAAGAACCCGGGCGCGGCTACGTACCACAACGCCATGCGTACGTACCACTACTACGCCAACCACCCGAACCGTCCGAAGGCGGGGGTGGTGGAGGAGCACGGGGACCGGGTGGACCCGAGCGCGGCTGCCGGGCAGTTTCTGGACACGAGAAGCCGGGCAGCGTCTGAGGCTGCGTACAACTCCATACCGGAGGTGCGCAAGACGGGGGTGGGTCCGGAGCACCTGGACTCTGTCAGGGCGTACACCAAAGGGTCGGACGCCACCATCAACAGCCACCTGCGCAGCGGGCCCAGTTCCGACCCCAGCGTGGCAGCGCAGGCCCAAGGGCATATCGACCGGCTGGACGAGGCTTTCGCCAAACAGGCTCCGCTGTCCAACGATCTAACCTCGTACCGGGGCGTGTCCCACGTGGAGCAGCTGTTCGGCAAGGTCGGGGAGAGGGTGGGTAGCGAGTTTGTCGACCACGGATTCTCCAGTACCACCACCAACCCGGAGATCGCACGGTCGTTCGGGGCACAGCATCAGGGCGGGGCGTTGCTGCGGGTCACCACCAAGGCCGGTACGCGGGTGTTGAATCCGGCCGGTGCGGGCGGGTTCGGACGGTCCGAGCGCGAGATCATGATGCCTCGGGGGTCTTCCTACCGCGTCAAGGCAGACCGTATGGTCAGGCTGCACGACGGCACCCTGCAACGTCAGATCGACCTGGAGCACGGAGGATGACGGACGTGGCGGATTCGAAGAAGTCCAAGCGGTTCACCTGGACACCGGGCGATCTGGTGTGGAAAGATCGTCCTACCAGTGCCCAGAAGCTGGCTGGTCAGGCGAGCGTGCCTAAGCGGAAGCAGGAGGGGAGCAAGTGAGCTGGGCCAAGTGGGACGCCGAACACCGTAGCGCCGGTGTGCGTGTGGCCGACGTAGGTGGCGGTCGGTCCAAGGTGACCTCGGGCGGCAAGCACCTGGGGAACATCGAGAAGCAGGGTAACCTGTACAAGGCCGTAACCAAGGTCAACGGGAACCTGCAGTCCCACACCGCCCTTACCCACCAGGGTGCGTTGAATCACATCCGAGCGGTGCACGGACTGCCTGCGGTGTCGTCCAAGAAAGCGGCTGCTCCTCAGGTCCCGCACGTCCCCGGCATGGGCCTGGCGTCTCCGAAGAAGACAGCGGCCAAAAAGACGGCAGCCGCCGCCCCCAAGACCGCTGCCGCAGCCCGCGACGCCATGCACGCTCCCGCACCGGCCAAGAAAACCGCCGCGCCCTTCCACGCCTGGAACGCTGAACACGGATCGGGCGGGGGTGGTGTATCGTCCGCCGACCAGATCGCCGCTTCGATCCGGGGTGCGCTCGGTCCGGGGAAGATGGACGCGCCGAAGATGACGTCCAAGACCGGCAAGTCCGGATCGACGATCTCCCGGGCGGCCGAGTCGCGCTCGACCGCCGCGCACGTCCTGAAGAAGGACATGAAGCGTCCGGCGCCGGTGAAGGGTGAGAAGGACCCGGCCGACGCCTTCCGCACCAAGATCCGCATGGCCGCCTACAACGAGAAGAAGAAGCAGGCGGTGGCAGCCGACCCGGTAAACGCGCACACCCCCCATACCGAAGAGGCCCTGAACCCGCACGACATGTCTCCGACGGACAAGGCAGAGGCCTATATGAAGGCCCGCAAGGCTGCCAACGCCGCAGGGTCGAAGGCGATGCAGGAGAATACCGTAGCGGCCCACCAGGCGGCCTACGACGCCCACAACAAGGCGATGGGCCTGGCCACCAGCTACGGGATCAAAAAAGGCCACAGGGGCAACATGGAGCTGCACGCCAAGCAGATCCAGAAGCTCGGCGGTACGGTCAACTCGGGCAAGGGAACGCCCGCCGTCAAGAAAACGGCAGCGTCGTCCTCGGCCGACAAAATCGCGGCGGCGATCAAGGGCGCCCACGCCGAGCAGCACGGCAAGGTGGTACCCAGCGCCCCGGCGGTGAAGAAGGCAGCGGCGCCCAAGGCCGAAGCTCCGAAGGTGGCCCACACCGTCCCGGCCCTGGTAGAGAACAAGCACGCGGAGGGCAGCGTGGAGGACTTGGCGAACAAGGCGGACGCTGCCACCCACGCCGCCAACGCCAGCCCGTCGTACGTCAACCACCAGAAGGCGTATCAGGCTCACGCAGCGGTGCTGTCGAAGCTCGGCAGCACGTCGCACTCCGGGTCTGACCAGTACAAGGCCCGCGACTACCACACCATGATGCAGGGCTACCACCGGTTCGCGGCCGACCACCCGAGCCAGGTGATCCCGGCGGGGGTGAAGGAGGAGCACACGGACAAGCTGGCCGACCGGATACCCCAGGCCAGCGCACACCAGATGTTCACCTCGTTCACCGAGAGCAACTCCCGGCGGCACTCCCAGCAGCTGTACACGGCGCTTCCGAGGGCGTCCGAGGCCAAGCTGACGGCGGCCGAGAAGTCGTCGATCGGGGCGTACTCCAGCAGCGGATACGGGACGATCAACGCGCACCACCGCAACCCCGGAAAGCTGTCCGCAACCGACAAGGCGTACGCCGAGAAGCACACCGCCAACCTGGACTCGGCCTTCAGGAAGCAGCCCGCTCTGGAGCACGACCTGGTGACCTACCGGGGGACCCGGGAGGCGGACAAGCTGTTCGGCAAGGTGGGGGAGAAGGTCGGGGGCGAGTTCGTCGACCACGGGTACACCAGTACCGCTACCCACGCAGCGGTCGGCGGCGGATTCGGCGGCGGCATGGCCGGTAGCAACACCAACACGCTGGTCCGCATCCTGCATCCCCAGGGGTCCAAGGTGATGAAGCTGTCCGACACCAGCAGCTTCGGCGATTCCGAGCGGGAGGTTCTGACACCGCGCGGTACCCGGTTCCACATCGCCGCCGACCGGATCGTCACGCTGCAGAACGGCCGGACCCAGCGGCAGGTGGACCTGGTCCGCAAGTAATTTATGGCGTGACACAAAGTCAAGGGATATGATATAATTTTCTCAGATAAGGAGGTGTGTAGTGAAGACACCCAAGACGCCGACTGACGAACGAACCGCCGACAAGATGACTTGGAAGCCCGGGGATGTCCAGTGGGTCAAGGATCCACCGGCCCGTCCGAAGAGAACCGCTGCCCAGCGGCTGGCTGACCGGATCCGGCGCAGTGACGGAACCGACCAACAGCGCCGGTAACACCCCGGCCGAGCAACAGGCTGTGTCAACGGTGACGGTGGAGAACGCCGCCGCCGTCGCAGCTATGTTGGTGCTGGAGAATCAGGCGATCGAGGCCGTGTCCGGACCCCTGCGCAGGCAGCTGTCCGATATTCTCCGGCTGCTGGCCAGCAGGTATGTGCTGATGTTCGGGGGACTGGATCGCCCCACCACCCCGGCCCAGGCACAGCAACTCGTCAGCGTATTGACTGTCGAGCTGGAGCAGATTCGACAGTACGACCCGGTACCGGCGCTGACCGCCGCCACGGACGACGCCCGACGGGCGGGGGTGGTGTACGCCAACCGGCATCTGCCGGACCCGGTGCCGGAGGCAGAGGTACCGGTAGACAAGGCCGCACAGGACGCGGTCGAGGCTGCCCCGGCCGCGATCTCCGACGCTGTGGACGCGGCGCAGCAGTTTGCGCAGCAGTTGCCCATCACCGGCTGGGACGACGCCGTGCGGGCGGTGGGCAAGGCCAGCCAGGCGGCCTCGAACCTGGAGGGGCGAACCTCCTGGGTGGTCAACCGGGCCAACTCGTCCTCGATCTCCTACATCGCCGCCCAGCGCGGCGCCCTGCTGCTGTGGGTGGCGGAGCCGGACGCCTGTGTAGTCTGTCTGGCGCTGTCTGGACACACGGTCAACCCGGCCGAGGGCGAAGGATTCGACGAGACGGCCACTTTCGGCAAGCCGGGGTCGGCCCCGGACATCTACCCGCCCGGCATGCCGCTGATGCGTCCGCCGCGCCACCGGTACTGCCGCTGCCACCCGGAGATCTGGTACGGCCCGGCGGTACCGGCAGGCGGCCCCGAGGAGACCTCGCTGTACAACCGGCCGGGGGTCGGAGCCAACGTGGACCTGCCCGCCGCGCTACGGCGCGAGGCCAAGCGGTCGATCCTGTACGGCTGGTCGCTGCCCAGCGAGTCCAATACCGCACGGCTCGACGCTGCGGCCCGCCTGCTGGCCAAGGGCGCAGGCCTTCCGAAGTCGGTCGAGGCCAAGTCTCGAGCGGCGGTAAACAAGGGCAAGTTCGACAACCGGGTACACCCGTCAAAGAGGCGCACTGCGCGTCGCCCGTAGTCGATGTTAAACTGGCTGCAGTTTGCAGATGCAGACAGCTGTCGCCCCCGTTGGGAGTTCGCACATGAGCCGTATCCGCCTGCTTCCCCCGCCCGGTCAACCGATCGGCCACCTCAGGGACGGACGTCCCGTCTACCCCGTGATCGGAGCAGCCTCCGACGAGTTCGAGATCGAGGCCGACGAGCCCGACGACGCGGAGGACGAACCCGACGACGACGAGGAGGACGAAGAGGAGGGCGGCCAGGACGGCAAGTGGGCCCCTCCCTCGAAGGCCGAGTGGCTGAAGGTCCAGAGCGCCCTGTCGAAAGCCAACGCGTCGGCCAAGGAGCGCCGTCTGGCGCTGGCCGAGAAGGAGAAGGCCATCGCGGAGCTGCAGAAGCGGGAGGCCGAGCGGGAGGCCGAGGCCGAGCGCAAGGCTCTGCTGGACGGCCAGCAGCCCACACCGGCGGGCAAGGGTAAGAAGGGGGGCAGGGGTGGTGTAACGCCACCGGCCCCGACGCTCCCGGACAGCGTGCTGACCAAGGCCCAGGTGCGGCAGCTGACTGCGCAGGCGGCGAAGGAGGCCGAGGAGCGCACGGCTGCCAAGTACCAGGACAAGGTGGTGAAGGCAGCGGCTCGTGCGGCTCTGAAGGACGCCGGTGCAGCGGGCAACGTCTCCCGGCTGGTGGCGCTGCTGAATCTGGAGGAGGTCCAGATCGACGACGACGGCGAGGTTGCCGAGGGTCTCGACGACCAGATCGAACAGCTGAAGCAGGAGCTGCCGCAGCTGTTCGCTCCGCCGGAGCCGCCCAAGCCGGTGCGCAAGCGGGCCCCGGCTCCGAAGGTCACGCCAGCCGGTCGCCAGGACATCGAGGAGCGTCCGCAGTCCTCAGCCGAGCGTATCGCCGCACTGGCACTCGGCAACCGCGTATAGCTCTTGACGTTCTGACGTGGTAACATAGTCTCAGCTCGCGGGTGCGGGTGGGTACGGACCTGGATTGGTCTAAATCAACCAGCAACGACTCACCCAAACCCAGGAGACAAGCAGATGTTCTCTGCTAACCGTCTGCCGGGCGGTCCTGGTATCGCCCCCAAGACGATCATCGGCTACATCGGCGACAGGCCGGTCTACGCCGTCGCGGGCGGTGCCCGAGACACGATGGAAGCGTGGATTCCCGAGGAGTTCGACTCCCAGGTGATCATGCGCGTGAACCAGATCTCCGGCGTCGAGGCGCTGGGATCTCCGGTCCCCATGAACTCCGAGACCCGGTCGGTCCCCCGGTCCGCCGGTGTCGGCGTGGCGCTGGTCGCCAAGGGCGGCACCTACTCCGAGGACCAGTCGGTCAACGACTCGGTGATCCTGTCGGCGCAGAAGTTCGGCCAGGCGGTCCGGATCGCGGAAGAGGACATCGACGACGCGATCGCCGACGTCATCGCGACCAAGCAGAAGGACTGGGCCACCTCCTACGGCAAGATGTTCGACAACGCCTGCCTGGCGACGTCGGCCGCCGTCGGTACAGGCGTTCCGTTCGCCTCGGTGTACTACAGCCTGACTCAGACGAACTCGAACACCGGCTACACCGCCAACGCCAACCTGACCCAGACCGGCAGCGCGGGCACCACCTACGCCACCCTCTCCAACTCGCTGGGCAACGTCGAGCGCGGCAACTACTTCGATATCTCGGAGATGGTCTGCCTCGCCCACCCGGCGTACCGCAACCTGCTGCGGAACATCAAGGACACGAACGGCCGCCCGATCTTCCAGGAGTCGACGGCGGGCTTCCCCGGCGGCGGCATGGCCGCATCCCCGGACACGATCTTCGGTATCCCGATCCACTGGTCTCTCGGCGCGATGACCTCGGCGACGGCTACCCCGACCCCGACCGGCAACCCGCTGCTGATCTGGGCCAACCGCAACTACATGATCATCGGCCGCCGGTCGGGTCCGGAGTCGGTGTTCATCGACGGCCGGAACGGCCTGTCGGCGCTGACCGACGAGTCGATCCTGAAGATGCGCGCCCGGCGTGCGTTCGCGGTCGGCCACGAGGCGGCGTTCGCGGTCCACGAGGACAACTCGGGCAACATCAACCTGTGACGCGCGGCCTGACGGCCACCCGCGTCCCGCCACAGACGGCGGACGGCGTCTCAGGCGGAACGCCGTCCGCCCAGCCGGTCCCTGCCGGGACCGGCTCCGGTATACCGCCGAAGGAGCGACCAGATGCCCGACTACACCGGGGGACAGTTCCCGTCCCTGGACGGCAACCCGGCGGCCGAGGTGGCGCAGCGGACCGAGCCCGACACCGAGGGCAACTGGTTCCGCAAGGTGTTCACGGTGCACAACCGGGCCCACACCACCGGCCTGCCGGAGGACCACCAGATCCACCAGGACAACGCCGTGGGGGTGCTGCAGGCAGCTCTCCAGCAGGGCCTGCATCCGAAGTCGGCCCCAGAGCTGGAG
>Ga0207692_10000085_pt1 | contig 27302 bp, 20 predicted proteins | sample LARL52metaG_FD_184345 | JGI IMG/M metagenome (GOLD analysis project Ga0207692, IMG submission 184345) | Corn, switchgrass and miscanthus rhizosphere microbial communities from Kellogg Biological Station, Michigan, USA - LAR L5-2 metaG... | ecosystem: Host-associated > Plants > Roots >...
CACCGATACCGACAAGCTCGTCACCGCCTTCCGCGGCATCAAGGTCGAAGGCCCGTTCGGGCCGTTCGAATTCCGCGCCAACGACCATCAGGCGACCCTGGGCGCCTTCGTCGGCAAGATCGCGCTCAAAGACGGCAAGGGCACGATGTCTGATTTCAAATACGTGGATGGCGCGAGCGTGCTGCCGTCAGACGAGGAGGTGAAGAAGCTGCGTCCGGCGGCGGCAATGAATTGAGTGCAGCTCGGACCGAAGCTTTCTCGCTGCTCTACTGCTCTCCTCCAGCCGAAGCTGGATTTATGCGACTTCGGCCGACTTGAGGCGCCGAAACTCGGGCGGGCCCGGTCGGTGCGGGAGAAGGCAGCTCGAATGGATCGACCCAGAAGAATGGGTGAGGGGAATCGCACGAAGGCCCCTCACCCATTCGAACGTGCAGCCATACCGCAATGCCCTGTCGGCAAGGGGAGACGGCAATCTTCGAGCGCGGTGGCGCGGCTCGTTATCACCGCAATGAAATTCTTCCGGTAGGCAAATCACGCTCGGGCGCTAGCGGGTGCATCGCGGCTTCCCATGACGCTTGAAGCCCTTCTGTTCCAGGCCCTCAACGGCCTCGCCGCGGCATCAAGCCTGTTCTTTGTGGGTGCCGGGCTCTCACTCATTTTCGGTGTCACCCGCATCATCAACATCGCCCACGGCTCCTTCTACATGCTCGGCCTCTATCTCGCCGCGACCCTTGCCATCAAGGTGGGCGGCGGATTCGGGTTTTGGGGCGGCATCCTCGCTGCCGGATTGGTGGTGGCCGCGCTGGGCGGGTTCGTCGAGATGCTGGTGCTGCGCCGCATCTATCAGGCACCGGAACTGTTTCAACTGCTCGCCACCTTCGCACTGCTCCTCGTCATCAACGACGTCGCGCAATATGTGTGGGGGCCGGAGGACCTACTCGGGCCCCGCGCTCCCGGCTTGCGCGGCTCCGTCGAAATTCTCGGGCGCAATTTTCCCAGCTACGATCTTTTCCTGATCGCGATCGGCCCGCTGGTCCTGTTGCTGCTTCACCTGATGCTGGCCAGGACCCGCTTCGGCCGGCTGATCCGCGCCGCCACCCAGGACCGCGAGATGGTCGGCGCACTCGGCGTCAACCAAGCCTTGCTGTTTACCGTTGTGTTCGTGCTTGGCGCTTTCCTCGCAGGATTCGGCGGCGCGCTGCAGGTGGCGCGCGAGCCCGCCAATCTCGGGCTCGATTTGATGGTGATCAGCGATGCATTCGTCGTCGTGGTGGTCGGCGGGATGGGCTCGATCCCCGGCGCCTTTCTCGCGGCCGTCATCATCGCCGAAGTGAAGGCGCTGTGCATCGGGCTGGGCCTCGTCCATTTCGGCGCCTTTGCCGTCAATTTCTCCAAGCTCACGCTGGTGGCGGAATTCCTGGTGATGGCAGTGGTGCTGATCGTGCGCCCGTTTGGGCTGCTCGGTCGCCCCCAGCCCCCGGTGCGCAATCCCGCCGAGATCGACGATCCGATCCGGCCCGCGGCCTTGCCGCTCAAGGCGGCCGCAGCTGCGCTGCTCGTTCTCCTGGTGCTGCTGCCGCTCGTGTCCAGGACCTCGCCCTATGTCCTGGTGCTGAGCATCGACGTGCTGATCGCCATCCTGTTCGCCACCTCGTTGCATTTCATCATGGGCCCCGGGGGCATGCATTCCTTCGGCCACGCCGCCTATTTCGGCCTCGGTGCCTATGGCGCGGCGCTGATGGTGCAGTTTGCTGCGGCGGCGACGCCGCTCGCCCTCATTGCGGCGCCGCTCCCGGCGCTGATGGGCGCCCTGCTATTCGGCTGGTTCGCGGTGCGGCTCTCCGGCGTTTATCTCGCGATGCTGACACTCGCCTTCGCGCAAATCGTGTGGTCGATCCTGTTCCAATGGGAAGAGGTCACCGGCGGCTCGAACGGCATTCTCGGCATCTGGCCGCAGGCACCGTTCGACAGCCGCCCGGCATTTTATTTTTTGACGCTTGCGCTCGTCGTCGCCGGCGTTCTGCTCTTGCGTCGTTTCCTGTTTGCGCCGTTCGGCTATGCCATGCGGGCAGGACGCGACTCGCCGCTGCGTGCGGAAGCAATCGGGATCAACGTCAAGCGCGTGCACTGGATCGGGTTTGCCATCGCGGGCACGTTTGCCGGCATCGCCGGCGGCATTTTCGCCTTCGCGAAAGGAACCATCTCCCCCGACGTGGCGTGGGTGTCGCGCTCGATCGACGCCATGGTGATGGTGCTATTGGGCGGGATTCAAACGCTGACCGGCCCGATCGTCGGCGCCGCCGTCTTCACCGTGCTGCAGGACAACGTCATGCGCCAGACCACGTTCTGGCGCGGACTGCTCGGCGCGGTGATCCTGTTGCTGGTCCTCGTGTTCCCGGGCGGCATCATCGGCGCGCTGAGCAAGCGGGCCGCGGCGCGGAGAAAACCCGCATGAACGTGCTCCGCGTCCGCAACCTCTCCAAAGCATTCGGCGGCGTGCACGCGGTCGAGAACGTCAGCTTCGACGTCGGCGAAGGCGAGTTCCTGGCGCTGATCGGCCCCAACGGCGCGGGGAAATCCACCTGCTTCAACATGATCAATGGGCAGCTCGCGCCCGATCGCGGCGACATCGAATTTGCCGATCGCAGCATCGTCGGTCTCAAACCGCGGGAGATATGGCGCCTCGGCGTCGGTCGCACCTTTCAGGTCGCGGCCACCTTCGGCTCGATGACGGTCGCTGAGAACGTGCAGATGGCGCTGGTGAGTCACCATGGGGAGATCTTCCGGTTCGGGGCGGCGCTCGCAGCGCGCCATCGCGGGCGGGCGCTCGAGCTGCTCGAGCAGGTCGGCATGGCTGCGTCCGCCCCTCGGGCCTGCAAGGAGCTTGCCTATGGGGACGTGAAGCGGGTCGAGCTTGCCATCGCGCTCGCCAACGAGCCGCGCCTGCTCTTGATGGACGAGCCGACGGCAGGCATGGCGCCGCGCGAGCGCAACGAGCTGATCGAATTGGTGAAGCGGCTGGTGGTGGAACGCGGGATCTCGGTGCTGTTCACCGAACATTCGATGGACGTGGTGTTTGCCTATGCCGACCGCATCATCGTGTTGGCGCGCGGGGGGCTGATCGCCGACGGCAATGCCGCGGCCATCCGCGACAACACGCAGGTGCAGCAGGTCTATCTCGGAACCGGCCGCACCTTCCGCCCCCATGCCGAGGTGTGACCGTGAGTGCGCCCATGCTCGAGGTGGAGCGGCTCAAGGCCTGGTATGGGGCCGCGCAAGTGCTGTTCGAGCCATCCTTCCACGTCGGGCACGGCGAGGTGGTGGCGCTCATGGGCCGCAATGGCGCCGGCAAGTCGACGACGCTCAAGGCGCTGATGGGGCTAATCCCGCAGCGCAGCGGGAGGGTCCGCTTTCTGGGCGAGGATATCTCCGATCTCAAGCCTTTCCAGATCGCGCGCCGCGGGATCGGCTTCGTTCCGGAGGACCGCCGTATCTTTTCCGACCTGACGGTCACGGAGAACCTCGACGTTGGCCGCCAGCCGGTGCGCCATCTCGACGGGCGCCCCGCACCGTCGTGGACGATGGAAAAGCTCTTCACCATCTTTCCCAATCTGCGCGACATGCCCGATCGACGCGGCGCGCATATGAGCGGCGGCGAACAGCAGATGCTCACCGTCGCTCGCACCTTGATGGGCAATCCGCTGCTGGTGCTGCTCGATGAGCCCTCCGAGGGCGTGGCGCCGGTGATCGTGGAGCAGATGGCCAATGCCATCGTCGAGCTCAAGAAGGAAGGACTATCGGTGTTCCTGTCGGAGCAGAACATCCATTTCGCCGAGCTCGTCTGCGATCGTGCTTATGTTCTGGAGAAAGGACAGCTGCAATGGCACGGCCGCATGGCGGAGCTCGCCACCGATGTCGCCGTGCAACGCCGCCTGCTGTCGGTGTGATGGGGCGCATGCTGGTGCGCCTCTCAAGCACGATCACCGCTCCGCCCCCTTGAGAATCTGCCGCAGCCGTTGGGGTGTGACCGGCAGGCGGGTGATGGCGCCCGGCATACCGAGAGCATCGTCGATGGCCGCGGCGACCGCCGCGCCGACCGCATTGATGCCGCCTTCGCCCGCACCCTTCAAGCCAAGCGGATTGAGCGGCGAAGGCGCGTCCTCCCTGATCAGGACATCGAGTGGGGGTACCTCGCGCGCAGAGGGCATCAGATAGTCCGCGAAATTCACCGACAGCGGCTCGCCCCGCTCGTCGTAGCAGAACTCCTCGAACAAGGCGCCGCCGACGCCTTGGGCGAACCCGCCCGCGAGCTGACCCTCGACCAGCATCGGATTGACGGCGCGGCCGACGTCATAGGCGAGGAGATAGCGCTCGATCCTTACACCGCCGGTTTCACGATCGATTTTGGCGAGCGCAATGTGCACGCCGTAGGGATAGGTCATGTGATCGCTGAAGAACCAGCCCTCAGCCGAAAGGCCGGGCGAGCGCGCTCCGAGCAGCTTCGATGTCGGCTCCAAAGCCTTGGCAATCTCACCGAGCGCGATGGAAGGGCCGTCGGCGCCCTTGCACACCACCTTGCCGTCGCTCACCGCGAGCGCGCCGGCGTCCTGCTGCATGAGCTCGGCCGCGACCTCGAGCGCCTTGGCGCGAACATCGACCGCGGCGCGGCGCGTTGCCTCGCCCGTCATCACGGTGGCGCGGGATGCGAAAGCGCCCATCCCGAATGGGATGCGGTCGGTGCGGCCGTGCACCACGCGTACGCGCCGATAATCGACGCCGAGCGCATCGGCGCAGATCTGCGCCACCACCGTCTCGATCCCTTGGCCGAGCGAAGCCGCGCCGGTCACCACCTCGACCATGCCCGCCGTATCGACCGACACGCGCACGCCGTCATAGGGACCGAGCCCGCTCTTCTCGACGAAAAGCGCAAGTCCCGCGCCGACGCATTCGCCGCCGGCCCGCCGGCGCTTGAGCTCGACCTGCAGATCGTTCCATTTGGCCGCCGCCAGCGCCTGGTCGAGGAGGCCGGCATAGTCGCCGGAATCGAGCACGACCTCCGTGCCCAGCGTCGCCAGCGGACGGCCGTACGGCATCTCTTCTTTGCCAATGAGGTTGCGGCGGCGAACCTCGATCGGATCGATGGAAAGCCGGACCGCAATTGCGTCCAGCAGCCGCTCGCGCACGAAGGTGCTTTCGAAGCGACCCGGCGCGCGATAGGTGCCGCACGGGGTTTTGTTCGTGAGCCGCACGTGTCCGGCCGCCCGATAGGCGGGAATGCGATATGGCCCCGGCAACATGGCCGCCGCGAGATCGGGAACCGTCGCTGCGTGTGTGCGGACATAGCCGCCCTGGTCGTGGAAGAACTCATCTTCGACGGCTAGCAGGCGGCCCTCGCGATCGACTGCGGCGCGCACCATGTGGCGTTGCTGGCGCGAATGATTGGCCGCGATCAGATGCTCGCGACGGTCCTCGATCCATTTCACCGGCCGGCCGAACCGCAGCGCGGCGAGCGAAACCAACACATCCTCGGGATAGAGCTCGCCGCGAATGCCAAAGCCGCCGCCGACATGGCCTTCGATCAAATGCACGCTCGCGCGGGCGCGGCGAAGCATGCGGGCGATGTTATCGCGATTCCAGTGCGGCACCTTGGCGGCGCCATAAAGCTCCAGCACGTCGCGAGCGGCATCGTAGCGCGCAATCGCGCCGCGCGTCTCGAGCGGGACGCCGGAATGCCGTCCGATGGCGAGATCGAGCTCCACTACGGCCGCGGCGTTGCGAAACCCCGCCGCGAGGTCGCCATAGGCCTTTTCCACCAGCGCCGCTTCGGTCGAGCGACCCGCCTCGAATTCTCCGGGTGCCGCGCTCGCGTCGAGCAAAGGTGGCAAATCGTCGACCTCGATGGTGACAAGATCCGCGGCGTCCTCCGCCACATAGGGGTCGGTCGCGAACACGGCGGCGACCGGCTCGCCGACATAGCGGACGCGTTCACGGGCCAGGATCGGCTGGCGATAAGGCGCCAAGCCTTCGATGCGGGTCAGGCGAAAATCGATCGGAGGAATCTCGGCGACATCGGCGGACGTCCACACCGCGGCAACGCCCGACAGGGCGAGCGCTGCGCTGGCCTCGATCGAGACGAGGCGGCCGTGCGCGTGGGCCGAGCGCACCAAGCGCAGGTGCAACATGTGCGGAAAGGCGACATCGGCAGCGAACTCGCCGCGGCCCATGACCAGCGGGCGATCCTCGAGACGCGCCAGCGAACGACCGATGACACTCATATCAGACGTTATACCGCTGTCGGTTGTTCTTTACTCGGGTATCGTTCCCGCAGCCGAGCGCAGCAGTATTACGATTTGCCGCGTGCATCGGCGGCGCACAGCGCCGCGCGGATGCGCTGCGGGGTTGCGGGAACCTCGTCGATCGAGACGCCAAACGGAGACAGCGCATCGTTGATCGCATTGAGCACCGCCGCCGGCGCGCCGATCGTGCCGCCCTCGCCCAACCCCTTCGCCTTGGTGACGGACGCTTGCGTCAGCGTTGCAAAATGGTGGATTTCGATCGCGGGGACCTCGCGCGCGGTCGGCGGCAGATAATCAGCGAGGCTCGCGGTGAGAATGTTGCCGGTGTCGTCGTAGATGATCTCCTCGAAAAGCGCGTTGGCGATGCCCTGGGCTACGCCGCCTTGGATCTGCCCGTCGACGATCATGGGATTGATCAAGCGTCCGGCATCCTCGGCGACGAGAAACTTTTCGATCCCGACGCGGCCGGTCTCCACGTCCACCTCGACCACGGCGAGGTGGCAGGCATTGGAAAACGTCCCGAGGGGGTCATAGGTCGCGCTCTCGACGATGCCGGGCGTCATCTCGCCCTTGAACCGGTGGGTCTGATGATAGGCGGCGCGCGCCAACATCACGAGCGGAATCGAGCGATCCGTTCCGGCGACCCGCGCGGTGCCGGCTTCGAGCACGATGTCGTCGGCCGATGCCTCCAGCATGACACCCGCAATCTTGGTGAGCTTGGCGCGGATCTTGCGCGCCGCCAGTAAACTCGCCCCGCCGGCGATCACCAGCGAGCGGCTTGCGAAGGTCCCCCAGCCATAGGGGGTGCGATCGGTGTCGCCGTGCACGATCTTGATGCGCTCCGGCGAGGTGCCGAGCTCGTCGGCGATGATCTGCGACAGCGTCGTGCGTAGCCCCTGCCCGTGCGGCGACGCACCGATCCGCGCCTCGACGTACCCGGACGGGTCCATGCTCATCTCGACGGTTTCCCAGCCGGGCGTCACCTCCATGCCGCGCGCGGCAAACGCCTGCGTGCCATAGCCGGTGCGCTCGCAGAACGTCGCCATGCCGAGCCCGAGGTAGCGACCTTCGGCGCGCGCTTTCGCCTGCCGGGCGCGGAACGCCGGCGGGTCGACGGCTTTGACCGCTGCCTCCATGGTTTCGATATAGCTCGCCTCGTCGAATACGAGGCCAGTTACCGACGTGTGAGGAAAGGAGTTCACCAAATTGCGGCGGCGGATCTCGATTGGATCGAGGCCGAACACCGCCGCCGCCTTATCCATCAGCCGCTCGATGGCCAACGTGATCACCGGTCGCGACACACCGCGGTAGGGCGCCATCGGACAGGTATTGGTCAAGACGCCGCGCGAGACGCAGGCATATTCGCGCACGTCATAGGGGCCGGGCAGCTCCGTCATCGCCATCAGCGGCTCGACCGCGCAGGTCGTCGGATAGCAGGAATAGGCGCCGACATCCGCGACGATGTCCGCGCTCAGACCGATCAGCTTGGCGTCGGCATCGAAGGCGCCCTCGAGCGAGATCGACTGGTCGCGACTGTGAAAGCATGCAACGAGATTCTCGCGCCGATCTTCCACCCATGCCACCGAGCTCCGGAGCGTGCGCGCCAGCCAGGTCACAACCACGTACTCGGCCGCCAGCGACATTTTCTGCCCGAAGCCGCCGCCGACGTCGGGCGCGATCACCCGCAGGTCGGATTCCGGCATTGCGATGAGATCGGCAACGATGGTCCGCAGCGCGTGCGGCATCTGCGTCGCGCAGGTGAGCGTGATGCGCTCGCTCGCGCCATCCCATACGGCATGCGCTGCGCGCGGCTCGATCGGCAGCGCATTTTGTCGATGCGAACGGACATCGAGCCGGAGGCGCTCATGCGCCTGCGCCACCGTTGCGTCGAAGCCCGGCGTCTTCAAGCGCCCTTCGACCGCGACGTTGCCGGCGGCTTCGGGATGGACGTGGGCGGCGCCGCGCGCGAGCGCCACATCCGTGCCGACGACCGCCGGGCTTGTTTCGATTTCGAGCTCAACGCGATCGGCAATATCCTCGGCCTCTTCACGGCTCGGCGAGACTACGGCGGCGACCGGCTCGCCGACGAATCGCACGACCTCGCGCGCCAGCACCGGCTGGCTGATGGGCACGTAATTAAACTTGTGCAACATCGGCCGGATCGGTTTGACGGCTGCCAGATCGGCGGCGGTGACGACCAGCGCGCCCTCGGGTACGCTGATCCGAACGATCCGGCCCGCCGCCACCGGGCTTCGCACGAAGCGTACCCACTGCGCGGCCGGCAGATCGCCGGCGAAGCGGCCGCGACCGGCGACCAAGGTCGGATCCTCGAGGCGTCGGATCGAGCGGCCAACCCAGCCCCGACCACCGTCGCTCTTGGCATTGCCGGCCATTCAGTTCCGCGCTTCGCTATCGCTCAGCGCAGACGCGCGAACACACGGCGCGGATTTGCATCGGCGATCGCCTCAATCTCGGCGGCGGACAGTCCAGCCGATCGCAGCAGCGCGAGTGGCTCCATGTCGGCCGGTGGGAACGAATAATCAGTCCCAAGCAGGACATTATCAAGTCCGGCCACGTCGATCAGAAAGCGCAACGCCTTCGGCGCGTGGACGATGCTGTCATAGGCCATCTGTGCGGCGTAGGCCGAGGGCGGCTTGGCCGCGACGTCACCTTGCGCGGCGCGATCCATGCGCTGATGCATGATGTCGAAACGGCCAGCGAGATAGGGATAGGCGCCTCCTCCATGCGCCAGCACCAGCTTGAGGCGGGGAAAGCGGTCGAGCACGCCGGACATCAACAGCGAGCCAATGCCGAGCGTGGTGTCGAAGGTGTACTGCGCAATCTGGGCGAGAGCGAACTTTGCGGCGCGCGGTGCGGGCCCGACCAGAACCGGGTGGATCAGCACGGGCAGGCCGAGCGCTTCCGCCTTACGCCAGAATGGGTCGAGCGGCAGCTCGCCGAGATTCACATTCTCGATATTGGACGAGATGATCACGCCGCACGCCGCGAGCGCGCCGGCGCGCTCGGCTTCCTCCGCCGCCGCCTCTGCCGCAATGAGCGGGACCGAGGCGATCCAGGCGAATCGATCCGAGTTGTCTGCGCACCATGCCGCCAGCGTGTCGTTGAGCATCCGGTGCCAGGCCACACAGGAGTCGAGTGAAAGACCGTAACCAAATATGTCGGGCCAGGTGCCCACGATCTGTCGCTCGATGCCTTGCGCGTCGAGCCAAGCGCGTCGTTCGGCGGCCGGCTCGACGAGCCGGGGAAAGAACGGTCGCACCTTGAAGCCGTAATCGAAATTCAGCGCCGGCGTCGAACCGGCGGAATGCGCCAGCCGCACCCCAATCTCTTTTCCGCGCGCCTCGATTGCCTCGATCAGCTGCGGCGGGACGTAATGAGCATGAATGTCAATCGGCACGCGGTCCTTCAAATTTTGCTTGGCGAGGTTGCCGACCTGGATGCCGCAGCTAGCGCGCGGGTGACCGACGCATCTCGGCGACGGTACTGCGCACGGCTTTGACGATGTTCTGATAACCAGTGCAACGGCAAAGATTGGAAGAGAGGAGATCGAGTATGTCGTCGTCGGTGAGGTCGGGATTGGTTTCCAACGCGTTCACCGTCAGCATCAGGAAACCCGGCGTGCAGAATCCGCACTGAAGCGCATGGTGCTCGATGAATGCGCTCTGCACCGGATGCAGCTTGTCGCCGTCGGCAAGACCTTCGACGGTGCGGATGCGCTTGCCCTGGGCCTGGACCGCGAACATCAGGCAGGATCTGATCGCGTCGTTGTCGAGGATCACGGTGCATGCGCCGCACACGCCATGCTCGCAACCGATATGCGTTCCCGTTAGCCCGCATTCGTCGCGGATCACGTCAACCAGCGTCTTTCGCGGCTCGACTCGAACGGCGAAGTCGTGGCCATTGATGTTGAGCTTGATATCGACCTTGTCGCTCATCGCTGGTATTTCGCCGGCGCGCCTGCCCGAGTGCTTGAGTGATACATGCATTTTGTGGCAAGTAAAGCCGAGGGAGACGCACTAAACGCGGCGAACGCCGACGGATGCGAAACGCGCGGTCGCTGAAAGCGCAGGAAACGCTGCGAAGGGAGGAGTACCCATGACGTCCCGTCTGTCACGTCGCACGCTCATCAAGAACACGGCCGGCTCGGCGGTGCTCGCCGGCGTCAGCATGCCGGCAATCGTGCGCGCCCAAGCCGATACGATCCGCATCGGACATCTCACACCGCTCACCGGCTTTCTCGGGCCGCTCGGCGAATACGCGGTCATGGGGGTCAAGCTCGCCGCCGACGAGATCAACAACTCGGGCGGGGTGATGGGCCGCAAGATCGAGCTTGTGATGGAAGACTCGGTCAACCCGCAGACCGCCTCCGCCAAAGCCGAGCGCCTGATCGAGCGCGACAAAGTCGCGATGATCATCGGCGAAATCTCGTCCGCATCCGGACTTGCCATTGGTCAAGTCGCAAACCGTCTGAAGACCGTGTACATCAACACCGGCTGCAATTCCGACGCTCTGCGCGGCTCAAGTTGCAACCCGTACATGTTTCACATCGAGGGTGCAAACTCGATGTACGTGATGGCGGTGGGCCAATACTTGCTGCGCGAGAATCTGGTGCGGGGCAAGAAGTGGTACTCGCTCACGGCGGACTATGCTTTTGGCCATGATCTGCTGCGCGTTGCGAGGAAGTTCATGGAGGCGAACGGCGGTCAATTCGCCGCCGACGAGCTGGTGCCGACCGATGCCACGGACTTTTCTCCCTATCTCCTGAAGGTCCGTCAGGCACGGCCTGATCTCGTGGTTTCGAATCTCGCCGGCAACCAGATCACCAGCTTCCTCAAACAGTATTCCGAATACGGCCTGCCGTTCCCGGTCGCCGGGTTCGGCTTCGACACCGTGGTCGCATGGGGCGCCGGCAAGGGTAATTTTTCCGGCATCTGGCCGCTGGTGTGGCATCACCTCGTCGATACGCCGAGCTCGAAGAAATACGTCGAAGTCTTCCAGAAGAAATACGGCAAACTTCCCGACAATCAATCATGGGGCGACTACAACTCGCTCAAGATCGTGGCGCAGTCGATGGCGGAGACCAAATCTACCGACCCACAAAAGCTTGCAGAGCATCTGCGCAAGGGCGCGAAGTTCGACGTGATGAAGGCGCGCGAAGCGTATTTTCGCCCGTACGACAATCAGATGGTCATGGAGATGTATGCGGTGCGCGCCAAGGATCCAACGAAGATGAAGGATCAGTGGGACATCTACGACGCGCTCGGCACCGTCCCCGGTCCCAACGAGGACATGGAGGTCATCGCCCCGCCGAAAGACGGCAGCTGCAAGATCGGGTGAGAAAGTCGCGGCGGATTACCACGCAATCAATTCGGCGTGCCACCCCCGGACCCTGGCGTCGCCGGGGCAGGCATGACCACCGGCTTTGCAGCATCTGTCCCGCTTGCGCGGGGACGGCAGAAATGAGCTGATCAACGGCGCTAGTGCCCCTGCCGGGAGTGGCCGCGTGCAGCTCATTTTCATACTCGAACAGGTTCTCAACGGGCTCCTGGTCGGCGCATATTACCTGCTGATCGCGCTTGGCTTGTCGCTGATCTTCGCGCTCGGGGGCATCGTCAACCTCGCGCATGGCGGCTTCTACGCGATCGGCGCCTATCTTGCGGTGATCCTGGCGGGACGCATCGGGTTCGCCGGCGCGCTTGTCATTTCGCCCGTTGCCGTCGGCGTGATCGGCATCGCCGTCGAGCGGTTGCTGTTTCGCCGCTTCTATCGGTCCGACCCGATCTTGAGCCTGCTGTTGACCTTCGGACTTGCGATGGTGATCGAGCAGGGTCTGCGCATCGTGTTCGGCGCAACGCCCCTTCCGTTCTCGATCCCGCCCGAGCTGCGCGGCCAGATCTTCATCGGTGACTTCATCTACTCGCGTTACCGCCTCATCATCTTGGCCGTGGCTGCGGCCGCCGTCACGGCGACGTGGTTCATCGTCTACCGCACGGCGTTCGGCCGCGTCGTGCGCGCCGGCGTGCAGAACCCCGACGTGGTCGGCGCGCTCGGCATTTCGCTCGCGCCGTACATGACGGCAATCGCCGCGCTCGGCGTCGGGCTCGCCGGGCTTGCCGGCGTGCTGCTCGCCCCGATCTCCGGCGTGCACCCGGCCATGGGGGCGGAGATCCTCACCGCGGCTTTCGTCGTGGTCGTGATCGGCGGCTTGGGCTCGTTCTGGGGCGTGATCGCCGCCGCCCTTCTGGTCGGAGTCGTGCGCGGTGTCACCATCTACTTCAACCCGTCCTGGGGGGAAGCCTCGATGTATCTGCTGATGGCGCTGGTGCTGCTGGTGCGGCCGCGCGGCCTGTTCGGCGAGCGCATCCAAAAATTCGAGTAGCCGAAATGCGCGAGGAACATACCCCGCTTGTCGTTGCGGCGCTCGCGCTCGCGCTGCTTCCCTTCGCGCTTGACCTCGCCGGGCTGCCGCTGCGGTCGGCGATCGATGTGGTCGTATTCGCTATCGCCTGCATGGGGCTCAACGTGCTCCTCGGCCATACCGGGCTGGTATCGTTCGGCCACGGCGCATGGTTCGGGCTCGGCGCGTATGCCGCGGCGCTGAGTCAGCGCTACTGGTTTCCAGGCGCGATCATTCTGCCCTTCCTGTTCGCAATCCTTTTCGTGGCCTCGGCCGCGCTCCTTTCCGGCGCGCTCATTCTACGGCGGCGCGGCGTCTATTTTTCGCTGCTCACCCTGGCGCTGACCGCGCTCCTCTTCGCCATCGGCTACCGCTGGACCGAGCTCACGGGCGGCGAAAGCGGCCTGGGCGGTGTGACCCGTGCGAACGTGCTCGGCCTCGATCTCGAATCCGACCGCGTCTACTATTGGGCCGTCGCGGCGATCGGGATGGCCGTGTGCTATCTGCTCTGGCGCTTTCACCGATCGCCAGTCGGCACCGTGTTGGTGGCGATCCGCGAGAACGAGCAGCGCGCGCGTTTCCTCGGCTATCCAACCAACCGCTACAAGCTGATCGGCTTCGTGCTATCGGCCGCCGTGGTGGCGATCGCAGGCACACTGTCGGTGTTCAATCACCGCTTCGCCTCGGCAGAGCCGCTCGCCGTGTCGTTCTCGGGAGAGCTAGTCGCGATGGTGGTGATCGGCGGGATGCGCAGCTTTCTCGGGCCTGCGCTCGGCGCGTTGTTCTTCATCCTCTTTCGCGAATTCCTGTCGATCTGGACGCCGCACTGGCTGTTCTATTTCGGCCTGTTGTTCGTCGGCTTCATCGTATTCTCTCCGACCGGGCTCGTCGGCGTCGCCGGACGCATCATGGAGCCGTTCCGCAAGCGCACGATCGAAGCGGCGGCTATGGCCGGACGCCAAGCCGCCGCACAAGCGGACTTGCCACAGATCTATCGGCGCGCCGCCGCGAGCGAGGCGCCGGTGCTGCGCGCACGCGGTCTGGTCAAACGGTTCGGCGGCATTCACGCGGTTGACGGCATCGATCTCGCGGTCAAAGACCGCACGCTGCACGCGCTGATCGGCCCTAACGGCGCCGGCAAGACCACTGCCTTCAATCTCCTGTCGGGCCTTTTTGCGCCCGATGCCGGCGCCATCGAGCTGGAAGGCCGCTCGATCGTCGGCCTGAAGCCAGAGGACATCACCGCAGCAGGCATCGGCCGCTCTTTCCAAATCACCAATCTCTTCGGCGGACTGTCGGCCGAGGAAAATCTGCGGCTTGCCGTGCAGGCTCGCAGCGCCAGCCGCTTCGCCCTGTGGCGGTCAGCCGCCGCGGGCACGGAGGTGAACGAGGCGACCGCCGAGCTCGTCGCCTTTCTCGGCCTTGCCGGCATCGAAGGCGCGGAAGCGGCCTCGCTCTCCTATGGCGGCCAGCGCCTGCTCGATATGGGGCTTGCCGTTGCCACCCGGCCGCGCATTCTGCTGCTCGACGAGCCGCTCGCCGGGCTCGCCGCCGCCGAGCGCACGCGCATCGCCGCGCTGCTGAGGACCATCGCGGCGGAGATTCCCGTGCTGCTGGTCGAACACGACATCGATCGCGTCTTCCAGATCGCCGACCATGTCACCGTCATGAACGAGGGCAAGGTCTTGGTCGACGGCACGGTCGAGGACGCGCGCAGCGACGCCAAGGTGCGCGAAGTCTATATCGGCTCCGGCGTCGCAGTGCTCGCCGCCAAGCCGCGGGTCTCAGCGGCCGGCACGACGCCGCTACTCGTCGTCGACAAGATCGACACCTTCTACGGCAAGAGCCATATCCTCAACGCCGTCTCGCTCGATGTGCGCGAGCATGAAATCTTGGCATTGCTCGGTCGCAACGGCGCCGGCAAATCGACACTGTTGAAGACGGTGATCGGGATCGCCCCGCCCGCCGCCGGCGTCATTCGCTTGGCCGGCGAGAATACGGCGGGGTTTGCCTCGGCCGAGATCGCCCGGCGCGGCATCGGGTACGTCCCCCAGGGTAGAGGCCTTTTCGCCGGCATGACGGTGGCCGACAATCTCACGCTCGGCCGCCTCAAGCGCATGACCGGCAGCGGCATCCATTGGGACGACGAGCGCATCGCCTCGTATTTCCCGCGCCTGACCGATCGCTGGCATTCGCCGGCGGACTATCTTTCGGGCGGAGAACAACAGATGTTGGCGGTCGCGCGCGCGCTTGCCGGCGACGTGCGCGTGCTGCTGCTCGATGAGCCGTTCGAGGGGCTCTCTCCGGCCGTTACCGAGGAACTGTTCGAGGCGTTCGACCGGCTACGCTATGATGTCGCAATCGTCATCGTCGACCATCATCTCGATCTCGCGCTCGCGCTCTCGGACCGCACGGTGGTGTTGGAGCGCGGCTCCGTCACCTGGACCGGTCCTTCGCATGCCCTGCGAGACGATCTCGCGCTGAGGAGAAAGATGCTGTGGATGTGAACAATCGCGTCGCCGTGGTCGGAGCCGGTTTGATCGGTCGCTCATGGGCGATCGTGTTTGCGGCCGGCGGCTTCGAGGTCGCGCTCCACGATATCAGCCGCGATGTCGTCGATGCCGCGCGCGTGCTCATTGGGCAGGGGCTGCGCGATCTTGCCGAGCACGGCCTCCTCGACGATCCGCAAGCCGCGGCCGCGCGCGTGCGCGCCGCCGCCGACCTCGCCGAGGCTCTCGCTGGCGCCGCCCTCGTCCAGGAGAATCTACCGGAGCGCGTCGAGAGCAAGCGCGCGATCTTTTCCGAGCTCGACCGGCTCGCCGCCCCCGAGACGATTCTCGCCTCGTCCACCTCGATGATCGTGGCGAGCCTGTTTACGGAAAATCTGAAAGGACGGCATCGCTGCCTCGTCGCGCATCCCGTCAACCCGCCGCATCTCGTCCCGCTGGTAGAGCTCGTGGGCGCGCCCTGGACGGCGCCTGCGATCATCGACAAGGCCAAGGCGATCTATGCAGCCGTCGGCCAGGCGCGGATCATCGTCAAGCGCGAGATCGAGGGCTTTATCCTCAATCGTCTACAGGCGGTGCTGCTGTCGGAGGCGTTCCGCCTGGTCGGCGATGGCTACGTCACGCCGCAAGATTTGGATAAGACGCTGAAAAACGGATTGGGCTTGCGATGGTCGTTCATGGGCCCGTTCGAGACGATTGAGCTTAATGCTCCGGCAGGGATTGCGGACTACTGCCGGCGCTACGGTGCGAGCCTGAGCGCGTTGAGCACGGCAGACCCCGCGATCTACGAAGGCGACAACCTCGCGCGTATTCTCGCGCAATGGGAAGAAGCCTTGGCAGCCGATCAAGTCGTCGCACGCATGCGCTGGCGCGACCGCCGCCTTGCGGCGCTCCGGGCGCATCAGGGTTCGCAACCGGCTGACTGATGGCTGGGCTTCTGCACGCGCCCGAGAATACCGGGAGGACTACCGCACCGGCGTCGGAATTTGAATCAATTCGGCGATCTGCGCTTTCGACAGCGGGGTTAGGATGTACCGCGACGTTATCGCTTCTTTCATGATGGCGTCGAGACCGACGACCTTGTCCGACGCCAGCATATCTTTCGTGTAGAACTCATCACGCAAACGCTTGGCAATACCTTCCGATACGCCGGCGAACTCGGCGTATCGCTTGAGCGCGGCAGGATCGGAATACATCCAATCGATGGTCTCTCGGTAGGCCTGCATGAAGCGGGCAAGGACATCCTTGCGCTTCTGCAACGCATCCGCATTGGTGATGAGCACCCGGACCGTATCGCGACGGATGGCGGAAACGTCCGTTGCTCGCGCCACGACCCGGATCTTGCCCTGCTCGATGGCATCGACGCCGAATGGCGCCTCTGCCCACCCGACGTCCACGTGACCCGACATGACCTGATTGAAGGTGGCGGTCGCTCCCCCTATCGCAATCGGCCTTGCCTTGAGACGGTATTGCTTGATGAGATCGAACACGTCGTATTTGCTGGCCGCATTGCTCGTCCAGTAAGCGATGGTTTTGCCGTTGATGTCTTTGATCGCCTTGATCGCCGAGGCGGCCTGAACATACCAGTAGTTGGCGGTGCCGGTCGTGTTCGCTCCGATCACCCGCAGCGGGGCGCCCTTGGCGTACGCTCGCAGCACGCCGATCGTGCTGACGCCCACTCCCACGTCGCCGCTGCCGGACGCCACCGATGATTCGACCTCGCCGTCCCGCGTGTAGAGCAAATCGAGCGTAATCCCGTGCTTATCGAAGATGCCGGCGGACTTCCCGAGCTCTGGCGCCGCAGAGTCCCAGGCCCCCCGCTGCGCGACGGAGAGCCTGAGCAAGTCCGCCGCCGATGCCTGCATCGGGATCGCCGAGAGCGCTATAATGACCGCGACGCCGCAGCTTATGTTTCCGACTCTACGGCTCATTGTTCCCATGGGGCCCGTTCTCGCTGTGCGGAACATATCACACTCGTTTGGGACTGATGACCAAGCCCGCTGCCCCACCGGCGGAGTGCCATGTCGGGGGTGCGACGTTGATTGCATGCGCAGATCGTGCAATTGCATCAGAACGCTACAGAGAGGCGCGGCATATGGACGCCCCCCGATCGGACATCGAGCCCCGTCCCGCAGCGCGCACTCTCCCTTGTGAGCAGGAACACTGAATCATGACCCTCGGTGATCTACATGCGGCCGCGCTCGCGAATGGCGCAATCGACGCGGCGATGGAGGACATTCTCACCAGGTTGCTGAATCACCTGAAGCTTGACGCGAGCAACCTCACGTTCGACGCGCTGTTCCAGCGTTTGGTGGACATCGCGTTGGCATCGGTCACCGTCGCCAATATCTTCGCGCTGCTGGGTGCGACTTTTTTCGTCACCACGCTCTTGATGCGCACGATGGTGCCGCTGCGGGTGGCCGGCATCATCAGCGACATCTTCTTCATCGCCTATGGTGTGCTATCCGCCACAGTGACCACTCTCACCCTATATGTCCTGTTGTTGCCCATCAATGTTTACCGCCTCGCGCAGATGCTCAGACTCGTGAAGAGGGCGCGAATCGCCGCGCAAGGCGACCTGTCGATGGATTGGCTCAGGCCATTCATGACCAGGCGCAAATACAACAAGGGTGACGTTTTGTTTCGCAAAGGCGACCGCGCCAACGAGATGTTTTTCACGGTGACCGGGACATTCCTGGTGACCGAATTGGGCATCGAGCTGCCGCCCGGACGGCTGGTTGGCGAGCTCGCTTTTCTCTCTCCCGACAATCGGCGCACGCAGTCGATCGAATGCACCGAGGATGGGCAAGTGCTCGCGATTACTTATGACCGGCTGCTCGAGATCTACTTTCAGAACCCGGAATTCGGCTATTATTTCCTGCGCCTGAGCACCGAGCGGCTGCTGCAAAACATCGCCCGTTTGGAAGGAATCATCGAAGAATATAAGGCGAAGGAGCAGGCTGCCGCCGCCGCTGCAGGCGGGCAAGGGACCTGAACACGGACGGCGCGCGTCACGGTTTGGCGGTTACGAAATAACCTTCCAGCACGCGGCCTTCCTTGCTCTCGATCTTGTGCGGACCATCGAGGCGATACTCGCTGCCCAACGACTTCGTTGTCGTCGCCGAGGCGAGCACGCGATTGGGCGCACTCGCGGCTTCCAGGCGCGCGGCGATGTTGACGGTATCGCCCCACACATCATAGGCGAATTTGCGCGTGCCTATCACTCCGGCCATCACCGGGCCGGAATGAAGTCCCACCCTGATCGTAAACGGAACCGGCAGCCCCGATCGCAGTCGCGAGGTAGCTGCAACCATGTCGAGCGCGAATTTCGTCGCCATCAGAGCATGATTCGAACGCGGCGTCGGCACACCGCAAACTGCCATGTAGTTGTCGCCGATCGTCTTGATCTTTTCGATCCCGACATTTTCCGCGAGCTTGTCGAATTCGCTGAACAACTGATTGAGGCAGGCGACGATTTCATAGGCTTTCATGCGCGCAGTTATCTTGCCGAAGCCGACGACGTCGGCAAAAATGACGGTGGCGTCGTCGAAATGATCGGCGATGTTGCTTTCGCCGTTGCGTAGCCGGGTCACAATCTCGGTGGGCAGAATGTTGCGCAACAGGTTCTCAGAGTGGCGCTTTTCGCCCTCGATTTTGCCGAGATATTCATTTTCCATTGCCCGCAGCGAGTGTCTGCGCAGCGCCGCACCGATCCGCGCACGCAAGATCGTAGGATTGAACGGTTTGGACAGATAGTCGTCGGCGCCAAGCTCAATGCATTGCGACACCTTCTCCACGTCAGTGTCGGCGCTGATCATGACGACCGGAATGTCCCGTTTGTCCGGATCGCTCTTGATCACTTTGAGCACCTCGTCCCCGTTCAAATCCGGCATCATCAAATCGAGCAGGACGAGGCTGAACTTTTCCTTCTCGATCAGCGCGATCGCCTCGTTTCCGCTGGCCGCGGTGGAAATCCGCTCGTGGCCATCGCCTTCGAGCAGCAACTGCAGCGTATATCGATTGTCCTCGTTGTCATCGACGATGAGGATACTGGGGAGTTCCGTTGCCATGCACACCTCGCGCTCTTCTTGCTCGGCTAATCACGTTGGCGGCCGTGGGCGGCGGACGGGGCGTCTTCATCATATCTTCTGCAGCACCTGCTTCCAGTGCATGTTTCGGTCGCATGGACTGGCACAACGTCCGTTTGGTCCTGCATTTTGCTCCGGCTCAAGAGGTTAGGCCTTCAACCGGAGTCTCGCCGAGATCCCGGTAGACGTCGAGCGCCTGGCGGTGCAGCGAGCGGGCGCTCGCGAGATCGCCGGCGAATAGCCGAGCGGATGCAAGTGCGCTCAGGCAGCGCGCCAACGTCTTCGTAGTCCCGAACGGATGCAACAGCGCGTGGGCCTTGTGCAGCAGGTCCTCTCCTTCATCGGCGCTGTCGGGCAACAGCCGCGCCGTGCCCGCCCGCAACAGTACGCGGCCCTCGTGAAAGCCGTCGCCAAGCTTGCGATAGAGATCGGCGGCGCGCATCGCCTCCTTGTAATCGGCGGGGTCGTCGAGCTCCCTCACGTCGCCGGCTTGCCAGGAGAGGAGCCGCGCCGCGACTTCGGGCGGCGTCGCCTTGCCGGTCTTCTCGAGCGCAGTGGTGACCCAGCGCCGGTGCTCCAGGATCAGACCCAGCTCCGCCCAGAGCACGTGACTGTGCGCCACAAGCTCCACCCCCACTGCGCCATCGCCGTCCGGTCCGAACGCCCACTCCAGCGCGCCACGCAAGTTATCGATGTCGGGCTCGTAGCATGCGACCCACTGCCGCGTCGGCATCGTCTCCCATTCCGCCGTCGCCTGCGCGAGCCGCGCAGCGAAGTGCTCGGCGTGCCGGCGGCGCAGGCGCGCAGCATCGGCGAGCTTCTCGGCCGCGTAGTATCGAGTCGACTCGAGCAACCCATATCGGCATTCGCTGCCGCGGAGATCGGCTTGAACCAGCGACTTCTCGGCCAGCGACAGCAAGAGATCTCCGATCCCTGCCGGGGGGGCGTCCTCGCCGGCAGCGACGGCGCTGATGGACGCAAGCGTAGCGCCGCCGAGGAAAACCGCCAGCCGGGCGACCAGCGTCTTCTCTGCATCGCCGAGCAGCTCGTAACTCCAGTCGATCAGCGCGTGCAGCGTCTGCTGCCGCGGTAACGCGGTGCGGCTGCCGCCAGTGAGGAGCTGGAAACGTGCATCAAGTCCGTCGGCGAGCTGCTCCACCGGCAAGACTCTCAGCCGCGGCACCGCCAGCTCGATCGCCAGCGGAATGCCGTCGAGCCGCCGGCAGATCGATGCCACCGTTGCGGCATTGGCATCGGTGAGCGCGAATCCGCAGCCGAGCGCGGTCGCGCGCTCGACGAAGAGTCGCACGGCGGCGTAATCGGGGGCGCGGGCCGCCGTCACCGCTTCACTGGACTGCGGTGCCGGCAATGAGGGGACGCGAATGATGCTTTCCCCCGCGATCGCCAGCCGCTCACGGCTCGATGCGAGAATCGACACGCGCGGGCACATCCGCATCAGCGCTTCGGCGACGCGCGTGGCTTCGGCGATGACATGCTCACAATTATCGATGATCAGAAGCAGCTGCCGCGTCCGCAGTGCCAATGCCAGCGTGTCCAGGGTACCGCCCGTGGCGCCCAGATTCACACCCAGGACCTCGCCAATGATCGAGGTTACGAGCTGCGCGTCATTGAGCGGGGCGAGCTCGGCAAGCCATACGCCGTCAGGATAGCGCTCGAGCAGGCCGCGGCCGGCCTCGATCACAAGCCGGGTCTTACCGACGCCGCCCGATCCGGTGAGGGTCACCAGGCGATGACTGTTCAGCCGCGCCTTGATCTCCGCGAGATCGGTTTCGCGTCCGATCAAGCTGGTCAACTGCTGCGGGAGATTGTTGCTCGCCGCGCCGAACTCGGCAGACGCTGCCGGGCTTCGATCGGGCGCTTCGGCGGTTTTGGCCTCCTCGCCGCTCGCGCGCTCAACCGGCGCCACAAAGCGATAGCCGCGTCCAGCGACGGTGAGAAGGTAGCGCTCGCCGTCCCCGGCTGCGGCCAGCACCTTGCGCACGGCGGAAATATGAACCTGGATGTTGTTTTCCTCCACCACGACGCCGGGCCAGACTTCGGCCATGAGCTCGTCCTTGGTTACCAACTGCCCGTGGCGGCTGACCAGCGTCAGCAGAATTTCGAAGGCGCGCTGGCCGAGCGCGATCGGGACACCGTGGGCCAGCAGCTCGCGCCGCCCCACCAGCAAGCGGAATGGTCCGAACACGAAGGCTTCGCCCATCGGAGCTACTCCGATGACGGTGCCGCCGGCTCGACGAACCGCAGCGTCAGCCGGTTGCGGCCGTCCCGGCGTTCGTAATCCATCCCGTTCGCGAAGCTGCGCATCAGATGGATGCCGACGTCGCCGACTTTCGCCTGTTCGAGCGAAACCGCCCGCGCCGGCGGGGGCGCACGGGTGGGATCGAATTGCTGGCCGTTGTCCTCGATGCGAGCGACTAGGGCTCCGCAATTGCGCTCGAGCTCGACCGCGATCACGATCGCATCGTCCTTCGCACCGCCATACATGATGATGTTTGCTACCGCCTCTTCCAGACAAAGCTGCACGGCAAACGACACATCCGGCGAGGTGCCTTGTCCGGTGAACCCTTCGATCCAGCCCGCCAGCCGCTCCAGTTCGGCAACGTCGTTGCGCAGCACCAGGCGACTTGCTCTGGCATTCGACATCGCAATCATGATGCCAGCGCCGCCGTTGCAGCGGCTTCGGTTTGGTAAATCGGGATCAGCGAATCCATCCCGGCGGTCTTGAGCACCTTGGCCACGTTGTTGTCGGGGCACACGATGACCAGACTACCGCCTTTGCTTTTGACGACTTTGGCGCCGACCAGGAGCACGCGAATGCCATAGGAGGCGAGGAAGTTCACGGCGGAAAGGTCGACTACGATCTTTTGCTTTTCTGTGGCGACCTTGTTGAATGGCAGCTCGACGACCACCGCTCCCGTGGTGTCGAAGCGCCCGCGCAAGACGACCTTAGTGATGCCGCCGGCGAGATCGTCAGCCGAGATGTCCATGCAGCGCCTGTAGGTTCGCTACGTATCGGCAGTCATAGCGGCATTCGCGTCCGTGCGGAATGCCGAAACCGATCCGGCTCAGAACATTTCAGAATGATTCAGCCCGCAAGTGGCTTGCGACTGCCTGGTTCCCTTTGCCTTCGAGGCACACAGGTTGACCCGAACTCCAGGCGCATTCCCGCAAAAGCGGCAATCTCGGAGTAACCGAGTCTCCGCCTCCACGGGTACGAGCAGGCCCACTGGCGGCAGTGACGCCAGCTTCTGTTCGATATGCCCGCAACATGGTCTACACTCCCCAGCGCGGCATGACGGGAACAGCAAGGTGACCGGCAATCGCCCGATGGGAGCTTCGCCCCGCATCCTCGTTGTCGATGACAACGATGACAATCTTTATACGTTGAAGCTTCATCTCGATCTCGAGGGCTATACCAACATCGAAACCGCGCGCGACGGAGAAGAGGCGATCGCGCGCCTCAAGGCGAGCGCGTTCGACCTCGTCCTGCTCGATGTCATGATGCCGAAGGTCGACGGCTTTGAGGTACTCAGCTGGCTTAGGGACCAGACGCGGCTGCGCGATCTGCCCGTGATCATGATCTCGGCACTGACCGAGATGAGCAGCGTGGCGCGCTGCATCGAGCTAGGCGCCATCGACTATCTGCTCAAGCCGTTCAACCCGGTTTTGCTGAAAGCCCGCCTCGGCGCGACCCTCGAGAAGAAGCGGTTGCGGGACGAGGTCAATGCCCATCTCGCGCGCCTGCAGGAGGAACTCGATTCCGCGCGCCGGCTGCAGATGGCCATGGTGCCCCAGTCGTTTCCGTCCCCGAGCCCCGACTTTCCAATCGACCTGTGCGCAAGCATGGAACCGGCGCGCGAGGTAGGCGGCGATCTCTACGATTTTTTCCTCACCGAGGACGGAAGGCTATGCTTCCTGGTCGGCGACGTTTCGGGCAAGGGCATGGCCGCGGCGCTGTTCATGGCGCGCACCAAGAGTCTTATTCGCATCGCCACCGACCTCATGCGCTCGCGGCAGGGCTCCTCAGCATCCCCGGCCGAGATCATCGCGCGTGTGAACCGCGAACTTTGCGAGAACAACGACGACATGATGTTCGTGACGTTGTTCTTCGCCGTGCTCAGGCCGGCAACCGGCGAGCTTGAATTCTGCAACGCCGGCCATAACGTGCCGTACCGAGTGAATGGGCGGGGGCTCGCAGCGATGGAAGGCGCCAAGGGCATTATCCTCGGCGTTTGCCCGGACGCAGTCTACAACACCGGACGCACGGCGTTGGCGCCGGGGGAAAGCATTTATGTGTTCACCGATGGCGTGACTGAAGCGGCCAATGGCGATGGAGAGTTCTTCGCCGAAGCGCGCCTGGAAGCGGTGCTGCGCGCGGGCGCTGGATGCTCGACTGCCGCCGAAATCGTAAAGTCTGTCGGCGAAGCGGTCCGCGGCTTCGTCGGCACGGCACTCCCTTCCGACGACATCACCATGTTGGTGGTCCGCCGGCTCGATTCCTCAATGTTGTGAGCCGGCCGCGCGTCTCCCAAGTTGACTGCGCCCCCGCATCTCGCCTTCGCCGACCCGCCGTCATCCGTAATCCGAGCGGTGGTCATGGATGTCCGGGTTGCTGGGGCCAAATGACAGCCCAAAACGCACTCCACTTGCGGTCCGAAACCGCTGACGCGTCTGGCGGATTCAGAACGATTCAGATCTGTCCCAATGACGAAATCCGGAGCGATCGACATTATCGCCGCAACGAGGCGCGGCTGGCCGGCTCGCTGGCGGGGCGCTTTGGTCATTCATTGCAAGGTGGGCGGGGCGCGCGTTTTAGCGTAGCTTTGGGGTTGGGGGCGCGAGCCGCCGGCCATTCACGGGTGGCGAAGTGAGACGACGCGACTTTATTGCCCTGCTGGGCAGCGCCGGGGCCACCTGGCCGCTTGCGCTTCGCGCACAACAGCCGGCAAAAATCCCGCGTATCGGCATCATCGACGATGCACCGATGTGGCACGCCTTCCGCCAAGCCTTGCGCGAACTCGGCTACGTGGAAGGCCAGAACGTCGCTTATGAATACCGCTACGGCGAGGGCTCGCCGGATCGCCTAGCGGAGGTCGCGGCCGAGCTCGTTCGTCGCCCGGTCGACTTGATCGCGACCTTCGGCACGCCGCCGACGCACGCCGCCAAAGAGGCCACGGCGACCATTCCCATCGTCATGGTCGGTGTTGGCGATCCGGTGCGCGCGGGCCTGGTCGCCAGCCTCGCCCGCCCAGGCGGAAACATCACCGGCAACACAGTACTGAGCCCCGACCTCGGCCCCAAGCGGATGCAGATACTGCGCGAGGCGATCGCGAATGTGAGCCGCGTCGCCTTCCTCATCAATCCCGACAACGCCTCGAACGTGGCCACACTCGCGGAGATGAGGCTCGCCGCCCCCGCCGCAGGGATCGTGCTGATCCCGGTCGAGGTGCGCGGCCTAGCCGACTTCGAGCCTGCATTCGCGGCAATGCTGCGTGAGCGGCCCGAAGCACTCATGGCGACCAACGACCCCTTCCATCAGCAGCACATCGGCCGCATCATCGAGTTTCTGGCAAGTAATCATCTGCCCAGCATGTACCAGGCCAAGGAGAACGTGTTCGCCGGCGGGCTGATGGCCTACGGCGCGAGCGTGCCCGACCTATTCCGACGCGCCGCCGGCTACGTGCACCGAATCCTGCAAGGCACCAAGCCAGGCGATCTGCCGGTGGAGCTGCCGACCAAGTTCGATCTTGCCGTCAACCTCAAGACGGCCAAGGCCTTGGGCCTGGAGCTCTCTCCGACGTTCATCGCCCGGGCCGACGCAGTGATCGAGTAGCCCGCCACAACCGAAGATTTCATGGTCTTGTAAGCTCTTTCCGCGCGTGTCCCCCACGGCGCCGATTCAGAACGATTCAGATCCGGCCCAAAGACTTTGCGTACACCTCCCGGCAAAATCCATGCGGGACTTTGCGGCCAGCCGCGCGGCCAGAGGCCGTGAGTTGAGTTGAGGCTATGAACACACGCCTAGCGCGCATCGACGGGAATGGACGGGATGAAGGCAAACGGGAGATGAGACGGCGGGAATTTCTCAGCTTCCTTGGCGCAGCGGCGGCCGCCGCCTCCGGGCCCGCGCGCGCGCAACCGAAGATCCGGCGACTCGGCGTCCTGTCCCAGGGCTCGCTCCAGACCCACCCCACCCCCGTGTTCCGCGCCTTCCAGCAGGGACTGCGCGACCTCGGCTGGGTGGAAGGGCAGAACCTTGCGATCGAGTGGCGCTTCTCCGAGGGCAGTGCCGAACAGCTGCCGCGGCTTGCCGCCGAGCTCGTCGGCCTTCCGGTCGAGTTGATCGTCGCAAGCCCGACGCGGCCCGCGCTCGCGGCCAAAGAGGCTACCCGCACGATTCCGGTCATTTTCATTCAGGTCGCGGATCCCGTGCAATCCGGCATCGTCGCCAACCTCGCCCGGCCCGGCGCCAATATCACCGGCCTGAGCGGCATGGGCTCGGATTTGAGCGGTAAAAGATTGGAGCTGCTCAAGGAGGCGTTGCCGAGCGCAAGGCGCGTGGCGGTGTTGTGGCACCGACCCAGTCAGGGCAGCGCGGTGGTGTTTCGCGAACTGGAGCTGGCGAGCAATCAACTCGGCCTCGAGTTGAAAGCCGTTCCCGTCTCGGGCTCCGATGAACTCAAAGATGCGGTCAAATCCGCGGCCGGCGCGCAGGCTGCGGCCATGATGCTCATCGACGACCCGGTCATCGCCTCGTATGGCCTCGAAATCGTGTCCCTCGCATCCGAGGCGGCGTTGCCGCTTTTCTCGATTTATTCCGAATATGCGGATGCGGGCGCACTCATGGCCTATGGGCCGAGCCTGCAGGCGATCTACTGGCGCGGCGCCACGTATGTGGACCGCATTCTCCGCGGTGCCCGGCCAAGCGATCTGCCGGTCGAGCAACCCACTATCTTCGAGCTGGTCATCAATTTGCAGACGGCGAAGGCCCTCGGTCTTGAGCTCGCACCGACCTTGCTGGCCCGCGCCAACAGAGTGATCGAGTGAGGGCAACTCTCACACGTCCGATCTGTCGTTCCGTGGCGCGGACGAAGCCGCCGCTGCCGCGGCTCGGCCGGGATGACGAAGCGAGAGGTTTGAAATGAGGCGGACCCGGGTCCACGTGACACAACTCCGCCCAGCCCTGATAGAGTGGCCGGGATGAGGGTTGCTGATTTGCTCAGGCGTGGCTTCACCTGGCGCCGGCCGATGGCGAGCGCCAGCGGAGAGCCACGCGTGGACGCCGAAATGTCCGCCCCGAAAACCCGCCGGCGCTTGTTCGCCAAATACGTCGCGCTGTTCGTTGCTGTCGTCTGTCTTGCGCTCCTCTCCAACGGCGTGTTTGACGTCTTCTTCTACTATCAGGAGCACAAGGCCGCTCTCATTCGCATCCAACGCGAACAAGCGGAAGCAGCCGCGGCAAAGATCGGGCAGTTCATCAAGGAGATCGAGAGCCAGCTCGGCTGGACGACGCAACTGCCTTGGTCGGCGGGCTCAATCGAGCAGCGCCGTTTCGACGCCCTGCGGCTGTTGCGCCAAGTTCCCGCCATCACCGAGCTCGCCCAGCTCGACGCCACCGGCAAAGAGCGGCTACGGGTGTCGCGGCTCGCCATGGACGTCGTCGCAAGCGGCGCCGATCTCTCGAGCGACCCGAAGTTCGCTGAAGCGGTCGCCCGCAAGGTCTATTACGGCCCGGTCTATTTCCGCCGTGAATCCGAGCCGTACATGACCTTGGCCATCGCCGGGACGCGGCGCGACGCCGGCGTGAGCGTCGCCGAGGTCAATCTCAAGCTGATCTGGGACGTGGTCTCGCAGATCAAGGTCGGCGAGCGCGGCCACGCCTATGTCGTCGACGCGCAAGGGCGGCTGATCGCGCACCCTGATATCAGCCTGGTGCTGCGCAACACCGACATGTCGAAGCTCGCGCAAGTGC
>Ga0207692_10000091_pt1 | contig 26705 bp, 22 predicted proteins | sample LARL52metaG_FD_184345 | JGI IMG/M metagenome (GOLD analysis project Ga0207692, IMG submission 184345) | Corn, switchgrass and miscanthus rhizosphere microbial communities from Kellogg Biological Station, Michigan, USA - LAR L5-2 metaG... | ecosystem: Host-associated > Plants > Roots >...
AGTGGTGAATACGAACGGTATTCCCTTGCAGTCCAACTGGTCGGCGATTGCATATGCGGTTTTGCCGTTCAGGTTCACGTCTATGACGGCCACATCAAAGCCGTCGCGACCGACTTGCTCAGACGCCTCGGCGAGATTTCCGATCGGACCAACTACAGCGGCGCCGCGCAAAGTCAGTGCCTGCTTCAGATCGTCGGCGAGTAAATACTCGTCCTCAAGAACGAGGACACGACAGCCGCGTAAGCAATCTGACCGAGGCGCCTGGATCATAGCCCCTCCCTCGAGCTAGGTCGTGATCCGCAGGCCGATGTGAACTGGGCGTTCGCCTTGTTCATACATGCGGCAAAAACTCCCACCTAAAGGTGAAGAAATTAGGACATTCTGACTTTGAATTTAGGATCGGCCGATGCGAGTCCAAAAATCAAAAGGAACCGCCGATTTTCGGGGAGCGCGACCTTCCGATGGACACACGTGCGAGCGGTTGGAAGGCGTCAAGTCTTGCCACCCGCCAGGTATTCCAAGAGGTTGTTGCAGGCGTTTTCAGCCTCACTGAACGTCTTGAAGGGCGATCCCGTCACCCGGACGGCTAGAGCGCCACGACGCCAGAAAGCTCTTTCCATGGAGGCCAGGGCCGGTGGGGCTCTCATAGCGGATCACGAACGAAAAGCCGTCGTCGCCGGTGGTTCTCCCATGTATCGATCCAATCGATTATCGATAACTTCCAGGGGTCTTGAGACAAACGCGCTGAATATCGAACGAAAGCTCAACAAATCAACGAGCCTTGGCTTTTACTCTCGCTCATAACGGTCTGATCGCAGCTTCGACTTCGACCGAACGGCAAATGAAATCAATAGCTTGTCATGGACGGCTCGTCATGCTGACGGAGTCGCGCCCCATTATCTGAGCATTGCCGAAGACCTTCATGCCGGCAAAGCTGCCCCAAGCTTAAGGCGCCGCGCTTAACACCGGCCAAGTTCACTGCCCCGGAGCGTCAGGCCCACGTACCGCAAGGTTCCGAAATGTACTCCTGGCTAGCCGATTGCCGCACTCGCCAGGTGCGCTCTTGCCGAAGAGCTGAGGTTTCCTTGATGTTGCACACAGCGGCCCAACCAGACGAGAGCGCTCTGGCGGAGCTGTCGTTGACTGGTGCAAAACGCGTATGCCAAAGCGAAAAATTGACAAGCTCGCCCGCGTGAGGGCACGGCCAGATCCCGCCCAATGGGGCGAGGACGAAGTGATGACTCTTGTCGAGGCCGCTGCCGTGTTTTTTCCGCACGGTCCTTTGACATTGTCATCGCTGCGCAGGGCTGCGTGCGCCGGGACTCTTGAAATCGCCAAAGTGGCAGGCAAGGATCTGACAACTCCTCATGCCATTCGCAAACTGGTCAAACCATCATGCCGGGCCGCAAAGCCAAGCCGCCGCGACTCTGGTTCCGAGAAGACGAGGGATGCTGGGTCATCCTCGATCAAGCAGGCGGAAAGCGACGGCAGATCCGCACAGGCTGCGGCCGCGATGACACTGACGGCGCAGCGCAAGCTCTCGAAAAATACATCGGCTCGCGCCACTCGCCTACCATTGGGGCAACCGATGCTCGTCTCCTCTCGATAGCCGACGTCCTGACTTTTTACGAGACGTCAAAACGACCCACGTCGCAGGATCCGCGGAAACTCGCGGACCACGAGCTGTTGCTCATTCGCCTACTGGATCTGAACACATTCTTCGGCGCGAAGAAGGTCTCGGAGCTCAAGGCGCAGCTCTGTCGGGACTTTGTCGACTGGTCGACCGGCACCCCGAACGAAAACACAAACCAGTCGGTATCCCGCCGCGCGACGGCACGGTGTCGGATCAAACCGCCCGACGGCGGCTTGAAGATCTGCGCGCAGCGATTAACGCCTACCATGCCGAGCATACGCTAAGTGTCGTGCCAAAAATCACGATGCCAGCAAAGGCGGAAGGCCGACAGCGTTGGCTCACGCGCAATGAGGCCGCACGTCTGTTTGGCGCAGCAATGGGCTATGTGTGGGACGTCACGCGGGGATGCTGGAAACGCAAGCTGGAGGGAAGCCTGTTTCGCCGTGAACGCTGGATTATCAATCGGCGCCGGCCGGCGGCCCGCTTCATCCTCGTTGGACTCTACAGTGCCAGGCGGGAGGAGACGATCCGCCGGACACAATGGCTGCCGACCACAACACATCCCTGGATGAATCTCAGTGCAATGATCTATCAGGGCCGAGGCAGTGGGGAGCAGCCACCAAGAAGCGGCGACCGCCTGCGAAAATCGCCAATCGACTCCGGCCACACTTGGTGCGTTGGCGCATCATCGATGCGCGTCGTTCTGCCAAATTGCGCGCCGCAGGCCTCATGGAGGCCGGCGAGGAAATTCGTTTCGTCGTCAACCGCATGCATGATGGACGCCCTCTCGCGGGAAAGATCCGCTCCGCTTGGGAGGGCATCCTTGAGGATGCTGGCCTCGGTGAGGACGTGGTGCGGCACTCGCTCCGCCACACCGCCGCAACGTGGCAAATGCAGGCCGGCACCGATTTGTGGGAAGCTGCCGGATGGCTCGGCATGACCGTCGAGCAACTCGAGCAAAACTACGGCCACCACCATCCTGACTTCCAGGAGGGGGCTGCGGAGGCCTTCGGAGGACGACGGTAGGCTATTCTGTCCGTCGACGATCGCTGAGGCGCGGGCCCCCCCCCGGCTGGTTGGGGTGCTGCCGTGCTAAAGACTACGCGGCCAGACTACCTGAGCGTTCTTTCCACATACCGATCGACCTCTGATTGCTGAGCGGCGACCGGATCCGGCCTCCGGCCGGGGCTCGAAAATTGTCCCATATCGGCGGTGTCGATGCGCGCAAAAGGCCATTTCGTTGCGCATTTCGTTGCGCGGCCAGAATCTCGAAATTATAAGCTATTGAAATAATGGTCGGAGTGGCAGGATTCGAACCTGCGACCCCTGCGTCCCGAACGCAGTGCTCTACCGGGCTGAGCCACACTCCGACTAAGACGGCGGCTTATAGCCTCCGCTTTTGTTCACTGCAAGAACCCGGCGTAAGGATTTCGCACAGGTGCAGACAGCCCTGACCACAAGGATCTTGTCCCCGGACCGGGAGGGGGTCGGCGCCGCCGCTGCGTGCCTAGCCGCCGGCGGGCTGGTCGCGTTCCCGACCGAGACGGTCTACGGCCTTGGCGCGGATGCGGCCAATCCGGCCGCGGTGGCCCGGATCTACCAGGCCAAGGGCCGGCCGTCGTTCAATCCGCTGATCGCGCATGTCGAAAACCTCGCGGCCGCACGGGCGGTCGGGCGGTTCAATGCCGATGCCATGCGGCTGGCGGAGGCGTTCTGGCCGGGGCCGCTGACGCTGGTGCTGCCAAAGGCGCCACACTGTGCGGTCGCGGACCTTGCCACCGCCGGGCTCGACACCGTCGCGATTCGCGTGCCAGTGCACCCGGTGGCACAGGCGATCCTCGCTGCATTTGGACAGCCTGTGGTGGCTCCATCAGCAAATCTCTCGGGCCACGTGTCGCCGACGTCTGCGGCGCATGTCGACAGCGACCTTTCGGGACGGGTCGACCTGATCATCGACGGTGGGCCGGTCGCTGTCGGCGTCGAATCCACCATCGTCGGATGCTTTGAACAGCCGTTGCTGCTGCGGCCGGGCGGCCTGCCACGCGCCAAGATCGAGGCCGTGCTCGCCCGCGCGCTGGCGCAGCCGCCGGCCGACGTCGCGGCGGAGAGCAGCCAGCCGCTCGCACCGGGCATGCTGGCCTCGCATTATGCGCCGCGCACGAGGGTGCGCCTCAACGCGACGAACTGCGAGCCAGGCGAGGCGCTGCTCGCCTTCGGCAGCGCTCCGATCCCGGGACAAGAGGCCGCCGCCGCAACCCTGAACCTCTCTTCGCGCGGGGATGTGGCGGAAGCTGCGACCCATCTTTTCGGTTATCTTCGTGAGCTCGATGCGACGCGCGCCAAAGCCATCGCGGTGATGCCGATCCCGAACGAGGGTCTCGGCGAAGCAATCAACGACCGGCTGCGCCGCGCCGCGGTCGAGAGGGGTTTTAGGAAACCAAGAGAGCAATGAACATCGCCCACGCAGCCGTGCCGCCCTTGTCGCCCGAACTGATCGCGAAATTCCGCGCCATCGTCGGCGACAAATATGCCGTCACCGATCAGGCCGACATCGTTCCCTACGTCACCGAGGAGCGTGACCTGTTCAAGGGCCGCTCGCCCCTGGTGCTGCGGCCGGGTTCGACAGCAGAAGTTTCGGCGATCTGCAAGCTCGCGAGCGCTAACAAGATCGCGCTGGTGCCGCAGGGCGGCAACACCGGCCTGGTCGGCGGGCAGACCCCGCACAATGGCGAGGTGGTGGTCTCGCTCAAGCGGATGGACAGGATTCGCGAGGTCGATGCCGCCTCCAACACCATGACCTGCGAGGCAGGCGTGGTGCTGGCGGTGGCGCAGCAGAAGGCCGCCGAGGTCGACCGCCTGTTCCCGCTCTCGCTCGGCGCGGAGGGCAGCTGCACCATCGGCGGCAATCTCTCCACCAATGCCGGCGGCACCGCAGCCCTCGCCTATGGCGTGGCGCGCGAGATGGCGCTCGGGCTCGAGGTGGTGCTGGCCGATGGCCGCATTCTGGGTACGCTGTCGAAGCTGAAGAAGGACAATACCGGCTACGACCTGCGCAATCTGTTCATCGGCGCCGAGGGCACGCTCGGCATCATCACGGCGGCGACGCTAAAACTGTTCCCAAAACCGCGCGCCATCGAGACCGCCTACGTGGGCCTCGCCTCGCCGGCACAGGCGCTCAGGCTTCTCTCCTTGTCGCAGAACGAAGCTGCGGGCACGCTGACCAGTTTTGAGCTGCTGTCGGACGTCGCTGTCGATTTCTCGATCCGTCATGGCATCGACATTCGCGATCCCCTCGCGTGCAAATATCCCTGGTACGTGCTGATGGAACTGTCCTCGCCGCGCGAGGATGCGCGCGCCACGCTGGAGGCAATTTTGGCGACGGCGCTCGAGGACGGCATCGTCGATGATGCCGTCATCGCCGCGAATTTGAGCCAGCGCCAGGCATTCTGGAAGCTGCGCGACGAGATGTCGGCGGCGCAGAAGCCGGAAGGCGGCTCGATCAAGCATGACATCTCGGTGCCGACCGCCGCGGTGCCGGATTTCATTGCGGAAGCCAATACGGCCGTCGTGAAGCTGATCCCGGGCGCGCGGCCCGTCCCGTTCGGCCATCTCGGCGACGGCAATATCCACTACAATGTCAGCCAGCCGGTCGGCGCCGACACCGCCGACTTTCTCGGCCGCTGGCACGAGGTCAATGCCGTCGTGTTCGAGATCGTGCTGAAAATGGGCGGATCGATCTCCGCCGAGCACGGCATCGGCGTGCTCAAGCGCGATGAGCTGCCCGAGGTCAAGGACAAGGTCGCAATCGAACTGATGCGGCAGCTCAAGGCGATGCTCGATCCCCAGGGCATCATGAATCCCGGCAAGGTGCTGTGAACGTCGCCACAGCGCCTGCCTGACAGAAACCTGTCAGAATGCAGCGATAGGGTCGCCTCCCTCATTCTCACCTGATTCCATCAACGGGAACGCGCTATGGATTCCGCCAGTCATCTGTCGTTTGCGCCGATCACGGACGACGACGTCACCAAAGTCATCGCGCTGTGGGAGCGTTGCGGCCTGACGCGGCCATGGAACGACCCCGTCGCCGATATCGCGCTGGCGCGGCGCAGCCCGGACGCCACCGTGCTGGTCGGCCGCGTTGCCGGCCAGATCGTGGGTTCCGTGATGGTCGGCCATGACGGCCACCGCGGCTGGGTCTATTACGTCAGTGTCGATCCGAACCATCGCGGGAGCGGCCATGGCCGCGCCGTCATGACGGCCGCGGAAGACTGGCTGCGCGAACGCGGCGTCCCGAAGCTGCAGCTTCTGGTGCGGCGGGCCAATGCCAAGGTGCAGGCGTTCTACGAAACCCTCGACTATGCCGAACAGGAGACCATCGTCTTCGGCAAATGGCTCGATGGCCGCAATCCGACGCCGTGACACCGGCGGCCAAGGCCCCCATCCAAGGAATTTCCATATGACCATTTCCGACCGCGTCCGCATCAAGGACCAGCGCGTGCTGTCCGACAACTACGCCAAGGTCACGAGCACGACGTTCGAATGGCGGCGCGGCGACGGCAACTGGCAGACGCAGACGCGCGACGTCTTCGACCGCGGCAACGCGGCGACGCTTTTGCCCTACAATCTCAGGCAACGCACGGTGGTGCTGATCCGCCAGTTCCGCTATCCGGCCTACATCAATGGTCATGACGACCTGCTGATCGAGGCGATCGCGGGCCTGCTCGACGACGCCCATCCGGAGGTGCGGATCCGTGCCGAAGCCGAGGAGGAGAGCGGCTATCGCCTGCACGACGTCCGCGAGATTTTTGAGGCGTTCATGAGCCCGGGCGCCGTGACCGAAAAAATCCATTTCTTCGTCGGCGAGTATGAGCCGGAGATGCGGATCAATGCCGGTGGCGGGCTGGCGCATGAGGGCGAGGACATCGAGGTGCTCGAGCTCGGTTTTGACGAAGCGCTCACCATGATCGACAATGGCCGCATCGTCGACGCCAAGACCATCATGCTGCTGCAATACGCGGCGCTGAAGATTTTCAGGTAACACGCGAAGGGAAAACACCCTGTCGTCCCGGCCAAGCGCCACTTGGCGCGCGAGCCGGGACCCATACCGCGTGATGCTGCAATAGGGCACGGGGGCTGACGCCGCTCACGCATGACGGCCTGTGGTTCTGGATCCCCGCTCAAGTGCGCACAAGGCGGGGACGACGGCGGTGCGCTAAAACAAACTCCCCTGCCCGTCGTCGCCGCGTGGCGATGACGCGGCCTTGCGCGGCGTGGCTTTCTTCGCAGGTTTTGCCTCTTCCGCAGCGCGCTGCTCATCCGTGATCGGCAACGGCAGCTGCGCATCGTCATTGTTCGCGCTGTTGACCCTGGTCGAGACCTCGTGCCAGGTGAACTCGCCGGCCTCGGGCGGGGCGAGCAGCGGCATGATTTCCTCGACATCGAACGCACTGCAGTCGAGCCAGCGCGCGAAATCGGACACCGCAATCGACACGGGAACGCGATCATGCAGCGCCGCGAGGTCTTCGCTCGCGGGCGCGGTGACGATCGCGACCGTATCGAGCTCCTCGCCGTTCGGTCCCATCCACGTTTCGGCAACGCCTGCGAACGCAAAGGCATGTCCGTCGCGGCGATAGATGAAGAATGGACGCTTGCGGCCACCCGCCGCCTGCCATTCGTAATACCCATCGGCCGGGATCAGGCAGCGCCGGCGCTTCAGCGCGTTCTTGAAAGCCGGCTTATCCTTAACGCTTTCCGAACGGGCGTTGATCAGCAGCGAAAACGAGCGCGGATCCTTGACCCAGGCCGGCACCAGACCCCAGCGCATCAGGCGAAAATGCCGCGCTCCCTGCTCGATGATGACGACAGGCACAGGTTGTGTCGGCGCAACATTATGCCTGGGCGGGAAATTCGGCTGCTCGACATAACCAAAAATTAGCCGCAACGCGTCAGGAGGTGAGGTAATTACGAACCGTCCGCACATTATCTCGCCACAATCAGCCCGTCGTTCAGGTCCTTTTAACCCCAAGTGCCAAGACTGAAACGATGACGTCAATGGCTTCGACACAAGCGCGCAACGATCACATGATGCCGATGGGCCTCGACGAGGACCGGGCCGCCGAGCTGCGTGCCGCCAACATCAATCCCCGCACCGGGCTTGCCACCGATTACCTCAACCATTTCAATGAAGCGATCATGCTTCTTGAGATGATCCCGGACATGCCGGAATGCTCGGGCGACTTTCTGGAGTGGCGGCCGCTGTCCTATGCCGAACATTTCCACGCATCGAATTTCAAGGCCCGGGATCTGGCGATCTCGGCCTATGAGTCCGCCGATCCCGCGATCAGGGCCGAGTTCGACCAGCTCACTGGCACCATGACCTCGATCCTGACTGCGGTCGGTCAGGCCATGCGCGAGGCGAGCCAGGACAAGACCCGCGCAAGGCTCGCCGAGCAGGCCACCGCCTGGGTCAAGCCGCTGGTGATGGCCGCCGGTGGCGTGATCAATGGCGGCTCCGAGGGCGACGTCGACTACATCATGACGCATTGATGTCCGCGCCGTCCGACAGGGCAGCGGAGAGCCAGCCACAGCGCCCCCAGCTGGCCGTCAGTGCCGCCATCTTCCGCGACGGCAAGCTCTTGCTGGTCCGGCGGGCACGTTCCCCGGCCAAGGGGTTTTATTCGCTGCCCGGCGGCCGGGTCGAGTTCGGTGAATCGCTGCATGAGGCCCTGCACCGCGAGGTGGACGAGGAAACCGGCCTGAAAATCGAGATTTTTGGGCTCGCCGGCTGGCGCGAAGTGCTGCCGCAGGCGGCGGGTTCGGGGCACTATCTCATTTTGTCGTTCGCTGCGCGGTGGGTGGACAGGGAACCGGTGCTGAACGAGGAACACGACGATTTCCAATGGCTGGCGCCCGGGGAGATCGGCAGCCTCAAACTGACCGGCGGCCTCGAGGAGATCGTCGCGGCCGCACGCAAGCTGGTCGCCGGCTGAGACCGGCCGATACCGGGCTCCTCAATCATCTTGCGTCCGATGCCGGGCGGCGCCATACAATCGCGGTTGTGAACCCCTTCAAATCCAAGCCTGCGGCCGCCGCCCTGATCCTGCTCTCGATCTGCGCCCTCAACCCCGCGCGGGCCCAGGATGCCGCGGCGCCATTCGACGCCGACCTGCAGCGGCTGGCCGAGATCCTCGGAACCCTGCACTATTTGCGCGGCATCTGCGGCACCAATGAAGGCGGCAAATGGCGCAACGAGATGCAGGCGCTGATCGACGCCGAGACCCCGGCCGGCGACCGTCGCACCCGGATGATCGCAGGCTTCAACCGCGGCTATAACGGCTTTCAGCAGACCTACCGGACCTGCACGCCGGCGGCCCTCGTCGCGATCCGCCGCTACATCGACGAGGGCTCGAAAATCTCCAAGGACCTGACCGCCCGCTACGCGAACTAGCACGTGATCTCGCAGCCGATGTCTTGCGGAGACGGCAACCCCGTAGATTTACGGGCACTCATCCGACCTGTGAACGGTTTACAGCAGTCCAGGAAGACCATCGATTTGGGCGCGCGAAGCCGGCGCGGCGCATCGAAAATTCTTCCGATACAATCGTCGCGGACGACATTATTCGTTGTTCCAGAGCGGCTTGTTAGACTCGATTCACTGCGATCGCGGCCGTTAACCGTTCCTAAAGAAGTGGTTTAGCGGCCGGCAAAACGCGTGCTACATCTCGTTCGTTAACGCGGCCTGCCGCTGTCGCGCCTTCCGAGGTTCGTACCTCATGAATCCCGCTGTCCTGCGGAGTTCGGATCAGGCGAGGCACAGGCGAATCCGGGGGGGTTTTGGGGGGCCGCACCTCGCGCTGATTTCAACGACAAGAGCCTGCCTGTGCCGTTTCGTCCTGCCCGTGCTCCGCTGCCTGACCCCGACCAGAAGAAGGCGGCGCTCAGCTATCTCAACGAGGCCTGGGCGGAAGCGCGCCATGATGGCGTCGATGGCGACTGCCTCGCGCAGGCCAGCCTGTTCGCCGCGCTCGCCGAACTGGTTGGCACTTACGGCGAGGACGCCGTGGCCGACTATCTGGAAGGCATCCCCTCCCGCGTCCGCAACGGCGAGTACTCGCTGACGCTGGCGAGGCAGTAGCCGTCGCCGCTACTCCTGCCTTGATGCTGGCGCCAGCAGCACGTCCGTGACCTCGTCCGAAAAGGCTTTTCGGCGCCCACCGATCTCGACCCAGCGCTCGAGCGGGTTCGCATCCGTCACCGGTCGCAGGGCATGCGGCATACCATGCGCCAGCAGTGCACGGGCGCAGCCAGCCCAGTCGCCGAACTCGGCCGGCTGGTTCAAGGACGCCCAGGACAGCGTGCCCATGACGTTGTCATTGTAGCCGTGCTGCTCGGTCCAGCTCGCGCCGTGTTGCAGGAGAAACTCCGTCATCGCGGCATTGCCGCGAAACACGGCCCAGTTCAGCGCCGAGCCGAAGAACGGCTCGTCCCCGCCGCGCGCCGCGATCGGCCAGCCGAGGCGCACCATGAGCCGGGCCGCGGCGTCACAACCATTCCAGACCATCTCGGGCAGATGACGCAGGCGTCGTTCCCCGAGTGCCTCGAACAGGCCCGGCTGCTGCGCCAGCAAGCCCCGCGCCACGGCCTCGTCGCAGCGGGCGCAGGCGGCGACAAATGCGTCCTCGACCCCGAGTTCCTCGCGCGCGCCGGCCTGCTCCAGGAGATCCACGATCTCCGGAGGCCCCGCAAGACATGCGTATGCGTACGCGCTCTGGCCGTCCGGTGTGCGGGCATGCGGATCGGCGCCGGCATCGAGCAACGCCTTCGCGATCGCGGGCGGCCGGCGTGCGCGGATGGCAAACAACAAAGGTGAGATGCGCTGTGCACCAGCTTCATTCGGATTCGCGCCATGCGCCAGCAACAGCCGCACCGCGTCGAGATTGGCATGAGCAACGGCGCTCGCGAGGATGTTGGGGTCTGGACGGGCACCATGCTCCAGCAACAGGCGAACGCATGGCGTACTGCCGACGGCGTGATAGAGCGACTCGCCGTCATTGGGCTCAGCACCCGCAGCCAGCAGCATCCTGACCATTTCGGGATCCTGCGCCTGCCCCGCCGCACCGTAGAGCGGGCTGAGCCGGTGCTCGCCCGGCGCTTGCAGCGAATGCGGCGGGAAACGGTTGCCGATCGATTGATTCGGATTGGCGCCCGCCGCCAGCAGAAGTTTTAGGCAGCGCCGGAGCCGGTCGCGATAGCGCGCGTCGTGCGCCAGCGACGAATGCGTCACTGCAATCAGTGGCGGCAGCTCAAGCGGCCCGCCCGGACGATCGACCCATGCCGAATCGGCCGCGATGGCCTGGTGGATGCGCAGCTCATCTCCGAGCGCGCAGGCGATCGTGGCATCGCTCTCCGCAAGCTTGGGATGCTCGGTCAGCATCCGCAGCGCCAAGCCAGGCCGGGCGCGGCCGTTCCCGCCGCTGACGTCCCCGGGATAGACGAGGCGGAGCCACTCGACCGCATCTGGTCTGCCCTGCACTTCCACTCGGTGTGTCCAATCCGCTAGATCGGTTGCCGCGGTCTCGTGACAAAGTCCGGGTCCAGAGACTTTTCACATCTCGACGCCGCGTTCTCATGGCGTCCGGCAGGACTTGTCGTTTCCATCCCAACGGCTTACGTTTTGTGGCAAGATGAAGAAAGACAATTTTACATGAAAGCCGCGTTCCTTCCCGATCGCGGCGTCGTCAAGGTGTTCGGCGAAGACGCGCGCAACTTTCTGGGCGGGCTGGTCACGACCGATGTCGAGCGGATCGCGCCCGGCAGCGGCCGCTTCGGCGCACTGCTGACGCCGCAGGGCAAGATCGTCGTCGATTTCCTGATCACCGAAGCGCCCGGCGACCAAGGCGGCGGCTTTCTGCTGGACTGCCCGCGCGCGCTGGCACAGTCGCTCACCGACAAGCTTCGCTTCTACAAGCTGCGCGCCAAAATTTCGGTCGAAAACCTCTCGGATGGCCTCGGCGTCATCGCCGCCTGGGATGGCGAAGCATCCGTGCGGCCCGATCTCGCCTTCGCCGATCCACGCCAGCCATCCCTCGGCTTGCGGATCTTCGCAGCCGAGCAGCTTGCGCCTGCCATCGCCGAGCAAATCAGCGCGGAGCTCGTCGACGCCAGCGCCTATGAGGCGCATCGCATCGCCTGCGGCGTGCCGCGCGGCGGCCTCGACTTCATCTATGGCGATGCGTTCCCGCACGAGACCAACATGGACCGCCTCCACGGCGTCGATTTCGACAAGGGCTGCTATGTCGGCCAGGAGGTGGTGTCGCGGATGCAGCATCGCGGCACAGCGCGAACCCGGATCGTGCGCATCGCGCTCGATGGGCCCTCGCCGGAAACCGGGACTGCGATTCTCGCCGGTGACAAGGCGGTCGGCACGATGGGATCGACGGCGGGCGAACGCGGCCTTGCGCTGGTCCGCATCGACCGCGTCGCCGATGCACTGGAGGCCGGCCTTGCACTGTCGGCGGGCGGGCTGTCGCTGCGCCTTGCCGACCCTGAGGCGCTGACGTCAGCGGCAAAGCCGTCCGTCGCATGAGCCGTTCCCCCCGCCTGCATCCCGACGGCAAGACGCGCTGCCCCTGGCCGGGCGAGGATCCGTTCTATGTCGCCTATCACGACACCGAATGGGGCGTGCCGGAATATGACGACCGCGCGCTCTACGAGAAGCTGATCCTGGACGGGTTTCAGGCCGGGCTGTCGTGGATCACCATCCTGCGGAAGCGCGACAATTTCCGCCGCGCCTTCGACGATTTCGAGCCGGCGAAGATCGCGCGCTACGGCGACAAGAAGGTCCACGCGCTGATGAACGATGTCGGCATCGTGCGCAACCGCGCCAAGATCGAGGGCGCGATCGTGAGCGCGAAGGGCTATCTGAAGATCATGGAAGACGGCCCGGGCTTCTCAAAACTGCTGTGGGATTTCGTCGACGGCGCGCCGAAGGTGAACCGCTTCAAGACCACCGCGAGCGTGCCGGCCTCGACGCCGCTTTCAATCAAAATTTCCAAAGACCTGTCGCAGCGCGGCTTCAAATTCGTCGGCCCGACCATCGTCTACGCCTTCATGCAGGCGACCGGCATGGTGAACGATCATCTCGTCGACTGTTTTTGCCATGAGACCTGTGGCAGAACACGGCGGGCGCCGCGCCTCAAGCACAAATGAGCACGACTCGGACCGCGCCGGTAAGCGCGCGCGCCTGGCAGCGCATGCTGTCGGGCCGGCGGCTCGATCTGCTCGATCCCTCGCCGCTCGATATCGAGATCGTCGATATCGCGCATGGGCTGGCGCGGGTCGCGCGCTGGAACGGCCAGACCAGCGGCGCCCACATCTTCTCGGTCGCCCAGCACACGCTGCTGGTCGAAGCGGTAATGCGCGTGGCCTCGCCGCGCGTCGACGACCGTGTCCGCCTCGCGGCGCTGCTGCATGATGCACCTGAATATGTCATCGGCGACATGATCTCGCCGTTCAAGGCGGTGCTCGGCGGCGACTACAAGGTGGTCGAGAAGCGGCTCCTGGCGGCAATCCATATCCGGTTCGGATTACCGCCGCAGCTTGGCCCGGAGATCGAAAAGCAGATCAAGAATGCGGACCGCGGCGCCGCCTTTCTCGAGGCCACCGAACTCGCCGGCTTTTCGGAGAGTGAGGCGAGGCGCCTGTTCGGCCGCGATCCCGGCCTGCCCGAGACCACGAAGCGCGACTATCTGACCCCCTGGAGCGCGGCCAAGGCCGAGAAGCGCTTTCTGGCGCGGTTTAACGGGCTGCTGCCAAACTGATCTGTGAGGCCGTTCCATCTGAAATCTTCACCCTCCGCTGCAGCGTGAACGGCCCGCGCCGCCGCTCCGTTAATCTTCTCAGTCTAACGGCTTGAACGGGCAGCCTAAAGCTGCTTTCACCGTGCAGTCCGCGCCGTTATATTCGACCCGCGCAAGACGAGATGATCATGATCCACGTTTGCTCGCTCGCAGCCCTGCCCGAAACCGTCCGCCTGACCGGTGCCAGCCACGTGCTGACGGTGATGGCCAATGTCGACCAGGTGCAGCGGCCGGTTTCCGTGCTGCCCGCCAACCACCTCAAGGTTTCGATGGACGACATCACCGAGGCGATGGATGGCTATGTGGCGCCCTCGGATCAGCATATCGCGCGGGTGCTGGACTTCGTGCGCGGCTGGGACCGCAGCGCGCCGCTCGTCGTCCACTGCTATGCCGGCATCAGCCGCTCCACGGCCAGTGCGTTCGCCGCGGCCTGTGCACTCAACCCGCACCGCGACGAGACCGAGATCGCGCTGCGGATCCGCGCCGCATCGCCGATTGCCGCGCCGAACCGGCTGATCGTCAGCCTCGCCGACAGGGCGCTCGGGCGCGACGGGCGAATGCTGCGGGCGCTCGACGAGATGGGCCCTGGTGCGATGATGGCCGAAGGCCGCCCCTTCCGCATCGAGCTCGAATGAGCGACACGCCGCTGAAGCCGATCGAGATCGGCCTGACCGCGGCGATCGTCGCGAGCGACGGCAATGAACCGCAGATTCTGACCGCACGTGGCGACGACCAGCTCACCGGCCTGCCGTTCGGTCCGTTCGATGCGATCACGCATCGCACCTTCGAGATCGGGCTGCGTGCATGGGTGGAAGAGCAGACGGGACTACGCCTCGGCTATGTCGAGCAGCTCTACACTTTTGGCGATCGCGGCCGGCACGCGCGCGAAGGTGAAGCCCATGTGGCCTCGATCGGCTATCTCGCGCTGACCCGGATCGCTGCCAATGCCGTGCAGGCCAAGGGCGCGAGCTTCGAGCCCTGGTACCGTTTCTTCCCCTGGGAGGACTGGCGCATCACGCGGCCCGAGATCATCGAGCGCGCCATCCTTCCGGAGCTCAAGCACTGGGCGGCGGAGAGCGAGGCGCCGGAGACCGCGCGTGCGCTGCCGCGCAAGGACCGGGTCCGCTTCTATTTCGGCACCGAAGGCGCGTCCTGGGACGAGGAGCGCGTGCTGGACCGTTACGAACTGCTCTATGAGGCGGGCCTCGTCGAGGAGGCGCGGCGGGACGGACGGCCCGCGGCGCTGGCACGCGCCAAAATGCCGACGCTCGGCACCTCGATGCGCTTCGACCATCGCCGCATCCTCGCAACCGCGATCGCGCGGTTGCGCGCAAAACTGAAATACCGCCCGGTGGTGTTTGAACTCTTGCCGGCCGAGTTCACACTCACCGAATTGCAGCGAACCGTGGAAGCGATCTCCGGGCGGCATCTGCACAAGCAGAATTTCCGCCGCCTGGTGGAAGCCGGCGCACTGGTCGAACCGACCGGCGTGATGTCGACACAAACCGGCGGCAGGCCGGCCGCGCTGTTCCGCTTCCGCCGCGAGGTTCTCCAGGAGCGTCCCGCGCCGGGACTGCGCGTGACCGGACGGAGATGAGGATTCACGCAGACCAGCGACCTGCCGGAGATAACACATGTTCGATTCGCCGGCCGATGTCGTGACCTTGCTGACCCTGGTGCTCGCAATCGCCGCATTTGCTTTCGCGGTCAGAACCTCGAATGAAATGGCAAGGCTGCGCCGTCGGCTCGAAGCCATCGAGCAGCGGCCGGCGGCAACAGCCGCGACGAGCGCAACGCCGCCGCCGATCCCTTTGCGCGAGGCGGAGCCCGCCAGCGCAGCGGCGGCCGCGGCAGACAAGGCACAAGCCGAGGCTGCGGCCGCAACCATCACGACCGAAGCACCCGAACCCATCAAGGCACCCGAAGCGGCCGAACCTCCGCCGAGCCAAGCGGCCGCCGCGCCGCCGCCGCTGGCGCCGGCCGAACCGGGATTCGAGGAGCGCATCGGCACCCGCTGGGTGGTCTGGATCGGTGGCCTGACGCTCGCGCTTGGCGGCTTCTTCCTGGTCCGCTATTCGATCGAAGCCGGCCTGCTCGGGCCGGCCGTGCGCACGGTGCTTGGCGGCCTGTTTGCACTGGCTTTGCTGGTCGCGGGCGAAGCGAGCCGGCGCAACGAGCGCGTCTCGACCATCGCGGCGCTGCCGACCGCCAACATTCCGGCCATTCTCGCCGCCGCCGGAACCGCAGTCGCCTTCGCAACCGTCTACGCGGCCTATGCGCTCTATGACTTTCTGGCGCCGGCATCGGCCTTCCTGCTGCTCGGCCTGGTCGGGCTCGGCACACTCGCCGCGGCGCTGTTGCACGGACCGGCGCTCGCCGGCCTCGGCATCGCCGGCGCCTTCGCAACACCGGTACTGGTATCGTCAAACGAGCCGGACTATTGGGCGCTCTATATCTATCTCGCGGTCGTCACCGCGGCGGCATTCGCGCTCGCCCGCGCGCGGCTGTGGCGCTGGCTCGTGATCACCACTATCGCCCTGGCATGGTCTTGGACCCTTCCCTGCCTCGATTGCGGTCGATCCATGGTCGCTCCCCACGACTTCCACGTGATCGCGGGTTTTGCGCTCGCCAGCCTCCTGGTGGTGTGCGGGTTGCTCTTCGGGCCGGCCCTCGACGAAAACCGGATCGAGCCGATCTCGTCCCTTGCGCTTGCCGCCTATCTGCTCGGCGCGACGCTGATCGTGCTGTTCAGCGACCACGCCGATACCGCGCTCGTCAGCTTCGCATGTCTCGTCGCCGCCACGCTGGCCGTGGCCTGGCGTGCGCCGGCCGCGACCGGTGCCGTCGGCGCCGCCGCCGTCTTCGTCTTCATCGTGTTCGCGGAATGGGCGGTGCGGGCGAATGCCGACATGCTGGTCGTGCCGGGCGGCCCCCTGCCCGGCATCGGGCGCGCGGCCACGGATTCCTCGGTGATGCTGCACCTCATCGCGGCGGCGATCTTCGCCGCGGGATTTGGCGCCGCCGGTTTCTTCGCCCAGGGACGCGCGTCCAATGCCGCCATTCCGGTGCTCTGGTCGGCGGCCGCGACCTTCACGCCGCTTGCGCTTCTCGTCGCGCTCTATGTGCGTATTGCGCATCTCGATCGTTCTATCCCTTTCGCGATCCTTGCCGTGGTGCTCGCCGCGGCCTTTGCTGCCGCGACGGAAGTTCTCAGCCGCCGCGCCCCTCGTCCCGGCTTGACGATCTCGATCGCGCTGTTTGCGACTGCAACGCTCGCTGCGCTGGCGCTCGCGCTGACCTTCGCGCTCGAAAAAGGCTGGCTCACCATCGCGCTTGCGCTGATGTCGCTGGGCGCGGCCTATGTCTCGCTCACGCGGCCGATCCCGTTCCTGCGCACGCTTGCCGCCACCCTTGCCGGCATCGTGGTCCTCCGGATCGGCCACGAGCCGCGGATCGCGGGCGACGACGTTGGCACCACGCCGATTTTCAATTGGCTGCTCTGGGGCTACGGCGTGCCGGCGCTGTCGTTCTGGACCGCAAGCCATCTTCTGCGCCGCCGCGGCGATGACGCGCCGCTGCGCACGGTGGAAGCGGCCGCGATCCTGTTCACGGTGCTGCTCGCCTTTTTGGAGATTCGCCATGCCGTCAATGGCGGCGACGTCTATGCGGCGGTGCCGCAGCTAGCCGAATTCGCGCTACAGGCTTGCGTGACGCTGGCGATGGCGATCGGACTGGAGCGGCTCCGGCTGCGCACAGGCAGTATCGTGCACAATGTCGGCGCGGTCGCTCTCACCCTCATCGCCGGCATGATCGGCGTCCTCGGCCTGCTGCTGTTCGAGAACCCTGCGCTCGCTCCGATCCGGATCGAAGGCAACGTCGTCAATCTTCTGCTGCTTGGCTATGCGCTGCCATCACTGCTCATGCTGCTGTTGTCCTATGCGGTGGCGGGCCAACGCAGCAAGGCTTACGGCAACACCATCGCGGCCGGCGCGCTCGTCTTCGCGCTCGTCTATGTGACGCTGGAAATCCGCAGGCTCTATCACGGGCCGTTGCTGACCGATGGCCCGACGACGGACGCCGAGCAATACACCTATTCGATCGCCTGGCTCGCCTTTGGCGTGACGCTGCTCGGCATCGGCATCGCCGCCGGGCTCGCAGCGCGCGCGGCTGGCCTCGGCCGTCGTCATCGCGCTGACCATTCTGAAGGCCTTTGTGATCGACATGTCGGCGCTGACCGGCGTCTATCGCGCGTTGTCGTTCATCGGCCTCGGGCTGGTCCTGGTGACGATCGGCTGGCTGTACCAGAAGATCCTGTTCCGGCGGCAGGCGCCGCCGGTCCCGTCTGCGCAAGCCTGAGGCGCGATGAGACCGCGCCTCAGGTCATTGTTTGCGCATGATCTTTTCGGAAAGCCGCTTCGCACTTTCCCTGATCATGCGCTAGGCCGCGCGCACCGTGTCGAGGAACTTGCCGACCTCGAGCTTCAGGCGGTTGCTGTCGCCCGACAGCGACTGCGCCGCCGCGAACACCTGCGAGGACGCGGTTCCGGTCTCGGTCGCGCCACGCTGCACGTCGGTGATGTTGGCGGAGACCTGCTGGGTGCCTTGCGCGGCCTGCTGAACGTTGCGGGAAATCTCCTGGGTCGCGGCGCCCTGCTCTTCCACGGCGGCGGCAATCGTCGACGAGATCTCCGAGAGCCGCTCGATGGTGCCGCTGATCTCGCGAATCGCGGTCACCGAATCCTGCGTCGCGTTCTGGATGCCGGAAATCTGCTGGCCGATCTCGCCGGTCGCCTTGGCGGTCTGCTCGGCAAGCGCCTTGACCTCGGAGGCGACCACCGCAAAGCCGCGACCGGCTTCGCCGGCGCGCGCCGCCTCGATGGTGGCGTTGAGTGCCAGAAGGTTGGTCTGGCCGGCGATCGTGTTGATGAGTTCGACGACGTCGCCGATGCGGCTCGCCGCCTTCGACAATTCGCTGACGCGCTCGGTCGTGGTACGCGCCTGACCGACGGCCTCGCCTGCCATACGGGCTGATTCCTGCACCTGGCGGCTGATTTCATTGACCGAGGACGACAGCTCCTCCGACGCCGCGGCAACCGAGTGAACGTTGGTGGAGGCCTCTTCGGATGCCGCAGCGACGGTCGTTGCCAGCCGCTGCGAGCGCTCGGCATTGTTGGTGAGCGACGAGGCGGACGCCTCGAGCTCAGTGGAGGCGTGCGAGACCGTGTTGATGATCTCGCCGACCGCGCCTTCGAAGCGGTCCGCGAGCTGCAGCATGTCGGCCCGGCGCTGCCGCGCCGCGATCTCGTCCTGCTTGATCTTGGCTTCGGCTTCGGTCCGCGCCTTCTCGGCCAGCATCGTCTTGACGCCGTCGACCGCGCGCGCGGTGTCGCCGATCTCGTCGCCGCGCTCGTGACCGGTCATCTCGACGTCTTCGCCCTTGGCCATGCGCTGCAGCAGGGCGACCAGCACGCCCAGCGGCCGGGCGATGCCGAAAATGCCGATGCAAAGCGCCACGACGATGGCACCCGCGCCCGCGAGCGCCGAGATGATCCAGGCGGTGCGGACCTGCGCCACGGCGCTGCCGTGCTGCGCATCTGCTTTTGCCTCGGCAAATTCCGCGACCTCGCGGACCAGTTCGACCTGCGCGCCAACCGCGTCCTGAAGAACGCCGTTGCATTCGGTCCGCATCCGCTCTGCAGCCTTGGTGTTTTCTTCCGGCGTCGTGGTCGTCGACGCGAACTCGACAGCAGGCTTGCAGGCAGCAACAGCCTTTTCGAAGCTGCTGATGCTGCGGCCGATCTCGGCCGCCTTCTCCGGCAGGTCGGACTTGACCTTGCCAAGAACTTCCAGAACCCGGGCCGACGATTCCTGCGTCAGCTTCAACAGGCGCGCATTGCCGGCGTCGGTGGTCTCGGTGAGAAGTTCGAAGGCGGCTTCGCGATAGCTTTCGGCGTTGCGGGCCGCCCGCGCGATTAACACCGCCGACCGATCGACCCTCTTGACGAGGTCGGAATAGGCTTCGTCGAACGACGTCATGCCGCCGGCCATGTAGGCAACCAGGCCGAACATGACGACGCCCATGAGAGCGGCGATCAGGCCGACCTTGAAGACCATGCGGAAATTATTGAGCAAAGACATCTGCGTTCAGCCTTTGGTTAAAGATGGAGAACAAGGCCAATCGCGTGCATCGCAAATCCTGCCAGCCGAAGCTGGCATGTTGCGGAAGGACGATAGCCCCGTTGCAAAACCGCCGTGAAAACCACGGTCCGCCAAGGCCGTTAAGAATTTGATCTAGATCAGATGCGGTCCGTATTCCTACGGTCCGTCAAACCACGTGCATTATCGTGAATTTGCAGAAGAGCCGCGCGCACAAAAATGGAAAACCGGCGCGGCCTTTCAGGCAGCGCCGGTTTGGGAAGGGATGCGATCAGGCCGCGCGGACGTTATCCAGGAACTTGCCGACCTCGAGCTTCAGGCGGTTGCTGTCGGATGACAGCGACTGCGCCGCCGACAGCACCTGCGAGGAAGCGGAGCCGGTTTCGCTGGCGCCGCGCTGCACGTCGGTGATGTGCGAGGAGACTTCCCTGGTGCCCTGCGCCGCCTGCTGGACGTTGCGCGAGATCTCCTGCGTGGCTGCGCCCTGCTCTTCCACGGCGGCAGCGATCGCCGAGGAGATTTCGGACAACCGCTCGATGGTCACCGAAATATCCCTGATCGCGCTCACCGAATCATCCGTCGCGGCCTGGATGCCCGAGATCTGCTGGCCGATCTCACCGGTCGCCTTCGCGGTCTGCTCGGCGAGCGCCTTGACCTCGGAGGCGACGACGGCAAAGCCGCGGCCCGCCTCGCCCGCGCGCGCCGCCTCGATGGTGGCGTTGAGCGCGAGCAGGTTGGTCTGTCCGGCGATGGTGTTGATCAGCTCGACCACGTCGCCGATGCGGCTTGCCGCCTTCGACAATTCGCTGACGCGCTCGGTCGTCGAGCGCGCCTGGTCGACGGCGCCGCTCGCCATGCGAGCAGACTCCTGCACCTGGCGGCTGATCTCGTTGACCGACGACGACAGTTCCTCGGAGGCCGAGGCGACCGACTGCACGTTGCTGGTGGCCTGTTCGGAGGCCGCGGCGACCATGGTGGTGAGTTGCTGGGCCCGGCCGGAGGTGTTCGTGAGCGTGCCGGCTGACGCTTCGAGCTCGGTCGACGCGGACGACACGGTTTCGACGATCTCGCCGACCGCGCGCTCGAACTGGTCGGCAAGCTGATGCATCTCCGCCTTGCGCCGCTTGGCGGCCATCAGGTCCTGCTCGACCTTGGCCTCGGCCTCGGCCTTCGCCTTCTCGGCCAGCATCTGCTTGACCGCCTCCACGCCGCGCGCGGTGTCGCCGACCTCGTCCTTGCGGGTAAGCCCGATCATCTCGACGTTTTCGCCGCGGGCCATGCGCTGCAGCAGCGCCACCAGCTCACCAAGCGGCCGCGAGATGCCGAAAATGCCGATCGCAAGCGCGAAGGCAAGTGACGCCAGCGCAGACATGATCGAAAGGATCAGGACCGTCCGGATCTGTGCCACCACGGCCGCGTGCTGCTCGTCGGCCGTTGTCTTGGCGAACGCGATGATGGCGTCGGTCATCCTGATCTGCGCCGTGACGGCATCCTCGAGGATCCCGTCGCATTCGCTGCGCAACTGCAGCGCGGCCTTGGCGTTGGCCTCCGCCGTGGTAGCGGCAGCGCCAGCTTCGATGGCCGGCGTGCATGCGGCGAAAACGCGCTTGAAATGCTCGATCTGTTCGCCGAGCTGGGCGGCCTTCTCGGGCAGGTCGGCTTTGACCTTGGCGAGACTCTCCAGAACCTGCGCGGACGCATCCCGCGTCGCCTTCAAACGCTTGGCGTTGCCTTCATCGGTGGTCTCCGTCAGCACCGCGAATGCGGAGCCCCTGTAGGTCTCGGCGCGGCGCGTGGTTCTCGCCATGGTCGTGGTCGAGCTATCGACCCGCTTCACGACGTCCGAATAGGCCTCATCGATGGCGCTCATCTTGCTCGCCATGTAGCTGATGAGTCCGATCGTGACGCCGGTCATCACGAGCGCGATCAGGCCGACCTTGTAGACCATCCGAAGATTGTTGAGAAACGACATGTTGAAAAGCCCTTGATCACGAGTTCACGGCCGATCGTTCTGCCGCGCAATCCCCGGGGGGTCCCGGCCATCGAGCAATGGGGCACCGACGCGACGACGATGATGATAAATGGATCCCATTCGCGGGATAACGCGGGCAAGGCTGCGCCACGCTTATTAAAAAATTGATCTAAATCACGGACCGCCGTATTCGTACGATCCGTACGAACCCGTGCAATATTGCGCGCGCGCGAAGCGGAGCCGGTGCGCCGCTACTGATGGGCAAAATCGGCGCGGCCCAAACGGCAGCGCCGATCTGCCAAACGGAAACGATCAGGCCGCGCGCACCGAATCGAGGAAACGGCCGACCTCGCGCTTGAGGCGGTCGCTGTCGGAGGACAGCGATTGCGCCGCCGAGAGCACCTGCGACGAGGCCGAGCCGGTCTCACTGGCGCCGCGCTGCACGTCGGTGATCGTGACGGAGACCTGCTGGGTGCCCTGGGCCGCCTGCTGTACGCTGCGGGAGATTTCCTGCGTCGCCGCGCCCTGCTGTTCCACGGCCGCCGAGATGGTGGACGCGATCTCCGACAGCCGCTCGATGGTGCCAGAAATTTCCTGGATCGCGCCGACCGATTCCTGCGTCGCGGCCTGGATGCCGGAGACCTGCTGGCCGATCTCGCCGGTCGCCTTCGCGGTCTGCTCGGCCAGCGCCTTGACCTCGGAGGCCACGACCGCAAAGCCGCGGCCCGCCTCGCCGGCGCGCGCCGCCTCGATGGTGGCGTTCAGCGCGAGCAGGTTGGTCTGCCCGGCAATCGTGTTGATCAGCTCGACCACGTCGCCGATGCGGCTTGCCGCCTTCGACAATTCACTGACGCGATCGTTGGTCCTGCGGGCCTGGCCGACGGCGTCGGTGGCGATCCTGGCGGATTCCTGCACCTGCCGGCTGATCTCCGAAATCGAGGACGACATCTCCTCGGTGGCCGAGGCCACCGCATGGACATTGGTGGATGCTTCGCCGGACGCCGCCGCGACCGCCGTGGCCAGCCCGCCGGCGCGATCGGCCGTGGTGCTGAGCGTGGCCGCAGACGCTTCGAGCTGCGCGGACGCCGAGGAGACCGCAGCGACGATGTTGCCGACGGTGCCCTCGAAATCGTCCGCCATCCTGCTCATTTCGGCCTTGCGCCGCGACATCGCGCGCGTCTCGGTTTCCTTCTGCTGGTCTTCGAGCTCGAGGCGGGCGATCGCATTGCTCTTGAACACCTCGACAGCGCCGGCCATCTCGCCGATCTCATCGCGGCGCTGGACGCCAGGCACCGCCGCGTCGACGTTGCCACCCGCGATATCCTTCATCGCCGCCGTCATGCGCTGCAACGGCCTGGTAATGCTGCGGGACACGAACATCGACACGATCAGCATGATCAAGAGGACGAATGCCCCCGCCAGCAGGACGCGCTTGGTCGAACTCCAGGTCTGTGCGTCCAGATCGTCGATATAGACACCGGTGCCGATCACCCAGCCCCACGGTGCGAAGGCCACCACATAGGACTGCTTCGGCTGGGGCTTGTCGAATCCCGGCTTCGGCCACTCATAGGATACGAATCCCGCGCCGTTCTTCCTGGCCTCGTCGACGAATTCGACGAACAGCAACTTGCCGTTCGGATCCTTCATGGTCGAGAGATCCTTGCCGTTCAATTCGGGCTTGACCGGGTGCATCAGCATGACCGGCTGCATGTCGTTGACCCAGAAATAGTCGCCATTGCCGTATCGCAGCACCGAAAGCCGCGCCAGCGCCCGCTTCTGCGCATCGGCCACCGAGATCTCGCCCTTCTGCGAAGCGGCGTGTTCTTCCTTGATGATGCCGAGCCCGACTTCGGTGAGATGTTTGAGTTCGATCTGTTTCTGCTGTTTCAGGCTGGTGGCCAATTCACCGGACTCGAACACAGCGACCCCGACCAGTGCCACGAAGGTCATGGCGATCAGTGCATAGATCTTGACGCCAATCGTCACGTTGAATCGGCGCGGCACCGCAAGCGACATGTCGAAATCCCCCAAACATAGACCACCGAAATGGCGCCGGCCTGCGGCGGCATTTCTCTCCTCATCAAGGAACTAGCCGCTGAGCACCTTGCGGACTCGTTAAAGTCTCCAGACTCCGGCCTTTTCCCGCGATATCGGATCACTTCGGTAATCTGATACGGGATGCGCCGCGCTCAGGCTGCGCGCACCGAATCGAGAAACTTGCCGACCTCGCGCTTGAGGCGGTCGCTGTCGGTCGACAACACCTGCGCTGCGGAGAGCACCTCCGAGGACGCCGAACCGGTTTCGGTCGCGCCACGCTGCACGTCCGTGATGTTGGCGGAGACCTGCTCGGTGCCCTGGGCGGCCTGCTGCACGTTGCGCGAGATTTCCTGCGTCGCCGCGCCCTGCTCTTCGACAGCCGCGGCAATCGCCGATGAGATTTCCGACAGTTTTTCGATGGTGCCGGAGATCTCCCTGATGGCACCGACCGATTCCTCGGTTGCCGACTGGATGCCGGAGATCTGCTGGCCGATCTCGCCGGTCGCTTTCGCGGTCTGTTCGGCGAGCGCCTTGACCTCGGCGGCGACCACCGCAAAGCCGCGCCCGGCCTCGCCGGCACGCGCCGCCTCGATGGTGGCGTTCAGCGCCAGGAGATTGGTCTGCCCCGCGATCGAGTTGATCAGTTCGATCACGTCGCCGATGCGGCTGGCCGCCTTCGACAATTCGCCGACCCTGTCATTGGTCCGCCGCGCCTGCTCGACCGCTTCACTCGCGATCCGCGCGGAATCCTGCACCTGACGGCTGATCTCGGTGATCGAGGACGACAGTTCCTCGGTGGCGGATGCCACCGACTGCACGTTGGTCGAAGCTTCCTCCGACGCCGCGGCAACCACGGTCGAGAGCTCTTGGGCGCGGTTCGCCGTCGAACTCAGCCGGCCGGCCGAACCTTCGAGCTGGCCTGATGCCGACGACACCGTCTCCACGATCTGGCCGATCATGGATTCGAACTCGCGCGTGATCGTATCGACCTTGCGGCCGCGCGCAATCTTGGCTTCGGCATCGCGCGCGGCGGCCTCATCGGCGGCCCTCTTCGCGATCAGCGCCTCCTTGAACACCTGCAGGGTGTCCGCCATGGCACCGATCTCGGTCTTCTCGCCGCGATGCTCCACCTCCGCACCGAGGTCACCGTTGCCCAGCGCCTGCATCGGCCTGACGATCGATGCGATCCCGCTGGACACCTCGCGCACGAGGTAGACGCCGATCCCGACGCCGGCAGCGACCGTTGCGACGATGATGCTCAGCACGATCCAGAAAGCCGTGTTGTAGCCGTCCGCCGCCGCACGCGTCGCGGCGTCCGCGCCGGCGTTGTTGAGATCGATGTCCTTCTTCAGAAACTCGTCGGACTCGGCCGCCATCACCGCGACCGACTTGGCCAGCAGCTCGGTCGCTTCGTGCGGAATCCGTCCGACGCTCTGGCGCGACAATTCGACGACCTCCTGCACGCCCTTCAGGTATTTGTCCCAGGCGCGCGACCAGTCGTCATAGATGGCGCGCTCCGCGGGCGAGGTGATCAGCGCTTCGTATTTCTGGCGATCCTTGGCAATCGCCTCGAGGATGCCGGACAGCCTCTTCTCGCCGGCGGACTTGGTTTCCAGCGTTTCGGCCATCACATGGGCGCGCAGCGCGATCCGCAAGAGATTGATGTCGGTGCGCATCTCGCCGAGCACGCGGACGCTCGGGAGCCAGCTCTCGGCGATCTCGACCGTGTGGCCGTTGATCGCCTGCATGCTGCGGGTCGCGAGCAGCCCAAGGCCTGCCATCGCCACGAGCATGAACGCAATGACGGCAATGATCTTGGCGCGAATGGATAGTCTGGCCATCAAGGAATCCCCGAAGATTTGCGGCAACGTCTTTGCCGCCCCCGGGATTCCTACGCTCCGAGTTCCATAGCCGCGTTAATTCACCAACCCGGATGATTACGGGGCCACGTCCGCGCCGCGACGAGCCGCCGGTATCAAAAAACCTCCGACACGATCGGCTTCACGCCGCGCGCACTGAATCGAGGAAGCGGCCGACCTCGAGCTTCAGGCGGTTGCTGTCGCCGGACAGCGACTGCGCCGCCGACAGCACCTGCGAGGACGCGGACCCCGTCTCGGAGGCGCCGCGCTGTACATCGGTGATGTTGTCCGAGACCTGCTGGGTGCCTTGCGCCGCCTGCTGCACGTTGCGCGAGATCTCCTGGGTCGCCGCGCCCTGCTGCTCCACCGCGACCGCGATGGTCGAGGCGATCTCCGACAGCCGCTCGATGGTGCCTGAAATCTCCTTGATCGCGCCGACCGATTCCTGCGTCGCCGACTGGATGCCGGTGATCTGCTGGCCGATCTCGCCGGTCGCTTTCGAGGTCTGCTCGGCCAGCGCCTTGACTTCGGCCGCCACGACCGCGAAACCGCGCCCGGCATCGCCGGCGCGCGCCGCCTCGATGGTGGCGTTGAGCGCCAGCAGATTGGTCTGTCCGGCAATCGAGTTGATCAGCTCGATGACGTCGCCGATGCGGCTCGCGGCCTTGGACAATTCGCTGACGCGGCCGTTGGTCCTGCGCGCCTGATCGACCGCCTCGGTCGCGATCTTCGCGGACTCCCTGACCTGGCGGCTGATCTCGTGGATCGACAGCGCCATCTCCTCGGTCGCCGAGGCGACGGTGCGGACATTTGTCGACGCCTGTTCGGACGCGGTTGCGACCGCTGATGTCAGGACCTGGGCATGCTCGGCGGTACCGCTCAGCGTGGTGGCCGAGGTCTCGAGCCGCGCCGAGGCCGTCGACACCGTCTCGACGATCCTGCCGACCGCGCCCTCGAAATCATCCGCCATCTTCCGCATGTCCGCCTTGCGCCGTGCGACCGCGCGTCCTTCCGCCTGCCTCTGCTCGATTTCCTGCGCCTGGCTCGCGCGCGCGTTGCTCTTGAACACCTCGACGGCCTCCGCCATGTCGCCGATCTCATCGTGACGGCCGATGCCGGGTACGGCGGCATCGAGCTCGCCGCGCGCAATCCGCTTCATCGCCACCGCCATCGCCTGCAGCGGCCGCGTC
>Ga0207692_10000095_pt1 | contig 25746 bp, 26 predicted proteins | sample LARL52metaG_FD_184345 | JGI IMG/M metagenome (GOLD analysis project Ga0207692, IMG submission 184345) | Corn, switchgrass and miscanthus rhizosphere microbial communities from Kellogg Biological Station, Michigan, USA - LAR L5-2 metaG... | ecosystem: Host-associated > Plants > Roots >...
GCAGCGCCGCGGCCGGGGTCGGTGCCGCCGCGGCCGGTTCCTCGACCGGCTGCTCGGGCTCGGGCGCCGCGGGTGGTGCCGTCAGCTTGGCGGCCTCGGCGGCAGCGGCGGCCGCCACCAGCCCGGCCGCGGCCGCGCCCGCCTCCTGCTTCGCCTTCTCCTCGGGCTGCGCCTCCGCCGGCAGCTCCACCGTGGCCGGGATGACCGCGGTCGCCTCCGACCCCTGCGGCGACTCGTTCACCACGGCGGCCAGCAGGTGCACGGCCTCCTCCATGGACGGACGGCGCTCGGGTTCGTTGGCCAGCAGGCGGAACAGCACCGGCGCCAGCAGCGGACCGGCGTTGGCCGGCGGCATGATCGACCCGCTGGCCACACGGTGCAGCATGGCGATGTGGTTGTCGGCGGTGCCGAACGGCGGCCCGCCCTCGACGGCGTTGTAGAGCGTGGCGCCGAGCGAGAAGACGTCGGACGCGAAACCCGCGTCCTCGCCGCGCGCGACCTCGGGGGAGAAGAACGCGGGCGTGCCCACGGTTCCCGTCGCGGTGGCCGTGCCGTCGTCACCGGTGGCGCGGGAGATGCCGAAGTCGGTGATCTTGACTTCCTGGTCGCCGATCAGGACGTTGCCGGGCTTCACGTCGCGGTGCTGGATGCCGTGCCGGTGGGCGGCGGCCAGCGCGGCGGCGGTGTAGCAGCCGATGCGGGCGACCTCGCGCGGCGGCAGCGTGCCCTGCTCGGCGATCACGGCGGCGAGGCTGCGGGACGGGAGGTACTCCATGATCAGCCAGGGCTGACCGTGCTCCTCCACGACGTCGTAGACGCGGATGGCGTTGGGGTGTTCGAGACGGGCGGCCAGGCGGGCCTCGCGCATGGCCCTGGCAATGGCGCGGTCGACCTTGGCGTCGTCGAGACCGTCGAGGGCGAGCAGCTCCTTCGCCGCGACCACACGGTGAAGTTGCTCGTCATAGGCCTGCCAGACGACTCCCATCGCGCCCTGGCCGACTTTCGCCTTCAACCGGTAGCGGCCCCCGATGAGCCTGCTCTTCTCCTCCACGCCCGCGCTCCCGTTCCCTTTGATCACCCGCAAGTGTGACGGTTGACGCGTTCGCCGTTGACTGTAACCCCACTTGGGGGTACACATAGGGTTATGCCGAAAATCAACGTGTACCTGCCCGATGACCTGGCCGAAACCGTCAAGGAGCTCAACCTTCCGATTTCGGCGATCTGCCAGCGCGCACTGGAGGTCTCGGTCAAGCGGATCACCTCGATGCGCGGGCTCACGGTCGACGAACTGGACGGCGAACGGGGCTCGCAGCTCACCCAGCGCATGCGCGCGGTACTCCGGCTCGCCGCCGAGTCGCCCGTCGTCACCACCGCGGAGCTGGCGCGGGCGCTCGTGGACGAGGGCGGGAACCTCGCCCTGGACGTGCTGCGCGCGATCGACATCGATCCCCGGACGTTGCGCTTCGAGCCGGGGGAGACCGAGGGGACCGGGTTCGCGTCCGACGCGGTCAACGCGCTGGAACTGGCCGTGGTGGAGGCGGTGGCGCTCGGGCACAACTACGTGGGCTGCGAGCACCTGTTGCTCGGCATCATCGCCGAACCGGACGGCAAAGGCGGCGAAGTGCTGCGGTCGCTGGGAGCCGATCTCAAGGGCACCCGCCGGGCCGTGCAGACCGCGCTCGCCGGCATCGTGCACCTCAAGAAGCAGCAGTCAGCACCGGACGCCGCGAAGATCCTGGAGATGATCATGGCCCGGCTGGACCGGCTGGAGAAGCAGGTGGGTATCGGCTGACCAGCTCGGCGCCGATGCGGGCCAGGTGGTCCCGCACCTCCGCGGGTGACTCGACGGTGACCAGGCTGCCCCAGCCGGCGACGTTGCGGGCGATGTCGAGCGGGCGCGGGGCGGTCAGCTCGACGCGGGTGTCCTCGCCCAGGTCTTCCAGGACGGTGCAGTGCCGGCCGTGGATGTGCTGGAAGACCTTGAGAAACTTAGTCGCCACCAGCACGGTCGCGGCGGTCTCGGCACGGCGTTGCTCGACCTCGGTGACGACCGAGTCCCACGCGCTCGCCAGTTCGAAGTCGGGTGGTTTCGTCGCCGGGGCGCCGGTCAGCGTGGCGCCCAGGATGCGGTCGACGCGGAACGTGCGCTGGCCGTCCCTCGTGCCGGCGAGGAAGTACCAGACGCCGTCCTTGTCGACGAGACCCCACGGGTCGACCGTGCGTCCGGTCGGTGGGGAACCGCGTTTCTGGTAGGTCAGGCTGACCTGAACCCGCTGCACGACGGCTTGTTGCAGCAACGACACCAGGACCGGGCGGTCCTTCGTGTCGTCACCCCAGCTCGCGGTGTCGACGACGACTGCGGTTGCGGCGGCCTCGGCGTCCGCGCGGAACGTCTGCGGCAGGGCTCGCACGAGCTTTCGCAGTGCCGACTTCACCTGGGGCGCGACGGACGCCGCCGGGCCCGCGATCAGGAACAGCGCCTGGGCCTCCGCCGCGGTCAGTCCGCTGAGGTCGGTGCGGGCGCCGCCGACCAACGACCAGCCGCCGCCTCGTCCCGGTTGGGGGTAGACGGGGACGCCTGCCGCGGACAGCGCTTCCAGGTCGCGCCGGGCGGTGGCGATGGACACCTCCAGCTCCCTGGCCAGTTCGGCGGCGGTCACCCGGCCTCTGGCCTGCATCAACAGCAACGTGGCGACGAGACGGTCTGCGCGCATGTCTCCAGATTTCCGGTGAAAGTGCTCACTCGTTGAGCACTTTACGGCCGAACGTGGATCCCAACACCCGGAAACTTCTGGAGGATGATCAAGATGCTGCGAGGCATGGCCACCGTGGTCTTCTACGCCGACGACGTGGCTGAGGCGCGTGCCTGGTACACGGAGTTCCTCGGGATCGAGGCGTACTTCGAGCGGCGGACGCCGGAGGGCGACCTGGGGTACGCCGAGTTCCGGATCGGGGACTTCGAGGCCGAGTTCGGGCTGGTGCAGCGGCAGTTCCAGGTCACGCCGTCCGACGGGCCCGCGGGGGCGATCCTGTTCTGGGCGGTGGACGACCTCGACGCGACGCTGGCTCGGTTGGTGGAGCTGGGCGCGAAGATGTACGACGAACCGCGGCCGCGGGGTGAGGGGTTCGTGACGGCGTCCGTGGTCGATCCGTTCGGGAACATCCTCGGGATCATGACGAACGTTCACTACCTGTCGGTCGCCATGTCGGTCGCCATGTCCGCCACCGGCCGGAACCGCGACAAACGTCTCGGCTGAGAACCGTCATTCGCCACTCCAACTGCGACGTCGCCGGGGCGTCTACTTCTTGGTGACGTCGTGCCTGTGACGTCGTGCCCGTGATGTCGTGCCTGTGACGTCGTGCCCGTGATGTTGCGGTTGGGATTTCGCGGTTGGGATTTCGCGGTTGGCGGGAGGCCCGTTGATGGTGGTCGGCGGGCGAGGGTCCATCCGCGTGCTGATCGTCGACGACGACGCGCGCGTGCGCAGCGCCATGCGGACGTTTCTGCTGGCACACCAGGGGTTCGAGGTGGTCGGTGAGGCCGGGTGCCCGGCGTCTGCCGTGCGGATCGCCGAGGAGACCGCGCCGAGCGTTGCGATCGTCGACGTGTTGATGCCTGCCGAGCGGGACGGCCTTTCGTTGCTGAAGGTCCTCACCGAGCACGGAATCCCTGTCGTGGCAATGAGTTTGAACAACGCTTGCGCTGACAGGGCGATCGCGGCCGGCGCTTGCACGTTCCTCGCCAAGGACGGCTACTCGGAACTCCTGGTCACCGCGTTGCTGGCCGCGTGCCGGCAGGACAGCTGACCACGACGGATGACGTAGGCGCGGTCGGACTTCGGTCCCGGTCGGAGGTTCCGCAACTACGCGGGCAGGTTCGGTCGGCAGACCGATCCGGAGGGGGTGTGGTGGCGAGCACAGTTCTCACCACCACCCCCGACCTCGACCCGAGGTCATCGTCCGCGGAGGCGAGCGACATGACCACCACTACCGGAACACTCGACAGCCGCGTGCTCGCGGACCTCTACCGCATGCACGGCCGGTCGGTGCACAAGTACCTGCGCACGCTCACCAACGGCGACGCGCACCTCGCCGAGGACATCCTGCAGGAGACGTTCCTGCGCGCCTGGTGCACGCCGCGGCTCGCGCACCGTCCGGAGGCGGCCCGGCCGTGGCTCGTGACGGTGGCGCGCAACCTCGTCATCGACCGCGTCCGGCTCCGCAACCGCCGCCCGCAGGAGGCCGGTGAGGCCGCCCTGGCCCACCTGCCGACGGAGCGGTGCGAGATCTCGCGGGTCGTCGACTCGATCACCCTCGCCGAGGCGATGGCACGGCTGACCCCGAGCCGGCGCGAGGTCGTGGTGCAGATGTACCTGCAGGGCCGCAGTTCCGAGGAGGTCTCGGCCGCGCTCGGCATTCCGGTCGGCACCGTGAAGTCCCGCGCTCACTCCGCGTTGCGCTCGTTGCGGGTGCAGCTGGCGACTCCCGACCTGTGCCTCGCTGCTTGAGACGTCGCTGCTTGAGACGTCGCTGCTTGAGACGTCACTGCCGGAAATGTGCCCGCCTGGTTTTGCTTCGGCCGCCTATCCTGCTGAGATGACGCGCCTCGCCATCACCGGACATCGCGGCCTTTCCTCCGAGCTGGAGGCGGCGGTCGACCGGATGATCCGCGCGGTTGTCGACCGCGACGGCGACCTCGTCGGGGTGTCGTGCCTGGCGGACGGGGCGGACGCGGTGTTCGCGCAGGCCGTGCTGGACGCCGGCGGTGCGCTGGTGGCCGTGCTGCCCGCCGTGGCGTACCGGGAGTCATTGCCGGAGGACTACCGGTCCGTCTACGACCGGTTGCTGGCGCGGGCGGGCAAGGTGGTGCAGCTGCCGTTCGTCACGCCTGATCCGGACGCCTACATGGCGGCGGGCAAGCGGATGGTCGAGGAGTCCGACTCGCTGCTGGCGGTGTGGGACGGACGGCCCGGCCGTGGCCCCGGAGGGACGGCCGACGTGGTGGCCTATGCGCGGTCGCGGGGCGTGCCGGTCACCGTTCTGTGGCCCGAGGGCGCCGTCCGCTGAGCAACACCCGCCGCACCACTCGCAGCAGCACTGCCGGGCGGAAGAGCGTGTTCGGGTGGTCGAGCAGCTGCGAGACGCGGAGGAACGCCCGGTGGACCCGCGGGTTGTCCGGGATCGTTTCGAGCAGGCGGCGGGAGTACCACTGCCTGAACCGGGTGCCGTGCGGCAGCTTCTTCTGGCTCCAGCCCAGGTCGGCGGTGGTCGCGGAGGTCCACGGGAGCTGGGCGGCCTTGGCGACCGCGCGCTGGAACACGAGCGGCTCCTTGGCGAGGTCGTGTTCCTCGAGGAGGCCCCGCAGGTCGGCGCAGTTGAGCGCGGCGAGCGTCATGCCGTGGCCGTACAGGGGGTTGAGCGAGACGACCGCGTCGCCGAGTGCGAGCAGACCGCGTGGCCAGTTCGGGACCCGGTGGTAGCGGTTCCAGCGGCTGCGCAGGTTGTCGGCCCGGTGGATCTCCGATGCCGGGGTCGCGGTCTTGATGATCTCGGCGATGTCCTGGCACTCGAGCGCGGCCGCGTGGGCGAGGAAACCGTCCTCGTCGGTCGGGGGCACGTCGCCGCCGGCGCCGAAGAGCGTCACGAACCACAGGTCGTCGTCCACTGAGGACACCGCGCCGCCGCGTTTCGTGCTGGGCGCGTGGGTCGTCTCGCGGGCGAGCTTCCAGTCGAGCTTCAGGTCGCGGTTCACGTGGTAGAGGCGTGAGGTGCAGGAGAGGTGGCTGTTCACGATCATCGGGGCAGGGCAGTGCACGCCGAACTCGGCGAGCCACGACACCAGCTTGGTGGTGCGGCCGGACGCGTCGACGACGAGATCGGCGTAGTCGGTGAAGGGCCTGCCCGCGCGGCGGCCGTGCACACCGGTGACCGTGCCGCGGTCGTGCAGCAGGCCGTCGATCGCGACCCCGTCCACGAGGGACACGTTCGGCAGTTTGAGGACCCGTCGCCGGATGATCCGCTCGATGGTCACGCGCGTCACCGAGGGCACGGCCAGTCCGGCGGGGTCGCGTGGTGCCCATCCGGTGGGCAGGCGGTCCAGGACGTCGCTGCCGAGGTCGGTCCGGACCGCACCCGCCGCCGCGAGTTCCGCGCCGAGCAGGGGGAAGAGCGCTTCGAGCACCTCGGCGCCGCGTGCGAGCAGCGTGTGCGGGTGGTGGGCCTGGGGGATGCCTGCGCGGTGTTCCGTTTCGGCGGCGACCTGGTCGCGCTCGACGAGCACGACGTCGCCGTACGACTCGGACAACACCCTTGCCGCCAGCAGCCCCGCGAAGCCGGCGCCGATGACCAGGGCGCGGTCGGAGTACATGGCGGACATGCTGGCAGAGCCGGGCTCCCGAATGATCCCCCGACAGTATCGTTTTGCCTTTCGCCCGTCTCCGGAAGTTCGACCGGGAGAGGTTCGCCCAGGAGAGTCCGGCGACCAGTTCCGCCCAGGTGCGCACCCGGAACTCGGTGAAGAGCGGCCTGAGGCGGTCGACCGTCCGTCCGGCACCTCGTGACAGATGCCCTGGTCACGGCGGCCTCGCCCACCCATCGCTCACCCCGTACCCGACCCCGCGGTCGCCACCCGCAGCATCACCGCGAACCGTCCGGCGCACGTGATGCTGCTGTTCGCGTAGGCCGTGCCGGCTCTGTCGAAGCCATGTACGCGACAGCGGGCCTGAGGCGGCCCCTGGCGCCACAGCCGGACAACACCGGTATGCGGCCTCCCGACCGCACCACCTCGGGCGCGAACGGGACTTCGGCACAGGCCTAGGTGCCGGTGACCAGGCCCTCGCGCACCGCCCACAGCGCGGCCTGGGTGCGGGACGCCAGCCCGAGCTTGTTCAGCACGTTGGACACGTGGGTGCGCGCGGTGCGTTCGGAGATCACCAGGGAGGCGGCGATGTCCCGGTTTGACTTCCCGTGCGCCACCAGGACCAGGATCTCGCGCTCTCGTGGGGTGAGCGCGGTCGCGGTTCGCTGCGGTGCGACGAGTGAGCGGGTCAGGGTTCTGGCGACGGCGGGGTCGAGGTGCACCTGGCCGCGCACGGCCGCGCGCACGGCGGCACCGACCTGGTCCGCTTCGGCGTCCTTCAGCAGATAGCCCGCGGCACCGGCCTCCAGGGCGACGTGGACGCGTTCGGCCTCGGAGAACGAGGTCAGCGCGACCACCTCGACCTGCGGGTAGAGCTGCTTGATCGCCTTCGTGGCGCCGATGCCGTCGAGGCGGGGCATCAGGAGGTCCATCAGCACGACGTCGGGCAGGTCCTCGGCGGACGCGCGGACGGCGAGCTCGTCGAGCGCCGCCTGGCCGTCGCCCGCCTCGCCCACGACCTCGATGTCGTCGAGCATCTCGAAGAACGCCCGCATGCCGCGTCGCACCACCGCGTGGTCGTCGACGAGGAACACCCGGATCGTGCTCATCGCTGGTCTCCTGCCTGCGCAGTTCTGGTTTCCGGTGGCAGCACCGCGCGGATCGTGGTGGATCCCGCCGGGGTGCTCGCGATGACGAGGCCGCCGCCGATCCGCTTCATCCGTTCCCGCATGCTCACCAGGCCCATGCCGCTGGAGGAGACGGCGGCGGGATCGAACCCGGTGCCGTCGTCGGTCACTTCGATCGTGACACCGTCTTCTTCCACGAGCGTGATGTCTATGCGGCTGGGGCCGGCGTGCTTGATGGCGTTGTGCACGGCTTCCTGCACGACGCGGAAGAGCTCTTCCTCGGCGCGGTCGTCGAGGGACAGCCGGTAGCCGGGGGCGTCGACGGCGATGACCACGCCCTCGCGGGAGGCGATGGCGGCCGACTGCTTGCGGATCGCCTCGGCCAGGCCGTCCTCGCGCAAGGCGTCGGGGCGGAGCTGGAACAGCGAGGCGCGCATCTCGGCGAGCGCGTCCTGGGTGAGGCTGCGCAGTTCGGTGATGCCGCGCGCGACCGGGCCGTCGGGATCGCCGCCCTGCTTCTGGAGCGCGAGTTCCACGGCTCGGGTGTGCAGGGTCATCGAGAACAGCGCCTGGGAGACCGAGTCGTGCAGCTCGCGGGCCAGGCGGTGGCGTTCCTCCAATGCAGCCACCTGGGAGGCCTCGCCGAGCATCTCCATGACCTCCTCGACGCCGAGCTGTTCCTCGCCGGCGACGGAGGTGAGCATCATCCGCGCGGACGCCGCGCCGACCGCGCCGGCCAGCACGGTCTCCACGTGGTGCACGAGGTCCGCGTCAGCGTCCTTTTCGGACTGGAGGTCGATGCCTTCGAGTGCTTTCGCCGCTGCCCGGTGGCCCATCGAGCGGACCAGGACCTCGTGGAGTGCCTGCACGGACACCCTGTCGCGCCACAACCGGGGTCGCGACGGGTCGTGCAGGGCGTCGACGAAGAGCACGGCCTGGGCCTGTTCGCGGGGCTGCGGGCGGCTCATCAGCGACACGCCGACGTAGCAGCCGACGTTGACGAGCATGCTCCAGAACATCCCGTGGCTGATGTTGTCCATGCCGGTGATGCCGAGCAGGTGTTCCGGGCGCAGCGCCTCGACGCCGAACGGTCCGTGGTCGAGGAACCCGCGCGGCACCCAGCCGGTGGCGGCGAAGTTGGGCAGCAGCAACGTGTACGTCCACACCGCGAACCCGCCGGCGAGGCCGGTCATGACGCCGTCGCGGGTGCCGCCCTTCCAGAACAGGCCGCCGATGACCGCGGGCGCGAACTGCGCGACGGCCGCGAACGAGATCAGGCCCATCGACACCAGGGCCGCGCTCTCCCCGGCGAGGCGGAAGTAGGCGTAGCCGAGCAGCATGACAGCCACGATCGACGTGCGGCGGGTCAGCAGGATCAGCTTCGCGAGCCTGCCGGAGTAGCCGCGGCGCAGCAGCATCGGGACGACGATCGAGTTCGACACCATCGTGGACAGCGCGACGGTCTCCACGATGATCATGCCGGTCGCCGCGCTCAGCCCGCCGACGAACACCAGCAGCGCCACCGCGTCCAGACCTGCGGCCATCGGGACGGTCAGCACGAACGTGTCGGCCTCGGCACCGGAACCGAACCGCAGCAGGCCCGCCGCGGCGATCGGCAGCACGAACACGCTGATCAGCAGCATGTACAGCGGCGTCATCCACATGGCCTGCCGGACGTGCCGCTCGTCGACGTTCTCCACCACGCCGACCTGCCACTGCCGGGGCAGCAGCACGATCGCGAAGAGCGACAACACGTTGAGCCACACCCAGGTGCCGGTGGAGTCGCCGAGCGTGAACAACGACGTGTGCCCGGCTCGTGCGGCCTGGCCGAAGAGGTCGCCGAATCCGCTGTACAGGCCCCAGGTCACGGTGATGCCCGCCGCGACGAACGCCACCAGCTTCACCACCGACTCGAACGCGATGGCGGTGACCATGCCCTCGTGGCGCTCTGTGGCGTCGAGATGCCGGGTGCCGAAGAGGATCGTGAAGCCCGCGAGCAGCAACGCCACGTAGAGCGCGGTGTCCTCGAACAACGGCACCTGGTCCAGCGCCGACGACTGCGTGATCCGCGGGGCGCGGCGGATGATCTCGAAGGTCGTGGAGACCGCCTTGAGCTGCAGGGCGATGTACGGCACGACACCGACCACGGCGATCGCCGCGATCAGGCCGCCCAGCCGCACGCTCTTGCCGTAGCGGGCGGACACGAAGTCGGCGAGGCTCGTGATGCGGTGCCGGTGGCTGATGTGGATGATCCGGCGCAGCACCAGCCACCCGAGCGCGAGCATGATCGTCGGGCCGAGGTAGATCGACAGGTAGCCGACGCCGCTCGACGCCGCGCGGCCGACGCTGCCGTAGTAGGTCCACGACGTGGCGTAGACGGCCAGGGAGAGGGCGTAGATCGTGCCGCGGCCGATGATGCTGCGGCCTTCGTCGGCGCGGCGGTCACCGTAGAACGCGATCGCGAACAACACGCCGAGGTAGGCGACGGACACACCGATGACCAACCACGTCCCGAGCACGCCGGATCATCCCGACCGGCGGACGAGCACGGCGACCAGCGCGATGACCGCGAGCCAGGCGCCGAAGAGGTAGGCGGCGACCGCCGGCACGCCCGCGACGGTGCCCCCGCCGTCCGCGACGGTGAGCAACGGCGGTAAGAAGAGGACGAACCCGGCTGCCGCCGCGAGGACGGTCAACCCGGTGAACCGCCCGTCGTCCCCGGCGCCTCGTCGCACCCGTCACCGCCCTCATTACTTCCAGGTCGATTCGGGAGCGTAGTACGAATGGCCGGAATTCGGCGAAGCGGACGTGACAGAATTTCATGCTATTCGCGCAATGCGACTGTTTGGGGGAATCGTTCGTGAGGACGGTGGAACTGCCCGACGGGGCCGTGGTCACGGGGCGTGGCCTGCGGGACGGCAAGATCGTGGAGCCGCACCCGCAGTACGGGATTTATCTGCAACCACGACCTGTCGACGTGCCGTGGCCGCACGACTGGATCGACTGGCCGGACTTCCGCCTTCCGCGTGATCACGACGCCGCGATCAGGTTGATTCGTGCTCTGCACGCCCGCGCGTTGGCCGGTGAACGCGTCGAGGTGGCGTGCAGCGGCGGTGTCGGGCGGACCGGGACGGTCATTTCGTGCCTAGCCGTACTGGCTGGTGTCGCTGCCGGGGAAGCCGTGGCGTGGACGCGCGCGAATTACCATCCGCGCGCGGTCGAAACGCCGTGGCAAAAGCGCTGGGTCAGGCGTTTTCCCGCCCAGTAGGAATCAGCTGCGCTCGGGGTCGAGCTTGATCGTCGTGCGCTTGTGCACGAGTTCGACCACACCGGGTGGCACCGCGTCCCCCGCCTCCAGCAGGCGGGGGAGCAGCTCGGGTTCGGTGAGTATCGCCCGGAAGAACATCTCGACCGTGACGTCGTGGTCCGGCCGGTGCACGACGGTGATCTCGTCGCCGGGCGCGATCAGGCCCGCCTCCAGCACGCGGAAGTACGCGCCCGGCCGATTGGCCTGCGTGAACCGCTTCACCCAGCCGCTCAGGCCGAGGCCGTGCCGTTCGAGATGGCCCGCGAACGTCCGGCACGGGATGCGCGGGCTGCTGACCTCCAGCAGCGTGGTGCCGACGCGCCACCGTTCGCCGATGAGGGCGTTGGTCTGGTCGATGCCCTGGGTGGTCAGGTTCTCGCCGAACTGGCCGTTGTGCAGGACGAGGCCCAGCTCGTCCTGCCAGTGGTCGAGGTCCTCGCGGGCGTAGCCGTAGACGGCCTGGTGGTCGCCGCCGTGGCTGGCCCGGTCGCCGATCGCGTCGCCCTGAACACCGCTGCCGCCGCTGCCCTTCGGTCCCGGCGGGCTCACCCGCAGCGACCCCTCGACCGGGCGTTTGTCGATCGCGGTGACGCCCTTCTGGGCGTAGTCCACCGGAACGGTCTTCTGGGCGACGTTCAGCGAGAGCACGACGGGCATGGGGCCAGAGCCTATTGGCCGACCGCCTTGGCGGCGATGGAATTGACGTAGTCCTGGTAGACGCCGACCTTGTGGGTGATGAGGTCCATGCAGTCCTGCAGCTGCGCCATCTGCTGGCGGACGCGTTCCTGGTGCTCCTTGAGGATCTCCAGCCGCTGCAGCTCGTTGCCGTCGCCCTGGCGCACGAGCTCGGTGTAGCGGCGGATCTCCGGCACCGGCATCCCGGACATCCGCAGCATGATGCACATGCGCAGCCAGTCGACGTCCTGTTGCGTGTAGACGCGGCGGCCGCCCGGTCCTCTGTGGACCCGGTTGGCGAGGATGCCTTCCTTCTCGTAGAAGCGAAGCGCGTGCACGCTCAGCCCGGTGCGTTCGGCCACCTGCCCGATGCTCAAGCTCATACAGCCACACTAAGGGCAGGCTCGCCGGTTCTTGACCTAGAGACGACTCTAGCTCCTACGTTCTGCGCATGACGATGCGTTATCGCGTACTTGGGGGAACCGGCATCGAGGTCAGTCACCACTGCCTCGGCGCCATGATGTTCGGCTCGGTCGGCAACACCGACCACGACGAGGGCGTGCGGATCATCCACCGCGCCCTCGACGCGGGGATCAACTTCGTCGACACCGCCGACATGTACTCGGCGGGGGAGTCGGAGGAGATCGTCGGCAAGGCGCTGGCAGGCCGTCGCGACGACGTGGTGCTGGCGACGAAGGTGCACTTCCCGCTGGGTGAGGGCCGCAACCGCAGCGGCAACTCGCGCCGTCACATCGTGCGCGCGGTGGAGGACAGCCTGCGGCGGCTCGGCACCGACTGGATCGACCTGTACCAGGTGCACCGGCCGGACTACACGACCGACGTCGAGGAAACGCTGTCGGTGCTGACGGACCTGGTGCGGGCCGGGAAGATCCGCGCGTTCGGGTGCTCGACGTTCCCCGCCGCGGAGATCGTCGAAGCCCACCACGTGTCGATGAACCGGGGCTTGCTGCGGTTCCGGACCGAGCAGCCGCCGTACTCGTTGCTGGCGCGCGGGATCGAGCGTTCGGTGCTGCCGACCTGTCAGCGGCTGGGGATGGGCGTGCTGGTGTGGAGCCCGCTGGCGAGCGGGTTCCTGTCCGGCAGGCACCGGCGGGGCGCGAACGCCGAGGCGTTCCGGGCGACGCAGACCCCGGACCGGTTCGACGAGACGCTGCCGCGCAACGCCGCGAAGTTCGACGCCGTGGAGCAGTTCGCGAAGCTGGCGGACGAGATGGGCGTGTCGCTGCCGGCACTCGCAATCGCGTTCGTGACGACGCACCCGGCGGTGACGTCGGCCATCACCGGGCCGCGCACGATGGAGCACCTGGAGTCGTTGCTGGAGGGCGCGTCGCTGGTGCTGACCGACGACGTGCTGGACCGCATCGACGAGATCGTGGCCCCCGGCGAGGACACCTACAACGTGCACGGCGTCTGGAAGCCCGCGTCGCTGCTGGACGTCCACCGCCGACGCCGCCCGTTCGACCAGCGCTGAGCCCACGGCCGGGCGCCTGACGACCACCCGTCAGGCGCCCGGCCGCACCCCATCAACCACCGCGACGATCTGAAGTCGCCCACCAGGCACCCGTGAAGTGGCCGCCCAGGCCCTTCCACCACCCCGCGAGCGCCACCAGCCGCATGCCGTGTGGCTCGGCACGCGCCCGCTATCACCTGTGGCGTTCATCAGTCGCATGTCGTGTGGTGTGGGGAATGCGCTCGCCATCACCTATGAGCGCCACCAAGGCGTGTGGCATGGCCCTGGCACGCGCTTCGCGATCACCTGCGAGCGTCCGCCGGACGTGTGGTGTGCTGAGGCATGCGCCCGCCACCATCTGCGAGCGTCCATCGGGCGTGTGTGGTGTGGCCCGGCACGCGCCCGCCACCATCCGCGAGCGCCCACCAGGGCGAGGGGTGGTGCGGCCGCAACGCCCACACCACCCCGTTCGCCACTACCAGGCCTGGGTCGTCAAACCCGTGCCCAGATAGACCTGGTCGTACCCGTTGCCGTCGTTGTCGTCGGTGTACACGACGGTGATCTGTCCCCACGGGTCCACACCGACCGCGGGCTCGGCCTGCTTGCCCGTGGCGGTCGAGACCGTGAGCTGCCGTGCGGGCCGTCCGGTCGTCGTCCCGTCGGGGTTGTAGACCACCGTGTAGACGTCCTGCGCCTCCTCCGTGGTCACCGCGACGCCGAGCTGGTCGTCGATGCCGATCTGCGGGTCGCCGCCGGTGGTGCTCGCCACGGCGCCACGAGCGGCACCGGCTGCGGTGAAGGACTGCGTCTTCACGCCGGACTGCTCCCAGGCGATCGCGAAGTCGCCGTTGAAGTTGGCGGCCACGTCGGGATTTTTTCCTTGTCCTGTCGTGGTTTGCGGCAGCTTCACTGCGCCGGACGGGGTGAGGATCTTGCGGGCGATGTCGGCGTCCGCCTCCCACACCACGATCGCGTTGCCCGCCGCCCCCATTGCGACCTGTGGTTTGGCGTGGGTGCCGCCCGCGTTGTTGACCTGGGTCTCGTAGGTCTTGGACGAGATGGACGCGAACCCGCTCACACGCACGGTTGGCGCGTTGGTGCCCTGCCTGTCCTCCCACGCCACCGCGAAGCCGCCGGTGTCCGGGTCGGCCGCGACGCTCGGGAAGTACTGCTGGCCGTCGGCGCTCGCGTTGGCCGTGCCGGCCCCGGAGACGGTGCCGGAAGGGCTGACCGAGCGGACCGCGATGTTGTAGAAGCCGTTGCCGTCCGGGTCTTCCGACCACACGACGACCGCGGTGCCGTCGTCGTGCAGTGCGACGTCGGGCTGCCAGTGGCGCCAGTCGCCGGTGCCGCCGGTGCTCAGCTTCTTCTCGTAGAGGGACGTGCCGTCCTGGTAGAGGCGGATCCAGACGTCGGAGTGGACCGGGTCGGCCGGTGCGGTGGTGTCGCGGTCGTCCTCCCACACGACGGCGGTGTAGCCGTTGCGGGTTGCGGAGACCGCCGCGTTGTCCTGGTCGCCGGTCGAGTCGCTGTTGACCGTGGACCACGTCATCGGCGCGGGTGCCAGCAGGAGCGAGGCGATCAGCAGTGCTTTCACGGCGCCTGCAATCCGGGGTTGTTCGCCTCGACGACGTAGCTGCCGACGGTCTTCACCGGGTAGTCGCGGACGGCGACCTTGTCCACGGCGCGGAAGTCGACGTGCATCTCGGTGGTCGTGGTGCGGGTCCTCACGTAGCCGCGCAGGTTCTTGAAGTACTTCACGTGCGGGTTCAGCGCCGGGTTGAGGCCGTTCTCGGCCGCGTTGCCGTCACCGCCGGACGTGATCGACGTGGTGACGAGCTCGGTGCCGATGACGCGGTTCTGGGACCCGTAGTCCTGCATCAGGTCGGCGGCCCAGCTGCGGTGCACGTCGCCGGTGAGGACGACCGTGCCCTTGTTGCCGCTGGCGTCCCACGCGTTCTGGATCCGGGTGCGGTTGGCGGTGTAGCCGTCCCACGCGTCCATGCTCCTCGCGCCGTCCGCACTGGCGAGCCGTTGTGCGAAGAACACCTGCTGGCCCAGGAAGTCCCACGTGCCGAGCTGCCGGCGCAGGCCGTCGATCAGCCAGGTCTCCTGCGCGGCGCCCGTGATCGTGCGTGCGGGGTCGTCGGCGGCAGAGCAGACCTTCGTGCCGTCGCCGCACGCCTGGTCGTCGCGGTACTGGCGGGTGTCGAGCAGGTGGAACGTGGCGAGGCTGCCCCAGCGAACCCGGCGGTGCAGCAGCATGTTCTCGGCTGCGGGCGCCTGGGCGCTTCTGAGCGGCATGTGCTCGTAGTACGCCTTGTAGGCGGCGGCGCGGCGGGCCCTGAAGTCACCGGGCGGGCTGTTGTCGTTGCGGACGAGGTTGGCGTAGTTGTTCTCTACCTCGTGATCGTCCCAGACCACCAGCCACGGTGCGGTGGCGTGCGCTGCCTGCAGGTCGGGGTCGGTCTTGTACTGGGCGTGGCGGACCCGGTAGTCGGCGAGCGTGCTGATCTCCGCGCTGGGAGTGAACTTGCGGACACGCGTGGTGCTGGCGGCGCCTTCGTAGATGTAGTCGCCGAGGTGCAGGATCAGGTCGGGGTGTTCCTCGGCCATCCGGCGGTAGGCGGTGAAGTAGCCCTCCTCGTAGTGCGAGCACGAGGCGAAGAGCATGGTCAGCTCGGGTGAGGTGCCGACGGCCGGTGCGGTGAGGGCACGGCCGGCGGGGGAGATGTGGCCGCCGGTGCGAAAGCGGTACCAGTACTCGCGGCCGGGTTCGAGGCCGGTGAGGGTGACGTGCACGGAATGAGCGCTCGCCGCCTGGGTGGTGACCGTGCCGGTGCGGGCGAGGTTCGTGAAGCGTTCGTCGGTGGCGACCTGCCAGTCGACGGTGGCGCCGGTGCTCGGCATGCCGCCGAGGCCGTCCGCGTTGAGGGGGTTGGGGGCGAGTCGGGTCCAGATCACGAACCCGTCCGCCGCTGGTTCGCCGGACGCCACCCCGAGGGTGAAGGGGTAGCCGATGGCGTTGGCCAGACTGGGGGCGAGGACTCCGGCGCCCGCTCCCGCGAGGCCGCCCACGATGAAGGTGCGTCTCCGTAACGTGGTCATGACCCGCAGGCTTACCGAACGCGGGTAAAGGCCTGCCTAACGGTGTGCGGCTTCAAAGTGGTTTCCCACCAGGAGAACGCGGCGTGGTCGTCGGTGTAGATGTCGAGCGCGTCCGCGAGCAGCTCGGCGGCGCACAGCGGGATCCCGGTGTCCCGCACGGCGCGGTGGAGCAGTGCCACGTGGTCGCGGGACCAGGATTCGAGGCGCAGGCCGGGTAATCGTTCGGCCTCGCAGCAGGGCTGGGCGCACACGACGATGTCGAACCACTCGTCCTCGTGGTCGTTGAACGCGACCGTGACGCCGAACCGGTCCGGGTGCAGCGCGGTGACCGTGCTGTGGCGGGTCTCGTAGTGCAGCGGGTACGGCAGAGCGGCGAGCCTGCGCGCGGCGTGCAGCTCAGGACCTCGCAGCGGCACCCGGTCGCGGTGCCTGCCGTGGTCGAGCACGACGACGTCCCACGTGCTGCGAGTCAGCCGGAGTGCGGTCGCGAGGCCGGCGATTCCGGCTCCGACGACGAGTGCAGTGGCCATGGCCTGCCCCTTCCCCCTAGGATCGAGGCTAGCGAACGTTCAGAAATTTCTGAAGACAGGGGCGGTGTGACGGGCGAGGCAGATCGCAAGGATGCGGCCGAGCACCTTGCACTCACGCTGGTCGGTGCCGGGATGCAGCGGATGGGGGCGCGTGCGCTGGCCGCCTTCCTGTTCTCCGACAAGGAGTCGCTGACCGCGGGCGATCTCGCCGACGAGCTCGGCGTGAGCGCGGGCTCGGTGTCGGGTGCGATCAAGATGTTGGCGCAGATGGGCGTGATCGAGCGGAGCTTCGTGGCGGGCAGCCGGCGCGAGCACTTCCGGATGCGCGACAACGTCTGGACCACGCTGTACTCGCGGCAGCACTCGGTCGTCGACGACGTGCTGAACGCCGTGCAGAAGGGCGTCGAGGTGGTGGGGCCAGGGGCCGCGCACGACCGGCTGACCTACATGCGCGACTTCTACGCCTTCCTGCTCAACGAGGTTCCGGCGCTGGTGGAGCGGTTCGAGCGGCAGCGTTCCTCGTGACCGCGCCGAACTTGATCCCGTCCACGATCAGGTCGAGCATTCGCTTGGCCTGATCCGGGTCGCCGTTCTGGCCGACGGCGATGAGCATGGCCATGACGTCCATCGGTTCGGCCGTCGCGCCCAGCGGGGTCAGCAGCAGCTGCAGGGCCTCGGTCATCTTGGCCCGGCTGTGCTCGAACGGGTTCACGCCCAGCGCGATGACGGCCTGGAGCGCGTCCTTGAGGTCGCGTTTCGTGGCCAGGTAAGCGATGAAGCGGTCCATCCACTCCCGCAGCGCCGCCTCGGGCTCGTGGGTCTCGAGCAGCTCGGGGGCCGCGTCGCAGAGCTTTTCCAGCTCCGTGCGGTAGACGGCCTCGATCAGGGCCTCGCGGGTGGGGAAGTGCCGGTACAGCGTGCCGATTCCGACGCCCGCCTTCTTGGCGATGGCGCCGAGCGTCACGTCCTTGCCGTGGGTGAAGGCGTCCAGCGCCACCTCGAGCAGCAACCCGCGGTTGCGGACAGCGTCAGCACGCACTTCGTTCACTCCTGTGGGTAACTTGCAAAACGGAGGACCCTCCGGTTAAGGTGGACACCGAACCGGAGGAACCTCCGTTTCAGTGTACGACAAGGTTGGGGAAATCAGATGAGTGAACGCATCATGACCCCGTTCGGCTTCGAGACGACCGCTCTCGAGGTCGTCGAGGGCGTCGACCTCTCGGGCCGTCGCGCCGTGGTCACCGGTGGGGCGTCGGGCATCGGCGTCGAGACCGTCCGCGCCCTGGCCGCTGCGGGTGCCGAGGTCACCATCGCCGCCCGCGACGTCGAGGCGGGCCAGCGCGTGGCCGCATCTCTCGCGGAGGCGACCGGCAACAAGAACATCTTCGTCGCTCCGCTGGAGCTGACCTCGCAGGACTCGGTGAAGGAGTTCACCCGCTCCTGGTCCGGCCCGCTGCACCTACTGATCAACAACGCGGGCGTAATGGCCACACCCCTCACCCGCACTCAGGAGGGCTGGGAGCTCCAGTTCGCCACGAACCACTTCGGCCACTTCACCCTCACCCTGGGCCTGTTCGACGCCCTGCGCGCCGAGGGTGCCCGCGTGGTGAACGTCAGCTCGGCCGGCCACCTCTCCAGCCCGGTCGTGTTCGACGACATCCACTTCGAGCGCCGCGAGTACGACCGCTGGCAGGCCTACGGCCAGTCGAAGACCGCGAACATCCTGTTCGGCGTGGAGGCGGGCAAGCGCTGGGCCGGTGAGGGCGTCACGATGAACGCCTTGATGCCTGGCGGCATCCTCACGGCCCTGCAGCGCCACATCACCCCGGAAGCCCTGGCGGAGCGCCTCCGGCTCCGCGGCGGCGGCAAGCCCCTGCAGCTCAAGACCCCGGAACAGGGCGCCGCCACCACCCTGGTGCTGGCCGTCTCCCCGCTGGTGGAGGGCCGCTCGGGCCTCTACTTCGAGGACTGCAACGAGGCGCTGCCGAACTCCGGCGACATGACAGGCGGCGTGGCCTCCTACGCCCTGGACCCGGAAGCCGCAGCCCACCTGTGGACGCTCTCCGAAGAAACGCTGAAGCTGCCCGCCTAACCGCCACCGCAACGACGCCCGAGCCGCAGAGCGTTCGCGCGGCCGCAGGTGAGGCGAGCCCATGCCGGACGGCGATCGCGAAATCGCCGACGGCCCCGCCCAGAAACTGCCGACAGCCAAGGCAGGTGCAGTCCAGTCGCCAACCAACGCTGAAGGCGCGACCTGACCGTTCCACGACGGCCCGGTGACGACTGAACGGCCGTCGAAAGGTGTCCGAGAAAATGCTGAGGGCCCAGCGGTCACGGCCTGAGCACCTCTGCCGGGTTCGGTGACTGCCGCCCAGCTGTCAAAGGCTCACCCGGAGAAGCCCCGACGGCCAGCCTTCCGCCCACTCGATCCCGCAGCGGCCGTCCAACTGTCCAACGCCCCTGGCAACGCACGGCCACAACAAGCGGCTAAGCCGCCCAAGGGCCCGACGCTTCCCCGATCAACGCTGACGCACGGCCATCACAAGCGGCTCGGCCGTCCAGACGGTCGTTCCGAGGCCACGGCCCGATGCTTCCCCGGTACGTGCTGAACGTACGGCCAGGGAAGAGCGGTGGGTCGTCCAGGCGGCTCGCGGTGCGGTCGTCCAGCGCTTCCTGGTAGGCGCTGAATGTGTGGCCACGGCAAGGGGCTCGGCCGTCCGTGCGGTCGTCCGGCGGCCGCGGCCCAGAGCTTCCCTGGGAAGCGTTGAACGCATGGCGACAACACGCGGTTCGGCCGTCCAACCGGGTCGCCCAGCGCTTCCCGGTGGGCGCTGAATGTGGGGTCACAACAAGCGGTTCGGCCGTTCAGGCGGCCGCTCTGCGGCCACCGCCCAGCGCTTCTTGAACGCACAGCCACAACACGCGGCTCAGCCGCCCAACCGGGTCGCCCAGCGACCACCACCCCAACTTCCAGCCCCAAGAAATCACTGAAGGTGCAGGCATGATCACCACTGGGTTCGGGTTCGAGACGACCGCGATGGAAGTGGCCGCCGTAGGCGACCTCGCCGGCCGACGCGCCGTCGTCACCGGCGGCGCGTCGGGCATCGGCGTCGAGACCGTGCGGGCGCTGGCTGCGGCCGGTGCCGAGGTCACGATCGCCGCGCGCGACGTCGACGCCGGTCAGCGGGTCGCGTCGGCGCTCGTCAAGGCGACGGGCAACAGGTACATCTCCGCGGCGCGGTTGGACCTGGCGTCGCAGGAGTCGGTGAGGGCGTTCGCGCGCAACTGGGACGGGCCGTTGCACCTGCTGGTCAACAACGCCGGTGTCATGGCCACGCCGCTCACGCGGACGCCGGAGGGGTGGGAGTTGCAGTTCGCGACGAACCACCTCGGGCACTTCGCGTTGACGGTCGGGTTGTTCAACTCGTTGCGCGCGGAGGGTGCGCGGGTGGTGAACGTCAGCTCGTCCGCCCACCTCGCCGGCGAGGTCGTGTTCGACGACATCCACTACGAGCGCCGCGAGTACGAGCGGTGGCAGGCGTACGGCCAGTCGAAGACGGCGAACATCCTGTTCGGGGTGGAGGCGGGCAGGCGCTGGGCCGGTGAGGGCGTCACCATGAACGCACTGATGCCGGGCAGCATCGCCACGAACCTGCAGCGTCACCTCACCGCCGAGGAGCTGCGGGAACGGATCAGGCGCAGTGGTGCCGCGGCCACGCGCCGGGTGAAGACGCCCGCGCAGGGTGCCGCGACGACGCTGGTCGTGGCCACGTCGCCGTTGCTGGAAGGCTTGTCCGGCAAGTACTTCGAGGACTGCAACGAGGCGTTGCCGAACACCGGCGGTCTGCTGTCGGGTGTGGCTGCCTACGCGCAGGACCCGGAGGCGGCCGCTCGGCTGTGGAAGGTGTCGGAGGAGGCCCTGTGGTCTCTCAAGGTTGCCTGACCCGGTAGAGGTCTGGACCATTTCGTGCTTCAATGACAGACGGGTCGCCGCCTGGACGTGAGAGGTGAGCGAATGTCTGCCCGCTTGGTGTCGAGGGCGTTGACAGCCCTGCTTCTGCTCATGAGCGCCGCGCTCGTCCCGCCCACCGCGCAGGCGGCCGACACGTGCGCGCTCAAGTCCCGGCCCGCGGGCAAGGTCCTGCAGGGCTACTGGGAGAACTGGGACGGCTCGTCGAACGGCGTGCACCCGCCGTTCGGCTGGACGCCGATCACCGACAGCCGCATCAAGCAGCACGGCTACAACGTGATCAACGCGGCGTTCCCCGTCATCCGTTCCGACGGCACCGTGCTGTGGGAGGACGGCATGGACGCGGGCGTCAAGGTCGCCACGCCCGCCGAGATGTGCGTGGCGAAGGCGGCCGGGGCCACGATCCTGCTGTCGATCGGTGGCGCGGCGGCGGGCATCGACCTGAGCTCGACCGCCGTGGCCAACCGGTTCGTCGCCACCGTCGTGCCGATCCTGAAGAAGTTCGACTTCGACGGGATCGACATCGACGTCGAGACCGGTCTGGTCGGCAGCGGCAACATCGGTCAGCTGTCCACCTCGCAGGCCAACCTGATCCGCATCATCGACGGTGTCTTCGCCGCCATGCCGTCCGGTTTCGGCCTGACCATGGCGCCGGAGACCGCGTACGTGACGGGTGGCAGCGTCGTCTACGGCTCCATCTGGGGCGCGTACCTGCCGATCATCAAGAAGTACGCGGACAACGGTCGCCTCTGGTGGCTGAACATGCAGTACTACAACGGTTCCATGTACGGCTGCTCCGGCGACAGCTACCAGGCCGGCACCGTGCAGGGCTTCGTCGCCCAGACCCAGTGCCTCAACAAGGGGCTGGTCGTGCAGGGCACCACGATCAGGGTGCCGTACGACAAGCAGGTGCCGGGTCTGCCCGCGCAGCCCGGCGCCGGTGGCGGCTACTTGAGTCCGAGCCTGTTCGGGCAGGCGTGGAACAGCTTCAGCGGTCAGCTCAAGGGTCTCATGACCTGGTCGATCAACTGGGACGGCTCGAAGAACTGGACCTTCGGCGACAAGGTGAAGTCGTTGCAGGGCCGCTGAGCTTCCGGCGATGCCCGGCGTGTACGGCCGGGCATCGCCCGCCGCCGGTCACGTGCGGGGTGCGACCCGCGACTCGTAGGAGTTCGGCCGGTAGCGCGGGTCGAAGAAGCAGCCCGTGCCGTACTTCTGGTCGTGGCTCGGACAGCTGCGCGCGATCAGGTACGGGTTGGGTCGCAGGCCCCACTTCTCCCACGCGGCCAACGACTGCATCGCCGCGGCGTACTCGGAGTCGCTGAACGCCGAGTGCGTGGCCTCGGTCGTGAACGTCTGCACGAGGTGGTTCGAGCGCCCGGCCTTCCGCACGGTGTCGCGGTAGGCGGACTCGTGCTCGACGAACGCCGTCGGGTCGCCGATCGCGTGCACCGACAGCACCGGGATGTCGATCTGGCCGGTGAGGTCGCTGTCGTAGGCCAGCTCGGCCCGTGCCGCCGGGTCCGCGGCGAACCGTTCCACGCCCGCGTTCAGGGCGGCGTCGTCGTGCGAGCCCTTGTACACCACACCGGTGTTGCTCCACGGGTTCCGGTCGCCGAGGCGGTTGTGGACGATGTCGCGGAACGTGAACGTGGCGAAGTTCAGGTGCGAGCTGAGAGTTTCCTCGGGGATCTTGGTGACCGCGAGGACGTCGTCCAGCTTCTGCTGTTGTGCGGCCGTGCGATTGCCTGCGGTGCCAAGGCATTCCTCGATGCGGCCGCGCAACCCGGCGCTGGTCATCGTCGAACCGGGACGCAGGCCCTGCCACAACGGGTACTGCACCTCGGACGGCCGCGGGTGGTTGCCGCAGTAGTACTGATAGACCACGCGCAGGTCGACGCGGTAGTCGTAGCCGCGCGACCCGCCGGCCAGGACGCCACTGGTGAGCAGTGCCGCGTCGTAGCCCCGGTACAGCTCGATGGTCTTGGCCGCGACGTTGCCGCCCCACGACTGGCCGTGGAGGTAGACCTTGTGCGGCTTGAGCATCGCGCCGGCCAGCCGGCGCAGGTTGTCGGTGTCCTCCGCGGCCATCCGCGTGCCGTAGCCGCCGCGCCGGTACGAGGTGCCCGCCCAGGCGTAACCCTCTTTGACCATGACGGCCCAGCGGTTCAGGTCGTCACGCGTGCGCTCCGGCGTGGGATCGCCCAGGTCGGGGCCGCCGTGCGAGTGGACGACCAGCGTCTTGTTCCACTTCTTCGGCACGGCGATCGTGTAGTAGGCGCCGTTGGTGTCCCGGCCCTCGTAACAGGTGGCATCGGCGGGGACGTTCGCCGGGCACGGCGCCGCGGGCGGCAGGTGCGCGGGCGTCGTGACGCTCGCGGCCAGTGCGAAGGCCAGCAGGACGTTCATGACTGGGAATCGTCAGTCCGGCTCGGCGAGTGGTCCAGGTCACGCCGGCAAACTTGGGACTGCCCTGACGTTCCGGTCTTCGCACCGGGAATCGGTGCCGCGAGTACGGTCATGAACGTGCAGTATCCAGCCGAGCCGTGGCACCTGCGGGGTTCCCTCGTCCTTTCCGTGTTCCGCGTGCCGCGAAAGCTGGTGCCGGCTGACTGCCTCCCGGTCAGCGCGCGAACGATCACGGTGGCGGGCAGCGCTTTCGTGGCGGTCGCGTTCGTGACGTACGAACCGGGCGGCGTGCTCAGCTACGACGAGCTGCTCGTCGGCACGCCCGTGTGGGACCGGGCCGGGATCGCCGTGTCCGTGCCGCAGATCTGGGTCGACAACGAGGCGTCGCGGGTGGGTGGCCGGGAGCTGTGGGCGATCCCGAAGCAGCTCGCCCGGTTCGGTCAGGGCTCGTCGATCGCGGGCGTCGCGGTGACCGGCGGTGTGCCGCTGCCCGGCCGGTGGACGATCGCCGGGCCGATCGCGCAACGCCTGGACGGCCGGGACGTGCGCGCTCACGCGGTCATGTCCGGAAGGTTCCGATTGATCCGGACCGCGTGGCTGTTCCCGGCCGACGGCCCGCTCGGCTACCTGACCGGTCGCACCCCGCTGGTGAGCCTCGCCGCGAACGACATGCGGCTGACGTTCGGTCAGGCGCCCTGACCGACGTACCGCACGCTGTTGAGCACGTGCTGCGCCCACGTGCGGTCAGCCGGGAAGCGGTGCACGATGCGCACGGACAGCATGGTGCCGGGACGGACGACGTGCCCGTGGAACACCTGCTCCTCGTGGCCGTCGATGACCTCGCTGAGCCAGAACGCGTGCCGCAGTTCCGTGCCGTCGTGGGTGACGGAGTGCTCGGCGCTTGCCGGGTAGCCCTCCAGCACGGCGCCGAGGAAGTCGCTCGCACTGCCGCCGGTGCGGTCGGCGTAGACGTCGAGACCCACCCAGCGGTCGGGGCTCGTGAAGCACATCGTGCGGTTCTCGATGGTGCAGCGCATACCCGCGCTCCGCTCGACGCTCCAGACGTCGGCGAGCGTCTCGCGCACGGGGATCGGCAGCGGGTGCGGGATGTGGCTCAGCACCTCGTCGCGGTCCCATTCGCGGTCCAGCAACGGGTGCGAGGTGTAGTACGGCAGCTCGTCGGCGTTGAGGACGGCGGCCTCGGCGTGGGTGCCGAGCAGGTCCCACGGTGCGATGAAGTTCGCGAACCTGCCGGAGACGCGCAGGTTCTTGTACTCGCCGTCGTTGTTCCACACCGCGTGGGCGTACATGGCGTCGACTTTGCTGATCTGCATCCACGCGCCGAACACGAGCTCGGTTCCGCCGGTCAGCCGAACCGGTAGCAGACAACGGATGTAGGAGGCGCCGTCCGGTCCGACCAGCAGTCCTCCGGTCGGCGCGCCGAGTTGCTCGCTGGGCAGGCCGATCAGGGCCTCCGGGCGGTTCAACCGGTAGTCGATGCGGCTCGTGGACGAGATCTCGGCGCCGCAGCATCCGCATTGGACGGTCATACGCAGATGCTAGGACTCACCCTCGTTCAGCAAACGTGAACGCACGAGGAAACGCACGCCCATCGGTGCTTCCAAGGAGAACCCGCTCCCACGGCCGGGCACCACGTCGATCGTCAGGTGCGTGTGGCTCCAGTACTCGAACTGCGCCGCGGACATCCACACAGGAATGACGGAAGCGCCGACGGCCAGGTCGCCGAGGTGCACGTCGGACGAACCGGTGCGGAACTCCCCGGCGGGGTAGCACATCGGGGCGGAGCCGTCGCAGCAGCCGCCGGACTGGTGGAACATCAGGTCGCCGTGCGAGGCCAGGAGGCGGCGGAGTACCTCCGCCGCCTCCTCGGTCAGTGCCACGCGGGGCATCAGAAGAAGCCCTGGGCGTTCTGCGAGTAGCTGACGAGCAGGTTCTTGGTCTGCTGGTAGTGGTCCAGCATCACGCGGTGGTTCTCGCGGCCGATGCCGGACTGCTTGTAGCCGCCGAACGCCGCGTGCGCCGGGTAGGCGTGGTAGTTGTTCACCCACACGCGGCCCGCCTGGATGTCGCGGCCCGCGCGGTAGGCGACGGAGCCGTCGCGGGACCACACGCCCGCGCCGAGGCCGTAGAGCGTGTCGTTGGCGGTCTTCATGGCGTCGTCGTAGGAGTCGAAGGACGTCACGGCGACGACCGGGCCGAAGATCTCCTCCTGGAAGATCCGCATCTTGTTGTCGCCCTCGAGGACCGTCGGCGTCACGTAGTAGCCGCCGGACAGCTCGCCGCCGAGGTCCGCGCGCTCGCCACCGGTGAGCACGCGGGCGCCTTCCTGCCTGCCGATGTCGATGTAGGACAGGATCTTCTCGAGCTGGTCGTTGGACGCCTGCGCGCCGATCATCGTCTCGGTGTCGAGCGGGTGACCCTGTTTCACCGCGCGCGTCCGTTCCACGGCGTCGCCGAGGAACTGGTCGTAGATCGACGACTGGACCAACGCGCGCGACGGGCACGTGCAGACCTCACCCTGGTTCAGCGCGAACATCGTGAAGCCTTCGAGTGCCTTGTCGTAGAAGGCATCCCGCTGCGCCGCCACGTCGGCGAAGAACACGTTCGGCGACTTCCCGCCGAGCTCCAGAGTCACCGGGATGATGTTCTCGCTGGCGTACTGCATGATCAACCGGCCGGTGGTCGTCTCGCCGGTGAACGCCACCTTCGCCACACGCCGCGACGACGCCAGCGGCTTGCCCGCCTCGACGCCGAAACCGTTGACCACGTT
>Ga0207692_10000098_pt1 | contig 25627 bp, 19 predicted proteins | sample LARL52metaG_FD_184345 | JGI IMG/M metagenome (GOLD analysis project Ga0207692, IMG submission 184345) | Corn, switchgrass and miscanthus rhizosphere microbial communities from Kellogg Biological Station, Michigan, USA - LAR L5-2 metaG... | ecosystem: Host-associated > Plants > Roots >...
TGGAAGGACATGACGCCGGCGGACCATCACGCTGACGACGAGCAGCGGGTCGATCAACTGCGGTTGTCGGGGCAACTGCCGCCTCGCGAGAAGGAGTTCTACAGAAAAGACGGCAGCAGGATTCCCGTGCTGATCGGCTCGGCCTTGCTCGCCGGGTCTCCCGACCAAGGCATCTCCTTCGTTCTCGACCTGACGGAACGCAATCGGGCAGAAGCCGAAGCGCGCGAGAGCGAGCGACGCTATCAGGAAATGCAGCTTGGGCTGGCGCACGCGAACCGGGTCGCCACTATGGGCCAACTAACCTCCTCGATCGCCCACGAGGTCAACCAGCCGATCAGCGCCATTGCAATCAATGCCAGTGCGGCACTGAGCTGGCTCGGCCGGAAGCCGCCTGATCTCGACAAGGCACGACTCTCACTGGAGCAAATAGCGGAGGATGCTCATCGCAGTGGTGAAGTGATTGGCCGAATTCGTCAGCTCTTCAAAAAGGCGCCGCCGCACAAGGAGCGCCTGGATCTCAACGAGGCGGTCCGCGAAGTGATCGCTCTGACCGAGGGCGAAGCCCTGAAAAGCGCGACTTCGGTGAAGACGCAACTTGCGGACGGGTTAACGCTCATCAAGGGCGATCGTGTGCAGTTACAACAGGTTCTGCTCAACCTCGTCATCAACGCGATCCAGGCCATGGCGGCCACGGCGGACGAAGGGCGAGAACTGCTCATCACCACCGCCCCGGTCGGGTCGAATGTCGTAGTCGTCCGGGTGGCTGATTCCGGACCCGGACTCGATCCACAAGCGCTCGAGCAAGTTTTCGATCCATATTACACCACCAAGCAAGACGGCTTGGGCATGGGCCTCGCAATCTGCCGTTCGATCATCGATGCCCACAACGGACGCTTGTGGGCGAGCCTCCACCAGCCCCGCGGCGCCGTGTTTCAGTTCACGTTACCCGCCGACCCCACGGTGGAGGCTCATGGAACAGACCGAGACGTGCAAGACGATCCCGCGCCGTCCGTCGTGCGCCCGGCCTGAGCAATTTCAACGCGAGACGCAGGCTTATGGCGCGCCCGGAAGTCGAATGCAGCTGAACGACGGCCCGGCCGCAGCAATTGCTGCGCGCCCGCATCAGTCGCCTCGCCCTCGACCAGCCAGGGCACTGCGCCCCGCTTCGTCTAAGTCCGGACGAGTTGTTCGGGCTTGTCCCGCCCGACCGCTGCCAGACACTCCCGCAAAACGCCGGTCGCGTAGCCGCGCGTGACATGGGCGTTGGCGCGGTAGGTCTCGTCCCGCATCAGCGCCGCACGGAGCTTTGGCAGGTTATGGAACGGCACGCCCGGAAACAGATGATGCTCCAGGTGAAGGTTGATGTTGTGAGGAGCGAAGAACCACCGCTCCCAGAAATAGGGGATGACGGTGCGTGTGCTGTCGAGTTCGTCTTCATAGTCCATGCTGCCGAAATGCTCGGCGACGCCGCGAACATAGAAGAACAGGGGAAACATCGTCAGAAAGGGCACGATCCAGTAGAGCAGAAAGCCTTTCCAGACGCCAAGCAGCGTCATGAGCGTCGCGGCACCGAGATAGTATGCAAGACGCGCCAGCCTGTAGCGAGGTGTTTGCTCCGCCCGCGCTAGCCTTGGCAGGATATGGGCCAGATCGCGCAGCGAGTTGATGGCGACCAGGTAGCCGAGGAAGTTCAGGATCATGACCCACGCATCTTGTGGGAAGGTGTAGGCGGCCTTGCCGAGTTTGACGACCCAGTCAGGGTCCTTGTCCGTGTTGGTATGCTGGTGATGCGCCAGATGATTCTGACGATAGCCATCGACCGTCGCCATGATCGGCCAGGCGACGAAAAGATCGCCAATCACGTCGGCCATTTGCCGATCCCTGAGGAAACGGAAATGCGCCGCCTCATGCATCAAGACACCCAAGCCGTGCATCCGACCGGCAATGGCCGCGACCGCCAGGAGATACAGCCAGACCCCGTCAAAATGGCTGCTGACCGCGATGGACGCAGCGATCACCGCCCAATCGAGGGCCATCGCCGCCATCGTGCGCCAAGGCTGCAGCACCGACAGCTTCTTCAGTTCGTCTGAATCGATCGATGCCTCGTAAACTTTCATGGTGTCCGCCGGTTGGCTCGATACGCGCTCGTCAGCTTCTCAGTTCGGGCCTGCGAATGTCCGCGGTAGCTGTCGCGTCCCATGGTGTGAGCGACCAGGGAAGCGAGGTATTTCCTTTTGATGATTGGCCCGATGCAGGTTCGTCTACGAGGAGCTGGCAAGGCGCATCTGCCCGATAGCACCATTCTTCTTCGTCTCTGCGGCACCTGGCAGGACGCTACACGGCTTTCCGGCTGGGCTCAATGGCGCGACGATCTTGAATGGCTGTCAGGGTTAGCATTCAGAAAACGACGTTTCTCATGTGCGACGTGCGGCTTCGGAAATATCCGGTTTTGTCCCGATCACACTCGAACCATCCTCAACCATCAGCGACTGCGCTACGCTCCGCTCAAGGCCTGCACGATGTCGGCAATGAGATCGGACGGGTGCTCGATACCGATTGACAGGCGAATTGTGGACTCGAGAACGCCGATCTTTTCCCGCATTTCTGCGGGGACGCCGGAGTGGGTCATGGTTGCCGGCAGGCTGGCAAGCGACTCGGTGCCTCCCAGGCTTACCGCCAGCTTAAAGATTTGCAGCGCATTCAGGAATCTTGCTGCGGCCTGCTGACCGCCGACGATGTCGAACGAAAATGTGGATCCCGCTCCGCTGCATTGCTTGGCGAACAGGCGTCCGGCCGGAGACGCCTCCGCATGATGCCCAAGGTAATGGACCCTGGCCACCTTGGGATGATCACGCAAATAGTCCGCGACGAGCCGTGCGTTGCTGTCGGCTCTTTCCATGCGCAGGCTCAGGGTTTCCAGCGAGCGACCGAGCATCCAGCAGGAATGCGGATCGAGCTGGGTGCCGATGGCGCTGCGCAGCGCCTTGACGTCCTTCATAAGCGCCCTCGAGCCGAGCGCAGCGCCTGCAATCAGATCGGAATGCCCGCCGACATATTTGGTCAGCGAATACAGCGAGAGATCCGCGCCGTGCTCGATCGGCCGCTGAAACACCGGCCCGAGCAAGGTGTTGTCACATGCGATGATCGGCGTGTGGCCCTGCGCCTTGCCGATCGCATCGGCGATGCGGCGGATCATTGCGATATCGACCAGCCCATTGGTGGGATTGGCGGGGGTTTCGATGAGGATCATCGCAACCCGCCCCTTTCCCTTCGCCTCGTCAGCCGCCTGCCGGACGGCCGTTTCATCAAGACCGTCGGCGAAGCCGACGGCGCCGATCGAGAAACCCGCCAGCGTCTTCGCCAGCAAGGTTTCCGTTCCGCCATAGAGCGGCTGGGAGTGCAGAATGACATCGCCTGGCCGGACGAAGGCGAGGATGACAGTCGAAATCGCCGCCATGCCGGACGAGAACAATGCGCAGCTTTCCGCGCGCTCATAGACCGAGAGCCTGTCCTCGACGATCTCGCTGTTGGGATGATTGAAGCGCGAATAGACCAGACCGGCGCCCATGCCTTCCGGCGGCTCGCGGCGGCCCGAGACAAAATCAAAAAAATCCTTGCCATCTTCGGCGGTCCTGAAGACGAAAGTCGAGGTCAGGAACACCGGTGGCTTGACGGCGCCTTCCGACAATTGCGGATCGTAGCCATAGTTCAGCATCAGCGTTTCGGGATGCAGCGTGTGATTGCCGATCTGTGTTTTCGATGGAAATGGTTTTACCATGGCTGTCTCGCTGTCTCGAGGAACGACGAATCCGGTACGCCCGATGGCAATCTAGGTTCTGCCGTGTGCTATAACGCCAGACTGGGCAGATCGAGCCCGCTCGCGCGTGCACATTCAACGGCACTTTCATAGCCGGCATCGGCATGACGCATGACGCCGCTCGCCGGATCATTCCACAATACGCGTTCGAGCCGGCGCGCCGCCTCCAAACTTCCGTCGGCGACAATCACCATGCCGGCATGCTGCGAATAGCCGATGCCGACGCCGCCGCCGTGATGCAGTGAGACCCAGGTGGCCCCGCTCGCACAATTGAGCAGCGCGTTGAGGAGTGGCCAGTCGGACACCGCGTCGGAGCCATCGCGCATCGCTTCGGTCTCGCGGTTCGGACTTGCAACCGAGCCGCTGTCCAGATGGTCGCGGCCGATCACGATCGGCGCCTTCAGTTCGCCGCGCGCCACCATCTCGTTGAAGGCGAGGCCCAGCCGGTGACGATCGCCGAGCCCGACCCAGCAGATGCGTGCCGGCAGCCCCTGGAACTTGATCCGTTGTCTCGCCATGTCGAGCCAGTTGTGAAGGTGCTTGTCGTGCGGCATCAGCTCCTTCACCTTGGCGTCCGTGCGGAAGATATCCTCCGGCTCCCCTGATAGCGCCGCCCAGCGGAACGGTCCGACGCCCCGGCAGAACAGCGGGCGAATATAGGCCGGAACGAAACCGGGAAAATCGAAGGCGTTTTGAAGCCCCATGTCCTTGGCCATCTGGCGGATGTTGTTGCCGTAGTCGAGCGTGGGCACGCCTTGGGCATGAAAATCCAGCATCGCCTGGACGTGATCGACCATCGAGGTCTTGGCGGCGCGTTCGACGGCCTTCGGATCGGCGGCACGTTTCACCTCCCATTCAGCGAGCGTCCATCCTTTCGGCAGGTAGCCGTTGATGGGGTCGTGCGCGCTGGTCTGGTCGGTGACGATGTCGGGCCGCACGCCGCGCCGCACCAGTTCGGGAAAGATCTCGGCGGCATTGCCGAGCAGGCCGACTGAAACCGGCGTCCGGCTCTCAGCACTCGCCGCCATGATCGCCAGCGCCTCGTCGAGCGTGCTCGCCTGACGATCGAGGTAGCCGGTGCGCAGCCGCATCTCGATGCGGCTTGGCTGGCACTCCACCGCGAGCAGCGAAGCGCCCGCCATTGTCGCCGCGAGCGGCTGGGCGCCGCCCATGCCGCCAAGGCCCGCCGTCAGGATCCACTTGGCCGCCAGGCTGCCGCCATAGTGGCGCCGTCCCACTTCGACGAACGTCTCATAGGTCCCCTGCACGATCCCCTGGCTGCCGATGTAGATCCAGGACCCCGCAGTCATCTGCCCGAACATCATCAGGCCCTGCCGGTCGAGCTCGTTGAAATGATCGAGCGTCGCCCAATGCGGCACGAGATTGGAGTTCGCGATCAGGACGCGCGGCGCATCCGCATGGGTGCGGAAAATGCCAACCGGCTTGCCCGATTGAACCAAAAGCGTCTGGTCGCCTTCGAGCTTGCGGAGCGAGGCAACGATGCGGTCAAAACTCTCCCAGTCGCGCGCCGCTCGGCCAATTCCGCCGTACACCACAAGCTCGCTCGGTCGCTCGGCGACGTCAGGATCGAGATTGTTCATCAGCATGCGGAGCGGCGCCTCCGTCAGCCAGCTCTTCGCGCTGATGTCAGGGCCGCGGGGGGCTCGGATCGAACGGTCGTTGTCAAGTCGTCGGTTCATCAGGAAACCCTTCAGGCAGGCAGCGTCAGGCAAGTGTCGGAAACGGGTTCTTGGCGAGCACGGCGATGGCAGCGGCAGGCAGTTGCCCCTCCTCGACCAGCGTCTTTGCCTTTGCCAGGTCATCGGCCATATACCGATCTGTGCCGAGCGCCGGGACCTGCTCGCGCAGCGTCGCAATGACGGCCGCGAGCGCCGGGCTGGTCAAATGCGGCGAGCGCAGCTCGATGCCCTGCGCTGCGACCAGCAGCTCGATGCCGAGAATGGCGGCGAGATTGTCAGCCATGTCGCACAGCCGGCGCGCGGCGTGCGCGGCCATCGAGACGTGATCCTCCTGGTTCGCGCTGGTCGGCGTCGAATCGATCGAGCAGGGCGCGGCGCGCTGCTTGTTCTCGGCGTAGAGGGCGGCTGCCGTCACCTCGGCGATCATGAAACCGGAGTTGAGGCCGGGATCGGGCGTGAGAAACGGCGGCAGGCCGAAATTCAGTGCGGGGTCGACGAGGGTTGCGGTGCGCCGCTCGCTGATCGCGCCGATCTCCGACAATGCCAGGGCGATCTGGTCCGCGGCAAAGGCGACCGGCTCCGCGTGAAAATTGCCGCCCGAGACGATCTCTCCGCTCTCCACCAGGACCAGCGGATTGTCCGTCACGGCATTGGCTTCTGTTGTCAGCGTACGCGCTGCCTGCGCGAGCAGATCGAGCGCCGCGCCCATGACCTGCGGCTGGCAGCGCAGGCAATAAGGATCCTGCACGCGCTCATCGCCTTCCAGATGCGACTGCCTGATATCGCTTCCCTCCAAAAGGGACGTAAGCGCCGCGCCGGCCGCGATCTGTCCCGCGTGCCCGCGCAGCGCGTGAAGCTCGGGCCGGAACGGCGCCGTCGACGCCATCGCCGCGTCGACCGACAAGGCGCCCGTCACCAGCGCCGCGCAGGCCAGGTGATGGGCGCGCGAGAGGCCGGCGATGGCATAGGCGGTTGAGAACTGGGTACCGTTGATGAGCGCGAGACCCTCCTTCGGCCCCAGCGTCAATGGCGTCAGTCCGACGGCCGAGAGCGACTCACGGCCCGGCACGGTTCGGCCGCCGACACGCGCCTGCCCTTCCCCGATCATGACCGCCGTCATATGCGCAAGCGGCGCCAGATCGCCGGAGGCGCCGACCGAGCCCTGTTGCGGCACCAGCGGACAGACACCGCGGATGATCATGGCCTGCAACTGCTCGATGACCTCGCGCCGCACGCCCGAAGCACCTCGCCCGAGCGAGATGATTTTCAGCGCCATCATCAGGCGAACGATCGGCTCGGGTGTCGGCGGTCCGACGCCGCAGCAATGCGACACGATGAGGTTGCGCTGAAGCAGCGTCGTCTGGTCGGCGGCGATACGCGCCGAGGCCAGCTTTCCAAAACCGGTATTGATGCCGTAGGCCGGAACATCGCCGCGGGCCGCTTTCGCGACAATATTCGCGGCCGCCTCGATGCGCGGCCAGAAGGACGCATCGAGCATGACGGCTCGCCCTGCGAGCAGGTGCGTCAGGTCGTCGAGCGTGACCTGTCCGGGCGCAACGACAATCGGGGCATCCGATCGTTCATCGTCCCCTCCATACGCGGCTGTGCAACGAGTTGAAACCGATCCGATAGACGAGCTCCGCCGGACGCGCGATGTCCCAGATCGCGAGATCGCACCACTTGCCAGCCTCCAGCGTGCCGGTCTCAGCCAGCAGACCCAGCGCGCGGGCGCTTTCCCGCGTGATGCCAAGGAGGCATTCGGCCACCGTCATTCGGAACAGCGTTGCGCCCATGTTCATGGCGAGCAGCAGCGAGGTGAGCGGCGAGCTGCCCGGGTTGCAGTCGGTGGCGAGTGCCATGTTGACGCCGTGGGCCCGGAACAGTTCGACCGGAGGCTTTTGCGTTTCGCGGATGAAGTAGAAGGCACCGGGCAACAGGACGGCGACGGTGCCCGCCCGCGCCATCGCCAAAACGCCTTCCTCGTCGGTGTGCTCGAGATGGTCGGCCGAGAGGGCGGAGAATTCCGCGGCGAGCGCGGCTCCGCCGAGGTTCGACAACTGGTCGGCATGGAGTTTGACCGGAAGTCCGAGCGCTCGCGCTGCGGCGAACACACGCGCCGTCTGCGCCCGCGAGAACGCAATACCTTCCATGAAGGCATCGACGGCGTCCGCGAGCCCGGCTTGCGCGACAACCGGCAGCATTTTTTGGCAGACGAGATCGATGTAGCGATCCTTATCGCCTTCTTCGGGCGGCAACGCATGGGCGCCAAGGAAAGACGTACGGACCGTAACCGGCCGGCTGCGGCCGAGACCGCGCGCGGCCTTGAGCTGCCGCATCTCGGTATCCGTATCGAGGCCGTAGCCGGACTTGATCTCGATCGTCGTCACGCCCTCGCCGATCAGCGCGTCCAGTCGTGGCAATGCACTGGCGACGAGGTCCGCCTCATCAGCCTGTCGTGTCGCCGCCACCGTGGAGACGATGCCGCCGCCGGCACGCGCGATCTCCTCGTAGCTTGCGCCTTTCAGCCGCAACTCGAATTCATGGGCGCGGCTTCCGCCATAGACGAGATGGGTATGGCAGTCGATCAGTCCGGGGGTGATCCATCGCTCTTCACAGTCGATCCGTTCGACCGCATCGGCCGTTGACGGAAAGTCGGCGCGCGCACCGGCGAAGACGATGCGGCCGTCGCGCGCCGCGATGAGGCCGTCTTCGACCACGCCAAGGTCGGGCCTGTCCCGATGCATCGTGGCGAGCTGCGCATTGTGCCAGATACGATCGAAGCGCTCGGCCATGCAGCCTTCTCCCGACTCTGGAAGCTTGACTTATATGTCTAGACATATAATCGTGTCGCGGTTCTGTCCAGCCGGCTGGAAACATGACACGACTGCATTTTGCATCCGCGCTCTTGCCCTCTGGGTGGCGCGATGACGTGCAGGTGATCATGACCGACGGGACCATCACCGCCGTCACGGCCGGTGCCACGCCGCCAAACGGCGACGAGCGCCACCGGCTGGCAATCCCTGGACTGGCGAGCCTGCACAGCCACGCGTTCCAGCGCGGCATGGCGGGGCTCGCCGAGATGCGCGGCGACACGGCCGATACGTTCTGGACCTGGCGCGAGACGATGTACCGCTTCGCGCTGAGGATGACGCCCGATGACCTCGAGAGCGTCGCGACCCTGCTCTATGCCGAGATGCTCGAGCGCGGCTTTACGCGCGTCGGCGAATTCCACTATCTCCACCATGATCCAGACGGCGCGCCCTACAGTAACCCCGCGGAAATGGCCGCGCACATTGCACAGGCTGCCGAAACAACTTGCATCGGACTAACGCTGCTGCCGAGTTTTTACGCGCACGGCTCCTTCGGCGGAGCAGCGCCGCATGCCGGCCAGCGGCGCTTCGTCTCGTCGATCGATCAGTTTGCCGAGTTGATGGCCGCCTCGCGAAAGACGCTGAGCCCCTTGCGCGGCGCCAATGTCGGCATTGCACCGCATAGCCTGCGTGCCGTAACGCCCGACGAGCTGAGGGCGATTGTACCGCTCGCCGAGGGCGGGCCGGTCCACATCCATGCGGCCGAACAGATCAGGGAAGTCGAGGACTGCGTGGCCTGGTCGGGCCGGCGTCCGGTCGCGTGGCTGCTCGATCATGCTCCCGTCGATCGGCGCTGGTGCCTCATCCACGCAACCCACATGACCGCGACGGAGACCACTGCACTTGCGGCAAGCGGCGCCGTGGCCGGTCTTTGCCCGCTGACCGAAGCAAGTCTTGGTGATGGCATTTTTTCCGCGCGTGAATATTGCGAGGCCGGCGGCCGCTTCGGCGTCGGCACTGACTCCAACATCCTGGTCGGCGTCGCCGACGAACTGCGTCAGCTCGAATATGGCCAGCGACTGAAGCATCGCGAGCGCAATGTGCTGTCGCGCGGTCCGGGCGTCTCGACCGGGCGCGCGCTGTTCGATGCGGCGCTTGCGGGCGGCACGCAGGCCCTCGCGCAGGCATGCGGCGGGATAGAGCAAGGCGCACGCGCCGACATCGTGTCGCTCGACACCACGCATCCGTCACTGGCCGGACGACGCGGTGATGCCATTCTCGATGGCTTCATCTTTGCAGCGGGCGCGGATGCCATCGATTGCGTCTGGGCGGGCGGCAACAAGGTTGTCGAAGGCGGACGTCACAGGCTGCGCGAAAAAGCCCGCGACCGGTTCAACGCGACCATCCGGAGCCTCGTCGCATGAACCTCTCTGCCGATCGCGACAGGGCGGCCGAGAAGCCGACGCTCTACAAGCAGATCCGCAGCGACATCGAGCGCCGGATCCTGACCGGGGAATGGCCGCCCGGCCACCGTATTCCGTTCGAGCACCAATTGATGACGCGCTATGGCTGCTCGCGAATGACAGTGAACAAGGCGCTGTCGGAACTGGCGCAAGCCGATCTGATCGAGCGGCGCCGGCGGGCCGGTACGTTCGTGCGCCGCCCGCAACATTTGTCGGCGGTCCTGCAGATTGCCGACATTCGTGCCGAGATATCCGCGCTCGGCCGCAATTACGGCTACGAACTGATCCACGCCACCCGCCGCACCGCAAATGGCGCCGATCGCACCCGCCTCGGTGTGCGGAAGGCCGGCAAGGTGATCGCGATCGCCTGCCGCCACAGCGCCGACAACGTACCCTTCGCGGTGGAAGACCGTCTGATCGATCTCGAGACCGTGCCCGAGGCTGCGAGGGCCGATTTTGCGGTGGAGCCGCCGGGCTCATGGCTGTTGCACCATGTGCCGTGGACAGAAGCCGAGCATACGATCAGCGCTGTCGTCGCCGACGCCTCGGCCGCGGCTGCGCTCGCCATCGCGGTCGGCGCACCCTGCCTCGTGATCGACCGCCATACCTGGCGCAGCGCGCGGACCGTCACCGCAGTGCGCCTGCTCTATCCGGGCGACTCGCACCGCCTCGTTGCTCGCTTCAAGGGCGGCTGAGATGGACGCGGCACAATTCATGCAACCCGTTCGACCGCAGGCAAGTGAGTAAGCCAACTGAAGGCAATCAATTCGATCGGAAGAGGAAGACAATCATGCGTAGCTCGAAATTATTTGCGACCATCGTTGCTGTTCTCACGTGCACGCCGGCGCTCGCGGACGACGTCAAGGTCGGCATCGGGATCTCCGGATGGACCGGCTTTGCGCCGCTGACGCTCGCAAAGGAGTCCGGCATCTTCAAGAAGAACGGCCTCGACGTCACGCTGAAGAAGATCCCGCAGAAGGACCGCCATCTGGCCATTGCGTCGGGCGACATCCAGTGCGCGGCAACCACGGTCGAAACCTGGATCTCCTGGAATGCCAGCGGCGTTGCGACCAAGCAGATTTTTCAGCTCGACAAGAGTTTTGGCGCCGACGGCATGGCCGTGCGGAGCGACATCGCCTCGATCAAGGATCTGAAGGGCAAGACGGTCGCGGCGTCTGCGCCGGGGACCTCGCCCTATTTCGCACTGGCCTGGATGCTCAAGAAGAATGGCTTGTCGGTCAAGGATGTCACGGTCGTGAACCTCGAGCCGGCCGCCGCCGCGCAGGCCTTCGTCTCCGGCCAGAACGATGCGGCGATGACCTATGAGCCTTACCTCTCGACGGTTCGCGACGCACCCGACAAAGGCAAGATCATCGCCACCACGCTGGACTATCCGATGGTGATGGACACCTTTGGCTGCACGCCGAAATTCCTGGGCGAGAACCCGAAAGCCGCGCAGGCACTGGCCAACAGCTACTTCGAGGCGCTCGACATGATCGCGAAGGAGCAGGCCAAGGCCTATGAGATCATGGGCGCCGACGTCAAACAGTCCGGCGAGCAATTTGGCAACTCGGCGAAATATCTGCGCTGGCAGGACAAGGCCGCGAACCAGAAATTCTTCTCGGGAGATTTCCTCGCCTTCAACAAGGATGCCGCGGACCTGCTGCTCGAGATCGGCATCATCAAGGCGGCTCCGAAGGTCGAAGATCTCTTCGACGCCAGCTTCATCAAGTAGAGCTACCCGTGCTCGGCCGGTTCCGCTTCACTCCTGCGGGACCGGCGCATCATCCAAGTTCGGATACATGATGTGATACGTCCCCTCGATCCCGTGACCTCGAAGCAGCGCGCGGCCTATGGTTTCGCGTTCTTCGTGCTGTTCGTCGCCCTCTGGGCCTGGGCCACGTTCGGCGGCCATGTGTCAAAGACCTTCCTCGCCAATCCGCTGACCATGGCGCAGGAAGGCTTTGAGCTGCTGACCCGACACGGCTTCGTATTCGATATCGGCATGACGATCTGGCGGGTCGTCGGCGGCTTTGTGCTGGCGACCCTCGTTGCCGTGCCACTCGGCGTTCTGATGGGCGCCTACAAGCCGATCGAGGCCTTTCTGGAGCCCTTCGTCTCCTTCGCAAGATATCTGCCGGCCTCGGCTTTCATTCCGCTCCTGATCCTGTGGGCCGGCATCGGTGAATTGCAGAAGCTGCTGGTCATCTTCATCGGCTCGGTCTTCCAGATCATCCTGATGGTGGCCGTGACCGTCGGCGGCACAAGGCGCGACCTGGTCGAGGCCGCCTACACGCTCGGCGCAGGCAACGGCGGCATCATCCGCCGCGTGCTGCTCCCTTCGTCTGCCCCCGACGTCGCGGAAATCCTCCGCCTGGTTCTCGGCTGGGCGTGGACCTACGTCATCGTCGCCGAACTGATCGGATCATCGTCGGGCATCGGCCACATGATCACCGACAGCCAGGCCCTGCTCAACACCGGCCAGATCATTTTTGGCATTATCGTCATCGGCCTGATCGGCCTCGTTTCGGATTTCCTGTTCAAGGCTTTCAATGCCTGGCTGTTTCCGTGGAAGCTGGCATGACTGCGCTCAGCATCGAGCAGATTTCCCGCACTTTTACGGCACGCGCGGGCCATGCCCCGACGCGGGCGCTGGAACCGACCGACCTCGCTGTCGGCGACAACGACTTCGTCACCATCCTCGGGCCCTCCGGCTGCGGCAAATCCACCCTGCTCCGCATCATCGCCGGTCTCGACCGGCCGACCTCCGGGCGCGTGATGCTCGACGGTGGCGAAGTCAGCGGTCCCGGCGCGGAGCGCGGCATGGTGTTCCAATCCTACACGCTGTTCCCCTGGCTGACCGTGCGCGAGAACATCGCGTTCGGCCTGCGCGAGCGCGGCCTGCCGCAAGCAGAGCGCTGCAAGATCGCGGATGCCTTCATTCATCGGATCGGGCTGACCGGCTTCGAGAACCATTGGCCCAAGCAGCTTTCCGGCGGCATGCAGCAACGCACGGCGATTGCGCGCGCGCTCGCCAATGATCCAAAGATCCTGCTGCTCGACGAACCTTTTGGCGCGCTCGACAACCAGACCCGGGCGCTGATGCAGGAGATGCTGCTCGGCATCTGGGAACGCGACCGGAAGACCGTGCTGTTCGTTACCCACGACATCGAGGAAGCGATTTTTCTCGGCAGCCGCGTCATCGTCATGAGCGCGCGTCCCGGCCGCATCAAGGTGGAGATTCCCGTCGATCTGCCCCATCCGCGCTCCTACAAGATCAAGACCACGCCAGAATTCGTCGCCCTGAAGGAACGCCTGGTCGAAGAGATCCGCAGCGAGGCCTTGAAGGTTGCGGCCGATGCCTGACATCAGCCCCTCCGCCAATGGCGATCGCGTGCTCGCCGACCTCAATGCGCTCCGCGGCATCGGCGCCTACAAGACCGGCGTTCACAAGCCGACCTTTTCCGAACCACATCTGGCGTCCCTGCAGTGGCTGGTCGATCGCCTGCCCGAGGCCGGGCTGACCGCCACGATCGACGGCATCGGCAACGTCCTCGGCACCAGCGACAAAGCCGGACCCAGACTGCTGGCCGGCTCGCATCTGGAAAGCCAGAACTATGCCGGCTGGCTTGATGGCCCGCTTGGTGTCGTCTATGCGCTCGAAGCCGCGCGTTTGATCAATCGTGATCCGGCTATAAGGGGTGCCGTGGAGGTCGCCTCCTGGTGCGACGAGGAGGGCCATTTCGGTCATTTCCTCGGTTCCAGATCCTATGTCGGCCGCGTCTCTGAAGCGGACATCGATGCCGCGCGCGATCGCACCAGCGGTCGGAGCATGCGTGAGGCGCTGCGCGATGCAGGTCTTGCCAACCGGCCCCGCATGACAGCCGAACCGGGCCGGCACATCGGATATCTGGAGGCCCATATCGAGCAAGGCGACACGCTCGAAAGCAGCGGGCTTGCGATCGGGGTCGTGACGTCGATCGTCGGCATCTGGCAATACCACATCAGTTTTGCAGGCGAGCAGAATCATGCGGGCACGACCCGCATGAGAGCGCGCAAGGATGCAGGCCTGGCGCTGGCGCGATTTTGCGTTGCTATCGACGAGCGCTTTCCCGCCCTGAGCGGACCGCGCACCGTATGGACTACTGGCCGCATCAGGCTCGAGCCCGGCGCGCCGAGTATCATTCCCGGGGCTGCGGAGATGCTGTTCCAGATCCGCGACGACGATCCCGAAGTCATCGCGCGACTGGAGAACCTGCTGCAGAGGATGGCGGATGAGGCCACCGCGAAGGGCCCGTGCAGCGTGACGCTGGATCGCGTTCGCACGGGTGCCCCTGCCATGATGGATGCGGGATTTCAGAACGCGATCGAGGCTGCGAGCAAGGTGGTGTCAGGTGGAAGGTCCGTCCGCATGCCCAGTGGGGCTGGCCATGACGCCCAGGTCCTCGCAACCATCATGCCCGCGGGCATGCTGTTCGTGCCGTCGATTGGTGGCATCAGTCATCATTGGACGGAGAATACAGCCAATGCCGACATCGTCACCGGCGCACAGGTCTTTGTCGAAGCCTGTCTGAGACTGCTCGCCCAATAGCCGCGTCGCATCCGGTGAGATCGTGGACGGGAGGGCGGATGTCCGGCTCGGGGAACTGCTCGCTCTGAACGATAGCAGTCATTGATAACATGCACTTGATTTGTGGTTTGGATCACATCCCGACCGTCATCGCGGTGAGAGAATCGTGCAGCCCAGATGTGGCTCCTGGAGCGCGACAAGGATATCATGGCTGTTCCTGTTCGACAGGACCCCACCGCGACCAGCACGCCGCGGCAGAACGCGAAAGTATTGCACAGACGCACACTCAAGCATTGGAGGTTCGCATGTCTCCAATCCTCCGGCCATTGCTGACGATCATTCTTTGCTTTCTGATCAATGGAACTGGTATCGCCGGCGAATTGCAGCAGAAGCAGTTTGCGGCGAAATCCTATGCCGGCTCGCGCGACCGGAAATACAAGGTGTACGTGCCGTCCTCCTACACCGGACAGGACCGGGTTCCCCTGGTCATGGTCCTGCACGGCTGCAGCCAGACCGACGTCAACATGGTCAACGAGACCAGGTTCAAGGACCTGGCGGAGCGCGACAATTTCATCGTCGTCTACCCGTTCGTCACAAGTTTTGATCCCTCGCCGCCACGCGGCTCCAACTGCTGGGGGTTCTTCATCGACCAGCAGATCCACAAGGGCGCCGGAGAGGTCGAGGATCTGCACCAGATCGCGCTCGAGGTCGAAGCCGAATTCAAGATCGACCCGAACAGGCGCTACGTGACCGGCCTTTCATCCGGCGCCGGCATGTCGGTGGACCTCGCCGTCGCGCAGAGCGCCTATTTTGCGGCTGCCGGCTCCGTCGAGGGCCTGCCCTATTCCGAGACCTCGTCCGCAGTGGGCTTCGTCTGCGCCAACCCTGGGATGTTCAAGCCGGTTTCGGCCGACGCCCTCGCGATGCAGAAGGAGCAGCAGCAACCCGACGAGCAGCGTCCCGTCCCCATGATGGCCATCCATTCGCGCAATGATTGCGTGGTCAACATCCTGGGCTCGCAGAACATCCGCGATTCCTGGATCCGCCGTTACGGTCTGAGCGCAACGCCGGTTGCGACGTCGAATTGTACGGCCAAGGGCGTGGCCTGCACCCAGACCAGCTATGGCACGGCGCAGCGCTCTATCGTCGAAACCGTGTTCTACGACGGCAAGCATGGCGATCTCATCGCCACCGACTCGCATTATTGGGTCGGCGACAACAGCGGACAATTCGCCGATCCGACCGGCCCGAGCGCCAGCGAGCTGCAATGGGCCTTCTTCAAGGCGCATCCGTTCCATGAGAGCCAGCCGCCGTCCGTTGCGATTGCCTCCGCCACGGCCAGCGGAAATGCCGTGACGGTGAACGGCACGGCATCCGTGCCCACCGGCTCGATTGCAAGCGTCACGGTGCGGCTGGATGGCGCCTTTCCGCAACTGTCGAAGGTTGCGTCAGGTACGAGCGACTGGACCATCACGTTCGACAACCTGCATCCGGACGCATTCTACGTGCCGGTCGCCACTGCAACTGACAATGATGGCGCCACCGCCAGCGTGAGCGGAACGCCCGTCAAGGTGGGTTCGCCGCCGGAGAACCTGCCGCCAAAAGTCGCGATCAGCAGCGCATCCGTGACCGACGATTGCGTCACCGTGGCAGGCAGCGCCTCCGATCCCGAAGGACAGCTTGCGAGCGTCGACGTCCAGCTCGGCTCCCGCGCACGCAAGACCGCGACGATCACCCAGACCACGTTCAAATACCAGGAATGCGGGCTGCCACCAGGCACCTACACCACGAACGCACAGGCCACCGACACCGCCGGTGCAAAGAGTGCTGTGGTGTCGGGTCCCGACGTGAGCGTCAGCGACGTGCAGTCGATCACCGCCAACTGGCAGGCACATATGAGCGCAGGCCGGCTACGCGTGTACCTGGCGCCATGCGGAAGCATCGGTTTCGGCGCCTGTGATCAGGGATTCGCCGAGATTGTCCTGGCGAACCAGCTCAATCCCTTCCCGCTCCACCACAAGTCGACGTCGAACGACTGGTTCGTGAGACCGGAGAACATTCCCTGAAGTCGCTCAGGCCGGCGGGGCCAGATCGAAAACCGGAACGCGGCGCCCTTTCGCCCTGAACAGGTCTTCCAGATCGTGAACGGCGACCGGTGCCGGCGGCGCTTCAAGCGCCGCCTCCGCCGCCGGGCCGGTCGGAAGCGCCAGGACTGCGGTCATGAGCACGGTTTCACCGGTGGCATTGTCGCCGCGAAGCTGCGGCAGCAGCGTCTTGGCGTGAATCACATGGGTGTTGGCGATCGGGCTGATCGCATGCCCCTCGCGGCTCGCCGCGCGTGACAGGTCAAGAATGACGCTGATGTCGTCGCGTCCGCGCCAGACCGCGCGCCCCTTGCCGGCTTCACTCACATCTTCGTTGAAGTCGGCCCGCTCGATTGCAAAGCCGCCCTCGGCGGTCTGCAGCGAACGCGGCGTCGAGATGCGATGCACGCGGATGTGCCAGGGCGCAGCAGGAATGAGCCAGGTCTCCACCACGACGTCGGGAAACGGGCGCCATCGTGAGTAGAGGCGGTCGTCAGCAATCAGCGCCTCCTCCAGCGCTTCACGCGCGCGGAAGTGCACCCCGTCATCGGAAAATCCGATCATGCCGTCGAAACCTGCAGCAGTGAAATGCCGATCGTTCGCCTCGATGGCGAAGCCATAGCGTGTCGAATAGACGAATTTTGCGTATTTTTCGCTCGCGCCGCGCATCTTGTCGTGCTGCTGGCCGGAGGACAACACCACGACATTGCCGGCCGTATGCATCGCCACCATCCCGGGTTCGGCAAGCGCAACGGCGTCGCGAAATGCCGGCGCCTCAGCTTCCTGCGCTGTCCAGAACGGATGATCTTCGCCGAGTGCCAGAGGCACGAAGAATTTCATGGCCCAATAGGGTGAGCCCAGCGAGTTGTAGCTCTCGCTCATCAACAGGTTGGGATAGCCATAACCGATGGAAAGCACGCCGTCGCGCTCTGCGATCGGCCTCTGCGCCCACCAGCGGATGTGGCGCATGTAGTAGCCCTTGATCTCCGCCCAGGGCAGCGCTTCGACGCCGGCAAAGGCTAGCGCGCCCCAAAAGCCTCCGGCGGCGAAGCGGTAGGTCTGGCTGCGGCCGAACGCGAGTGCCGCTCCGTCGGGGCCGAACCAGTGACGGATCTCGCGCGCAAACAGGCGTGCCCGCTCCCGATAGGCCGCCGCGCGCCGGTCATCCGATGGATTGAGGGCGGCATAGATCAAGGCATAAAAATGCATCGCGAACGGGATGTAGTGGTCCGCCCGGCGCACTGGTCCGTCGCGGTACCAGGCCTCTCCCATGCGAAAGCCTTCCAGCTCTTCAAAATAGCGCTCGGTCTTTGCAGAATCGAAGGCAACACCTGCGCGCGAAAGGCCGAGGTCGATCAGGACGCGGAAGAACTTCCAGTTGTTGTCGATGAACTCCTTCTCCCGCGCCGAGAGGAGATAGGCCGCCACCCTCGCCTTCGCGTCGCGATCGAGCGGATCCCAGAGGTGCTGAGGGAGCATCGCAAGCGCAAAGCCGACCGCGGCAAGTTCGACCTGCCGCTGGTCGCGATCTCCAATCTCACCCCAATATTCCGGATGGCGAGGATCCGTCCCGCTCACGAGGCCGCGCCGATAGAGATCCCAATGCGGAAAGTGATAGCCGCCGGCGGCAAGCGGGACGATCCCCCACAGCGGCCGTGCAAAACCTTCGAGATCCGCGGCCGCGCGGTCGAAATGCGCCGCGGTCGCGCCCAGTCTGACACGGGCACCGCCTTCGGAAAAGTAAGGCAGCAACGGCGCAAACAGGTCATTGACGGCGCGCGCGAGATCGTCGCGCGAGGAGAGCGGATTGCCGTGAAGCGGATTGGCGCGCACGGGATCATAGGTCATTGCTGGTGCGGCCTCACTTGATCGCCTTGACGCCCTCGGTCATCTCCTTGAGACCGTCGTCGATCGAGATGTTGTCGGTCATGATCGAGTCGTGTGCACGGTTGAGCACGACTTCGATCTTCGCGGCGCCCGGGCTGACCGCCATTTCCAGAAAGGATTTTCCAGCCTGCAGCGCATCCTTGCTCGCGGCATCCTGCGGGAAGCCGGGCAGGCTCGCAATCCTGGCGACGACCTCCGGCGTTCGGACGGTCGGGATCGTGCCGGTGGCGGCGATGATCGAGGCGCCCTCGGGACCGGTCACGAACTTGATGAAGTCACGAACAGCGTCCTTGTGCGCGGAGTTGGCGTTGACCGCAAGCGCGGAAATCTGCGCGGCGGTCGTGCCGGCCGCAACGCCGTCCGGATGCGGAAATTTGACGATGCCCCAGTTCTTGCTCTTCGATTCACCCGTGTTGACCTTGGCAATCTGGGTGCCGATGAACCAGGTGCCCATCGGAAGCATGCCGATCGTGCCGTTGAAGAACAACGCCGAATAATGCGTGTTGGAGGTTTTCAGCGACGCATAGGAGGGAACGACGCCGTCCTTCTGGAGGGCGAGCGCGCGCTCGTACCACGGCTTCAGGAAGGCGTAATCGGGGCCGGCGAGCGTGTGCTGGCCGTCAAGAATCCCGGGAAGCTCCACCGTCGAACGCCAGGTATGGAATAGCGCCCCATAGATCTTGTTGACCCCCATGCCGCCCGTGAGCTTGCGCGCGATCGCATCGAACTGCGAATATGTCGTGTCGTTCGTGGGATAGGCAACGCCCGCTTTGTCAAAAATGTCCTTGTTGTAATAGACCACCCAGAAGTCAGACCGGAACGGCAAGGCATAGATCTTGCCGTCGATCCTGAGTTCGTCCGCGAGGCCGCCGAAGTCAGCAGGGTCAATCTTCTCCTTCGCCATGAAGGGCGAAAGATCCTCGATCGTTCCGGCCCGGACGAGGTTCGCGTAGTTTGGCACATCCTTCACCGTCACGATGTCGATGTCCTTCGATCCGCCCGCAAGCTGCGTCGCGATCATCTGCTGGTAGTCCTGCGAGCCGAGATCGACCGCCTCGAATTTCACGTTGGGATGCCTGGCCTGGTAGGCCTCGATCAGCGGCTTGTAATAGGCCACCTTGTCCCAGTCCCACAGCGCCCACTTCAACGTGACTGCGTCGCCTGATTGGCCGAAGGCTGTCCCCGCCGTCATCACCGCCGTCGCGGCAGCGCCCCAGATCGTTCCGATCAAGCCCAAACGCATTGCAAACTCCTCCCTCGGTAGCTGTGATCAGATGTTCCGAGCAGGACCGCGCGGATCCGCATCGAGCCCTGCCCGCGAGGCCCTCGGCAAGGCCAGGACATCATTTGCCGCACGATGAACAGCGAAGGTGACGGCGAACATCCCGAGCGAGAAATTCACCGTCGCGGGCATGAACACCGAAAGCGGATAGAACAGGATGTGCACGAGCCACAGCACGGCAACGAGGCCAAGCGCACCGATCGCAGGCATGGGACGCGCCAGGCTCGCAAGCGCTGCGAGGCGGACGAGTTGCAGATAGGAGAGGTCGCGCATCACCATCAGAACCAAAAAATGGCAAGCGAAGATGCAAAGAAACGCTGTCGCTCCGAGGGTGATGGCGAGCGGCGCCGCAAACATCAGATCTTCGTTGGCAAATGCCGCGTAGGAAACGACCGCATAGGCACCGAGCGCGATGGTCCCGCCGAGCACCACGCCGACAACGGTCGCCGCTGCAAGATGCCTGCGGAACGCAGCCAGGAAATCGCGGGCGAGATAGATGTTGCGATCTTCCACAAGAGCGACACTGATGCTCGCCATCGCCGCGAGCGACGCGGGGATCGTGACCAGCGGCAGCGATGCCAGCACGAACAGCAGGTTCAGCTTCACCATTTCCCACCATTCGCGCAGCAGGATCTCGGCGAACAGCGCGATCCCCTGCTTTTTCGGCGCATCCTTGGAAATGCCCCTGCCCTCTTTCATCCAGCTGTCCCGCAGCCACTGCATGATCGTCCTCCCGCGACGAGCCTCAGTAGAGGATCGAGCGTTCCGTCTCCCTGTCGAACAGCTGGGCGTTGCTCATGTCGGCGGTCAGCCTGACGTCCTGACCGATTGCCGGCTTGAACCGTGGCGACACGCGAGCGATTAGGCTCTGGCCACCGGCCGTCATGTTGAGATGGATTTCAGACCCCATGGGCTCCACGAGATCGACCGTCGCCGTGAACGGCGCGAGATGCTGCTGGTCAACATCGGCCGGCGGCAATTCATGCAGGCTTTCCGGACGAAGGCCGAGCATCACCTCCCGGTCCGCATAGGGTGCGATGCGCGCCTTGTCGTAGTGCCCGGGAAGGGGCAGCTCGCGTCCATCGAAGACGGCGGCGAAGCCGTCGCCACGGTTCGCGATCACCGCGGGCAGCACGTTCATTTGCGGTGCGCCGATGAATCCGGCGACGAACAGGTTGACCGGCCGGTCATAGAGGTTCTGCGGCGTGTCCACCTGCTGAATGTGTCCGTCCCTCATGACGACGATACGGTCGGCCATCGTCATGGCTTCGACCTGGTCATGCGTCACATAGACGAAGGTCGCGCTGAGGCGCTTGTGGAGCTTGCTGATCTCCGATCGCATGCTGCCGCGCAGCTTGGCGTCGAGATTGGACAAGGGCTCATCGAGCAGGAACACCGCCGGGTTGCGGACCATGGCGCGTCCGAGCGCCACGCGCTGGCGTTGGCCGCCGGACAGTGCCTTGGGCTTGCGGTTGAGAAGATGGGTGATGTCGAGGACATCGGCGGCCGCCTTGACCTGGGCGTCGATGTGATCCCGCGGCGCCCGGCGCAATTCGAGCCCGAACGCCATGTTCTTGTAGACCGTCATGTGCGGATACAGCGCGTAGTTCTGGAACACCATCGCGATGTCGCGGTCCTTCGAGGGCACCTCGTTGACGAGATCGCCCCCGATCCGAAGCTCGCCGCCGGAAATCTCCTCCAAGCCCGCGATCATGCGCAAAGTGGTCGATTTGCCACATCCGGACGGACCCACCAAAATGATGAATTCCTTGTCGGCGATCTCGAGATCGATGTCGTGGACGACGGTCAGCGTCCCGTAGGTCTTGTTCAGTCTCTTGAGTGAAATGCTGGCCATCGATCGATCCCGTCACCAATACGAGGACCAGTTGCGGGCAAGCCGCGTCAGTGCTTCCATGTAGTAGTAATCCCCCCAGGCGACGCACTCGTCGACACCTTCGCCGCGGCAGGTGTTGTAAGGCGATTTCTTCGAATAAGTGCCGTGCAGCACCAGCCCGTTGGAGAGGCTTGGATCCTTGACGGCGTACTGATCGGCGAGGCTCTTGACCATGCGACGGGCGAGATCGCGGTAGCGCGCCGCAGCCCCCGCATCGACAAGTTCGGCCATTTCGAGCAGGCCGCAGGCGGCGATCGAGGCCGAGGAGCTGTCGCGCGGCTCGCCATCTTCGTCGGAAAAGATCAGGTCCCAGTAAGGGACCAGATCGGCTGGCAGCCGCGCGAGATAGAAGTCGAGCAATCGGTCGAAGGTCTGCCGATAGGCGTCAAGGCGCTCGTAGCGATAGCAAAAGGCCATGCCGGCGATGCCCCAGGCCTGCCCGCGCGCCCAGGCGCTGTCATCGCGGTATCCCTGCTTGGTGGCGCCGCGCACCGGCGCGCCCGTCGCCGGGTCCATGTAGAAGGTGTGATAGGCGGAATCGTCCGGCCGGATCGAGTTCGCAAGCGTTGTGCGCGCATGAATAAGTGCGATGTCCCGATATTTCGGGTCATCCGTCTCCCGGCTCGCCCAATAGAGCAGCGGCAGGTTCAAGAGACAGTCGATGATGTAGCGGTATTCATCCGCGAGACCTTTGCGGCCCCAGGCCTGGATGAAGTTCCCGATCGGCTGGAAGCGTTCGATGAGCTGATCGGCGGCGAGCAGAGCCGCCTTGCGGCCGTCGGCGTCGCCGACGAGCTTCCACGCCGCGACACAGGAGGGCGAATAGAGAAAGCCCATGTCGTGATGGTCGGTCGCGATCCGGTTCTCGATCCGGTGCAGAAAACTCTGCACCTGGATCTGCGCGGCATAGCGGAAGGTCTTGTCACCGGTATGCTCGAAGGCGAGCCAGATCTGGCCTGGCCAGAAGCCGGCCGTCCACTGCTCGTTGGCGACGGCAGGATAGACATTGCCGACGCTCGAGTGGTTCTGCGCGGCGTAGGTGAAGTGCGGCAGGTTCCGCCGCACCTGCGCGACGGCAAGCTCGAGCGCTGCCGTGACCTCGGCTTCGGTGATCGGCGCAGGCGCGACGGCGGACGGATCGTTCACGGCATCATCCCTTGAGACCTGAGGACGCGACCCCTTCCACGAAGAAGCGCTGCAACGACAGAAAGACGACCAGCACGGGGATCAGCGCGACCACCGAGGCAGCCATGATCAGTCCGTACTCCGCCGAATATTGCGAGATGAACATCCGCAGCCCGATCTGGATCGTCTTCAGCTCGGTCCTGGTCAGGTAGATCATCGGTCCGAGGAAGTCGTTCCAGGTCGTGACGAAGGTGAAGATGACGAGCGTGGACAGCGCCGGCTTCGACAGCGGCAGCATGATGCGCGCCCAGATCTGGTACTCGTTCATGCCGTCGATGCGCGCCGCCTCGCAGAGCTCGGTCGGGATCGTCATGTAGAACTGCCGCATCAGGAAGACGCCGAAGGCAGTGAATGCCTGCAGGCAGATCAGCGCCAGATGCGTGTTGTTGAGGCCGAACTCCCGCATCAACAGGAACTGCGGCACCATATAGACCTGCCACGGCATGGCGATGGTGGCGATGTAGGCCAGGAACAGCGTATTCTTGTAGGGAAAGTTAAGCTTGGCGAAGGCATAGGCCGCGAAGCTCGAGGTCAGGAGCTGGAGCACCGTGACGATCAGCGTCAACTTCGAGGTGTTGTAGATGAACACCGCCAACGGGATCTTGGTCCAGATGTCGACATAGTTCTGCCAGCGCGGCTCGGACGGGATCCACTCGATCGGGAAGACGAACACGTCCCGGCTGAGTTTCAGCGATGCCGACAGCATCCAGGCAAACGGCAGCAGCATGATCACCGTGATGCCGATGATCACCACGTAGAGAAAGACGATCGGGAGATTGATCCGGTAGCCGCCTGTCCGCACCGACCTAATCCTCCCTCTGCCGGCGGAACTGGAGGATCGTCACGGCAAGCACCAGGACGAACAGGACCAGCGCGATCATGCTGGAATAGCCGAGATCCCAGGAAATGAAGGCCTCGTTGTAGATGTGATAGACCAGCACCAGCGTCGACGTGCCCGGACCGCCCTGCGTGATCATGTAGATCTGGTCGAACACCTTGAAGGACTGGATCGTCAGCATCACCGTGACGAAGAACGTCGTCGGCGCGAGCTGCGGCAGCGTGACGTGGACAAACTTCTGCCAGGCGTTGGCGCCGTCAAGACCCGCCGCCTCGTAGAGCTCGGAATTGATGCCCTGCAGGCCGGCGAGATAGATGACCATGTAATAGCCCATGCTCTTCCATACGCCGAACAGGATGACGGTGATCATCGCCCAGTGGCGATCCGCCGCCCAGCCGGGCATGTTCTTCGGATCGAGCCCCAGCGTGTAGAGCAGCATGTTGACTGGCCCCATTTCGGGGTTGAACATCATGTTCCAGACCACGGCGACCGCGACGAGCGAGGCGACGTAGGGAAAGAACATCGCGGTCCGAAAGAAATTGCGTCCGGCGATTTTGCTGTTGAGGAGCACGGCCAGACCGAGCGCGCAGACCAGCGTCGCGGGAACCGAGACCGCGGTATAGATGATCGTATTCCAGAACGCCGTGATGAAGGCCTTGTCCTCGAACAGGCGCCAGAAATTGTCGAGCCCCGCGAATGTGATGGCATTGGAGCCATCCCAATGCATGAAGGCCAGCGCGAACGCGAAGACGACCGGGCCGAGCGTGAAGACCGCAAAGCCGACGAAGTTCGGCGCGATAAAGGAGTAGGCAACCAGAGCCTCGCGCCGTTTCCGCTGGCGCCGTGTCAAAACCTTCGAGCGACGGCGGGGCGCCGCAGCCGTGGCTGCCTCACCTGCGGCCGCGACCGCATGTGATGTCGACATGCTTCATCCTCCATGGACCGATCTGTTCCGATCGTCCGCCAGAAAGCGCTCCGCTCCCTGCCTCCCTGCGCGACACATAGCACCTCGCGACGACCGGTCAAACAAATTCTAGATTTATCATACAAATTCCATAGCCGTCTCAAAATACGTATGATAGGTCGGCGGATGCCGCGGGACGGATCATGTTCACTGAGATTGCCAGATATCTGCCGGAACGGCTGGGTGATTTCACGCCCGGCGCGCCGCTTGCGGCGCGCGAGAGGTGGGACGCGGTTCCTGGGCGGCTGCGGGATCGCGTGCTTCAGGAGGCCGATGATGCGCTGACGCGCCCCTGGCCGTTGATCACGGCCTCCGCGTGGCGAGAATTTTCCGTCAGCGGTCACCGCGCGCAGTTCGAACAGCTCTACTTCACCCGCCGGCGCAGTCTGAATGCGCTCGTGCTTGGCGAATTGCTGCAGAACAAGGGCCGGTTTCTGCCGGCGATTGTTGATGGCGTATTCCTGATATCGGAGGAAAGTGGCTGGCAATTGCCGGCGCACAACGCCTCTGAGCGCAGCGGTAAACGCGCGGGCTTGCCGGATCCAGCGCGACCGGTGATCGATCTGTTCGCCGCGGAGACAGCCGCGCAGTTCGCGAGCATATCCGCCCTGCTCGGCGAGGCGCTCGATGCCCTCGATCCGGCGATCCGGGCGCGGATCTTGCGCGAAGTACAGGCGCGCATTTTCGACCCCTACCTCGCCTGCCATTTCTGGTGGATGGGCCGCGCCGACGAGCGCATGAACAACTGGACGGCGTGGATCACCCAGAATGTCCTGCTCGCGACCTTCGCCTTGCCGACCGGCCAGACGTTTCGCCGCAGCGTGGTTGAAAAGGCGCTGGGCAGCCTCGACGCGTTTCAAAAGGACTATGCCGAGGACGGAGCCTGCGAGGAAGGCGCGCTCTACTACCGGCACGCGGCCCTGTGCCTGCACGGCGCGCTCACGATCCTCGATACCGTCGCACCGGGCTGTTTCGCTGCGCTGTGGCGCCATCCAAAAATCCGCAACATGGCGGAACATATCGTCCACCTGCATGTCGCCGGCCGGCACTATTTCAACTTCGCCGATTCCTCGGCCGTGCTCGCTGCTTGCAGCGCGCGGGAAGTCCTGTTCGGCCGTGGGCTCCGAATTGCT
>Ga0207692_10000099_pt1 | contig 25581 bp, 21 predicted proteins | sample LARL52metaG_FD_184345 | JGI IMG/M metagenome (GOLD analysis project Ga0207692, IMG submission 184345) | Corn, switchgrass and miscanthus rhizosphere microbial communities from Kellogg Biological Station, Michigan, USA - LAR L5-2 metaG... | ecosystem: Host-associated > Plants > Roots >...
GGCGACATCCTTGTTGTCGAGCCAGATCATGCCGCGCGCAGGGGCGTTGATGTGCATCAGCAGCCGGGCCAGCGTAGTCTTTCCCGAGCCGTTGCGGCCGCACAGCGCGATCATCTCTCCGCGTCCGAGACTGAAGGAGATTTCGCTGAGGATGGGCTGATTCTTCTCGTAGCCGAAGCTCAGCTCGTGCACTCGCAGGAAGGCCGGACGATCGGCAGCGGACGAGCGAGATGAGGGCGCGGCCGGCGGTGGCGTTGTCGCTCCGGGCGCGTCGAGCCAGTGGGCGGCGAAGGCTACTGCTTCGTCGACATCGAGCGGCATGCTGGCCGCATCGACAGGGATTCCCAGGCGATCGCCGAGTGCCAGGGCGAATTCACAGGCCTGCGGAAACCAGGCGCTGGCGGGGACGACGGCATTCTCCTCCGAATGGGCGGAGCGGCGCTGCGAGAACGCCTCGCGCGGCGTTCCGTCGAAGACGATGCAGCCGCGATCCATCATCAGAACGCGCGATACGCGGTCGGCGAGCTCGTCCACCCGATGCTCCACCATCACGATGGTGGTGCCGGCCTCCCGATTGAGGCGCTCCAGCACCGCAAAGATCTCGGCCATCCCGGCTGGATCGAGATTCGCGGTTGGCTCATCGAGCACGAGCAGTCGCGGGCGTGCGGCGAGAACGGCGGCAATGCTGACACGCTGCTTCTGCCCGCCGGAAAGATCGAAGATGGAGCGATCGCCAAAGCCATCCATGCCGACGAAATCGAGCGCCTCGCGCTGGCGTTCCACGATCTCGGCCGCCGGACGGCAAAGGTTCTCGAGCCCAAAACAGACCTCGTCGCGCACTCTCGTGTTGATGATCTGCGCGTCCGGATCCTGGAACACCATGCCGACTTCCGTGGCAAAGCTGGCAATCTTCGTCGCCAGAACCGCTTTGCCGCAGACGGAGGCGTCACCCTCCAACCGACCCTTCAGCGTGTGGGGGATGGTTCCGTTCAGGAGCTGGAGCAGGGTGCTCTTGCCACATCCGCTCGGGCCGAGGATCAGCACGAACTCGCCCTCGCGCACGGCGAGGGAGACATTGCGCAGGACGTCCTCTGTCTCGCCCTCATAGGCGTAGGAGACATTCCGGATGTCGATGGCAAGGTCGCTCGGGCACCGAGCTTGTGCCGGGCTCTGGGTGTCCTGAGCTGTCGCGGGCAGCACCGCAGTCGCCTGGGTCCCCCGCGAGGCAGCGACAGTAGGATCATCGGCTACGACAAGAGCCATGCTCGCATTCACTCCAGCAGGCGGACCCACATGAGCATTCACGGCTCATGAGGCTGATTCGGTCCGGCGGGGATGAGCCGCGGGACCGAACCGGGAGGCCAGGCAGGGCCGCCGCAGCTCAGGCCGGAGAGCCCTGCATCCGGGCCGGAGCTTCAGCCGAGGCAAGAGCTGTGCCGCGCAGCACACCGGCCCGCGCCAGCGCGTGCGCGATCGGCTTGACGAGAACGATGGCGTAGATCGCGCCGCTCACCATGCGGATGGCCAGCGCGAGCAGATTGTAGCTGAGGCCCATGTCGCCGACGCCGAAGAAATAGACTTCCGGGATCTGCTGAAGGAGCGGGGCAAGAGCCCCCGAGAGCGCGAGAACCGAAAGTGTCCATTTGCGATAGCCGTAGAAGGCGAAGCCGAGATCCGACATGAAGCCCTGCAGGAAGCCCGCACCGAGCACCATGATGCCGTTCGGGTTGCCCGAAAGCACCTGGGCGACCCCGTTCATCGTTTCGGCGATGGTGGCGGCGCCTGGCTTGCGGATGATGTAACCGCACAACGGGCCCGAAATGTAGAAGCCGCCGCAGATGGCAGCGAAGGCAAGGAAACCATAGCTGCCGGAGAAGGTCATGAAGAGGCGTCCCAGCATCGCGTTGGGAGTACCGAGGACACCGTTGATCACGCCGATGATCGCCATGATGACGATCTCCATCAGCGTGAAGGCGACGAAGAACTTTCCACTCGTGCGATTCCTAAAATAGGCGATTGCCGCGAGCGCGATGCCGATAACGGCAACGATCAGATACAGGATGCCAACAGTCATGGGGTGACCCTCGCAGTTTGAGTGAATGCAAACCGCAGGCCGCCCAGAACCCGTCCACGCCGCGTGCCTGCGACGATTCGACCTCGACGGCGTGGGTTCCCGGCGTGTCGAGCAGCGTGCTGTTCGGCGCCACGTCTTCTGTCCGATCGCAATCAGATCATGCCCGCGATTTCCTGCCGCGCCAGTTGAAGATGTGGTCAAATGAGTGGTGGTTTGAACAAATTGTATGCATCGGCCGTTCCAATGCCGTCACCACTTTCAAGCGATCCCTGGCGGCAACCGGCCAGGGATCATGCGGCTTTCTTCAGCGCCCATCGCTATGAAATCGAGGCACATGTCGGCGCCGGGAATCGCGGCGGCGCCGGCGCGTGCGACGGCGAGGTCCTGCCGACCGCTGCCGGAGCCGGCAGCCACCGCGCCGAGAATGAAACCGTCGACGCGGATCGGCAGACCGCCGATCAGGTTGGTCCAGCGGTTCTCATGGGCCAGGGTCACCTGGATTTCGACGTCGGCGTGTGCCCCGCCGGTCGGCCCGCCCGACAGCGCCGAGGTTCGCGCCTTGTTGATGGACGAGGTGACGCTCAGTCCCTTCGAGCCGTCCATCCGCCCGAAGGCCAGGAGATTGCCGCCGCTGTCGACGACGGCGATGCACATCGGCTGCCCGATCCGGGTCGCCTCGGCGATCGCGGCATTCAACACCTTGAGCGCGCCTTCAAGCGTCAGCGTCCGCGTGTCCTTGACGTCGGTCATGTGGGCTCCTGCGAAATTGCGGTGGTGAGTTCGCGCGTGATGGCGCAGGCCGCACCGACGAGTGCGGCATCGCCGCCGCGCCGGCCGATCAGCGACAGACCGACCGGGATCCCGTCGAGCATGGCCATCGGCAGATTCGCCTGCGGCAGACCCGTCAGTCCGGCGATGCAGGTCAGATCGACGATCCGGCGCACGGCCGTGCGCATCTCCGACAGCCGCGCGTCGCGCGCAATCGGCAGGATCGGGGAGGTCGGCAGGCAGAGCATGTGTCGTCCATCGAGCAGCTGGTCGAGCCGCTGCGAAGCGCTGGCGCGAAAGGCGATCGCCGCCGCGACGTCGCTCGCGGCGATGCGTCCGTCGTCGGCGAACGCGCCGGCAACCTCGGCCGAGAAGCGCGGGTTGACCCGATCGATCCAGTCCCGAAAGGTGGCATGGAATTCGGATTGCTGCAGCAGGCGCTGGTGGCGGGCCCAGTCCGTGAGCGCACCATCTGCGAGGACACACTCGTTGCAGCGGACGACGCGGCGCAGACGATCAATCACCGGCCGCAACGCGCGCCGCACCGGCTCGTCCGCCAGCGCGAAGCAATCCGTGGCGACGATGATCTCGTCGGGGAGCGCGTCGACAACGGGTTCGCCGAGCAGGACGCTGCCTGCCCGGGCGAAGATCGCAGCGCTGTCAGAGAAATAGCCGACGGTGTCGAAAGACGGCGCCTGCGTCATCATGCCCGCGGTCGCGATGCGGCCATGGGTCGGCCGCAAGCCGTAGAGGCCGCAGAAGCTCGCCGGGATACGCACCGAGCCGCCGGAATCGGTGCCGAGCGCGATGTCGACGAGGCCACCAGCAACCGCGGCCGCGGAGCCGCTCGACGACCCACCGGGGACGCGATCCGGCGCTCGCGGATTGAGTGGGGTGCCATGGAATTTGTTGATGCCGAGCAGGCCCAAGGAAATTTCGTCAGTGATGGTCTTGCCGTGCAACGTGGCGCCGGCATCGAGAAGAGTGTCGACCGCCCGGGCGTTCGCCTCGGCGGGCTCATGGGTGGCGGCCCAATCGGGATTGCCGCAGCCGGTGACGACGCCGGCCACGTCGAACAGGTCCTTGGCCGCGAAAGTCAGGCCGGACAGGGCGCCTGCGCCGCGCGGCGCCTGATGCACGAGCGCGCCGGGGACGAAGGCGCCAAGCGTATCTTCCACCATGATGTCCTGACCGCAACGAGAGGGCGCTCGATCCGAGCGCCCCCCTAAATGTTGCTCAGTCCTTGTAGAGCTTGCGGAAGTCGGGATGGGTGTGGAACCAGTATTCGAAGCCTTGCACGTTCTTCTGCACGGCGTAGTCGGCGAAACGCGTGTACAGCGGAATGCGCGGCAGATCGGTCATGACGATGTCGACCATCTTGTTCAGGCTCGTCTTGTAGACCTCCGGATCCCGGGTGAAGCGTGCCTCGTCGATCACCTTGTCGAGGTCCGGATTGACGTAGTTGGCCGTGTCGAACACCGAATTGTTGGCGCCATCAAAGGTCCAGAAGAAAAAGTAATCCGGGTAGTCAAGCCAGCCGTAGAATTCGGCGATGACCATCGGCATGGTCTTGCTGGCCATCTGCGCAAACCAGTTCGAGCCCGGCACCTTTTCGATCGAGACCTCGACACCGATCGTCTTCAGCGCCTCCTGGATCAGGATCGCGGACGGTTCGCGCACCGTGGCTTCGCTGAGATCGATCGACAGCGTCGTCTTGAAGCCATTGGGGAAGCCGGCTTCGGTGAGCAGTTTCTTGGCCTTCTCCAGATCCTGCGCGTGCTTGATCGGGACGGGCCAGGTCGCCGCGGGATAGGGTTGCGCCGGATCACCGCCGAACATCGGCTTGGCGCGATTGTAGAGCGCCGAGCCGATGATCTCCTTGTATGGAATGGCGTAGGAGATGGCTTCCCGCACCTTGGGATTGTCGAAGGGCGGAATCTTCACGTTCATGTCGACGAAGACGAGATCGTTCTGCACAGGGACGCCGATGACCTTGACCTTGCCCTGTTCGGCCAGTTCCGCATAGTCCTTCGGCGGCAGGCCGACCGACATGTCGACGTCGCCCTTTTCCAGCAGCGCCCTGCGCGTGCCGGCCGAAGCAATCTGACGATAGACGACGCGCTTGAGCTTGGGCAGCGGCCCGGATTTCCACTCGTCGAACCGCGTGAACACGGTCTGCTGTCCCGACGTCCACGACTCCACCTTGAAGGCGCCGCCGCCGCAATCGTTGCGCGACACCCATTCGAACGCCCAGGGGTCCTGCGCTGTGGCGTGCTTCTTGGCGAGTTCGGAGTTGATGATCACCGGCACCGGCACGACGAGGTCGGGCATCGTGAGCTTGTTGAACTGATCGAAGGTGGCCTTGAAGGTGTGGTCGTCGACGACCGAGAACTGCTCGGGCTTCACCAGCGAGCCTGCCGCCATCTGGACCGCGGGGAAACCACCGGCGGCGATGGCCCGGTCGAACGACCATTTCACGTCCTTGGCGGTGACCGGCGAGCCGTCGTGGAAGGTGGCGTCCTTGCGCAGGTGGAAGACGTAGGTCTTGCCGTCGTCGGTGGCCTCCCAGCTTTCGGCGAGCTCCGGCGTCACGACCTTGGCGTCATAGGAAACCGTGCCGTCGGCAAGAGTCTTTTCGCCATGACTGACGAGACGATCGTAGGCCTGCCAGACCACCATACGGCTGTGATCGTTGGCGGTCGGCACCATGGTGTCGAGGCCGTTGGGACCCATTTCGGACACGATGACCAGCGTATCCTTGGCAATTTCGGCGCCCCGCCCGGGTGCGCCGGTGAGCGCCATCAACGTCGGCAGCAGCGCCGTGGCCGCAAGAGTTCTTCGCGTGAGCTTCATGTCGTGCATCTCCTTCGGTTGATCGAGCAGGGGTGTACGGGGGTTTGTCAGAGGCCGAGATCGCCCAGGAGTTTCGGCCAGGCCTGGGCCCAGGGACGGGCTTGTTCGAAAGAGCCGGAGGCGGCGAGCACGGTGCGATCGGCCAGGTGGCGACCGATGATCTGCATGCCCACGGGCAGGCCGTCCCTGGTGAAGCCGGCCGGAATGGTCGCGGCCGGCTGTCCCGTGAGATTGCAGATGAAAGTGAAGCAGAGCCAATCGCCCGACGTGACCATCTTGTCTTCGATGATCTCGGGTCCCTGCATGTAGAGCGGGAAGGCGGGCACCGCGAGCGTCGGCGTGATCAGCAGGTCGTAATTGGCCATGAACCGCCACATCCGGTTGCAGACCATCTGCCGGATCATCTTGGCGTCTGTGAACTCGGCGCCGGTCCACTCACGCTGCAGCAGCGCGACCAGGTGCGGCGACATCTCCTTCTCGCGTCCCTTCATCATGCGGCGCATGCCGGTCAGATCGGTATCGCCGGCGACGATGGTCCAGAAATGCGGGAACGGATCTTCCCAGCCGGGATTGGCACGCTCCACGGTGCAGCCGAGGTCGGTCTCGAACACCTTGACCGCCTCGGAGACGACGCGGCGGACTTCCGGATCGACCGGCGCGTAGCCCCAGTCCTCGCTGTAGGCGATGCGAAGGCCCTTGATGCTTTCGCGGGTGGCTTCGACGTAGTCGAAGTCGGCGCCGGGAATCGAGTAGCGGTCGCGCGGGTCGGGCCCGGTGATCACCTTCAGCATCCGCGCCGAGTCGGCGACGGTTCGGCTCATCGGGCCGACATGTTCGAGCGATTCCCAGCTCGACACGCCCGGATAACGTTCATCGCGGCATCCCGGATAAAGCGGCACCCGGCCCATCGACGCCTTGATGCCGTAGAGCCCGCACAGTGCGGAGGGAATGCGGATCGATCCGCCGCCATCGGAGCCAATCGCGAACGGGGCGACGCCGGCTGCGACCGAGGCGCCGGAGCCGGCACTCGACCCGCCCGATGTCATCTCGAGATTCCAGGGATTGCGGGTCGCCGGAAACACCGGATTATGGCCGACGCCGCTGTAGCCGAATTCCGGCACGTTGGTCTTGCCGATGATGACAGCGCCGGCGGCCTTGAGCCGCTCGACCACGATGTCGTCCTCGTCAGGCACGAAGTCGCGATAGAGCGGCGAGCCCATGACGGTCAGGATGTCCTTGGTGGCGACGAGGTCCTTGATGCCGATCGGCACTCCGGCGAGCAGGCCGGGGTCTTCGCCCGCCGCGATCTTGGCGTCCACCGCGGCGGCCGCCTTGCGCGCAACATCGGGTGTCGGCGTGCAGAAGGCGTGAATGTAGGGTTCGAGCACCTCCATGCGGCGCAGGACCGCTTCCGCGACCTCGGTTGCCGACAGCGTCTTGTCCTTGACTTTCGCGGCGACACTGCCGGCGTCCATGCGGCAGATCTCGTTGTCAGCGCTCATGGGTGTCCTCCTGCGGGTGAGAGAGCGAAGTGGCAGGCCGCGGCATGGTCGGGGCCAACGGTGCGAAGCGGCGGCATGGCGCTGGCGCAGAGATCGGTGCCAACAGGACAGCGGCCGTAGAAGCGGCATGCGTTCGGGTCCGGATCGATGGGGCTTGTCGGATTGCCGTCGAGGCGTGGCCGCGCTTCGCGGCGTCGCGCCGGATCGGGGATCGCCGCAACCAACGCCCGCGTGTAAGGGTGATGCGGCTTGGTAAAGAGTGCCTCGGCCGGCGCGCTCTCGACGACTTTGCCGAGGTACATGACGACAACGCGCGAACACAAGAGCCGCACCACGTTGAGGTCATGCGACACGAACAGGTAACTCATCTTCAGCCGCTCACGCAGATCGACCAGCAGCCGGAGGATCACGGCCTGGACCGACACATCGAGCGCCGAGGTCGGCTCGTCCAAGATCAGCAGCGAGGGTTCGACCGCAACGGCGCGGGCGATCCCGACGCGCGCACGCTGACCGCCGGACAATTGATGCGGATAGCGCTGCAGCAGTTCTTCCGGCAATCCGACCAGCGCGGCCGTGGCGCGGACGCGGTTGTCGATCTCGGCGCCGTTGCGCATGTCGAGCAGCCGCTTCAGCGGGTCGGCGATCGACTGAAAAACCCGGAAGGAGGGATTGAGGCTTTCGGTGGCGTCCTGGAACACGATCTGGATTTGCCGCCGGCCGGACGAGGACGCAAACCGCGCCTGCGACATCGCGGTGATATCGTCGCCACCGAGTAGGATCTGTCCCGTGCTGGGATCGATCAGCCGTCCGAGCAGGCGCACCATGGTGGACTTGCCGCAGCCGGATTCGCCGACCAGGCCGACGCTTTCTCCGGCCGCGATGGTCAGACACACGTCATCGACGGCGTGCAGTTTGGCGCCGCGGGCCGCTCCCTTCACGGGATAGAATTTCGACAGCGAGCTGGCTTCGAGCAGCGGCGCCATTACAGGGGAAACCTGCAGCGTACGACATGCGTCGGCGACAATTCGGTCCAGGGCAGTTCTCCTTCGTCGCAGATCGGCTGCCGCCGCTCACATCGTCCGCTGAAGCGGCATGGCGGCAGCGCGCCGCGCAAATCCGGCAATTGGCCGGGGATCGAATTGAGGGTCTCGATGCGGCTTTCCGGGACCGGCGTGGCAGCCAGCAGCTGGCGCGTATAGGGATGCGCCGGATGATCGAGCAGCGTCTCGGTCTCGGCGATCTCGACGACGTGACCGGCATGCATGACGGCGATCCGGTCGCAATATTCACCGGCGAGGCCGAGATCGTGCGTGATCAGCAGTGTCGACATCCGCGCGCTGCGGCTCATGTCGCGGATCAGGTCCATGATCACGGCCTGGGTCGTGACATCGAGACCAGTGGTCGGCTCGTCGGCGATCAACACCGACGGGCTGCAGGCGAGCGCCATGGCGATCATCACGCGCTGGCACATGCCGCCCGAAAGTTCGAAGGGATAGGCCTCCGCCCGGCGCTCGGGATCGGGGATGCGGACCCGCTCCAGCGCCGCGATGGCCGCTTGCTTCAGGTCGCGACTCGGCAGGCCGGCGTGCTCGCGCAGCACATCCTCGATCTGCTTGCCAACCTTGCGGATCGGGTGCAGCGCGGTCCGGGGGCTCTGGAAGATCATCGCCATTTCGCGGCCGCGCAGTTGACGCATCGCGTCCGGCTGGGCCGAGAGAATGTCGATGCCGCCCATGGTGATGCGACCGCTCTTGATCTCGGCGGCCTCGTCGTTGAGCGCCATAACGGTGTAGGCGGTGACGGATTTGCCCGATCCGCTTTCACCGACCACGCCCAGGATCTCGCCGCGCGCGACAGACAGGGTGACGCCTTCCAGCGCCCGCACCACGCCGTGACGGGTACGAAACTCCACCGACAGATTGTCGATCTCGAGCTGCGCCATCACACGCGCTTTCTCGGATCGAGCAGATCGCGCAGCCCGTCGCCGAGCATGTTGAAGCAGAACACCGCGAGCACGAGCGCCGCCCCCGGGAACATGAAGGCCCACCACTCGCCGGAAATGATGAAGCTCGCGCCCTCGGACACCATGATGCCCCATTCCGGCGTCGGCGGCCGGACCCCGAGCCCGATGAACGACAGGCCGGCAGCGTTGAGGATCGCCCATCCCATGTTCAACGAGGCCTGCACCATCATCGGCGGCAGGATGTTGGGGATGATGTGGCTCACCAGCACCCGGAGCGACCCGTTGCCGCCCATGCGCGCGGCCTCGACATAACCGAGGTCGCGCCGCACGTTCACCTCGGCGCGCGCGAAGCGGCAGTAGAACGGCAGGTTGATGATCATCGTCGCGATGATGATGTTCGCCACGCTGTTGCCGAGCGCCACCACGATGCCCATGGCGAGCACGAACAGCGGGAAGGCCATGATGGTATCCATGGCGCGGCCGACGATGCGGTCGGTCCAGCCGCCGAAATAGCCGGCGAGCGACCCCAGCGCCAGGCCAACGACGAACGAGAGCGCTACGGCCGAAATCGCCATGCCGAGGTCGAGGCGCGCCGCCACGATGACGCGACTGAAGATGTCGCGGCCGAGCGAATCGGTTCCGAAGAGATGGTGCCCGCTGGGCGGCACCAGCTTGGCCGTCGCGGAGGTGGTCAGCGGATCGAACGGCGTGATGGACGGTCCGAACAAGGCGCACAGCGTCAGCAGCGCCAGAATGATCGCGGCGACCAGGGTTAGCCGGTTCTCGCCGAAGGCATATCCGGTATTGCGGGCGAGCGTGACGAGGCTCATGATTTCCGGCTCATGATTTTCGGCTCATGGCTCTAGCCCTCGAACCGGACGCGTGGATCGATCAAGGCCGCGAAGATGTCGACCACCAGGTTCAGCAGCACATAGAGCAGCGCCATCATCAGGACGAAGCCCTGGACGGCGGCGTAGTCGGAGGCGATCACGGCCGAAACCGCGTAGGCGCCGACGCCCTGCCAGCCGAACACCTGTTCGATCAGCACGTTGGAGCCAAGCAGGAATGAGAACACCATGCCGAGGACGCTGCTGACCGGCAGCAGGACGTTGCGAAAGGCGTAGGTGACCAGGATCTTGCCGACCGGCAATCCGCTCGCACGCGCGGTGCGCACGAAGTCGCTGGAGAGCGCCTCCAGCATCGCCGCGCGCGTGATGCGGGCGATCGGGGCCAGCGCGAAAAGGCCGAGCGAGATCGCCGGCAACAGCAGTTGGGCCAGTGTCGCTCGCAACACGACCCAATCGCCGGCGATCACCGCGTCGACCGTATAGGCTCCGGTGACGTGCGGCGGTGGCGAGAAGGCAATCTCGTTGAGGCGGCCGAGTGGCTGTGGCGCCCATCCCAGCAGGAAGTAGAAGATGTAGACGAGGAGTAGACCGACGAAGAAGGTCGGGAAGGCCGCGCTGACGGTGACCAGGGCGCGGCAGGCGTGATCGACAGGTCCATTGACGCGTGTCGCCGCCCACACGCCGAGGGGAAGCGCCAAGCCCACCGCGAACAGCAAGGCGAAGGCAGACAACTCCAGCGACGCGGGCAACCGCTCGACCAGGTCGGTCAGGACCGGCTGGCCTGTTGTCAGCGAGTGGCCGAGATTGCCGTGCGCGAGTTCATTGACATAGTGCAGGAATTGCTCGGGAAGCGGGCGGTCCAAACCCAGCGTGGTTCGGATATTGGCGATCGATGCCGCATTCGCCGCCGGGCCCGCAAAGAACGCCGCCGGATCGCCCGGCAGGGCGTGCGATATGAAGAAGGTGAGAATGATGACGCCCAGCAGGCTGGGCACTGTTCCCAAGAGGCGTTTCCACACGAAACTCATCAGCGGTTCGCCCTGTCATCAGGATCGATCGGCAGCCAGGAGCGATTGGCATGCATGTCATTCATGTCTGGATCGTAGCAAGCGCTGTGCCAGCCCTTTCGCGCGTTGGCCATTGCCGGACGCGGTTGTTGCAATGTGCTTGCGCGACAGGGATTTCATGGTTCGCGGGTAGCGACCGCGCCGAAGGTGGCGGGATCTAGCGGGAGACTGCTGCCGCTCTTCGCGCCACATGCATGAAATTCATGCTAGCTGAGGCTCATCTTTCGGCTTGGTGGACTTTCGGCCTAGTGGACCTGCGGCGTGTTGACCCAGATGATCCGCGCTTCGTCCGGCCCGACGTTGCGATAGCTGTTGGTGAGATAGGCCTTGAAGAAGAAGGAGTCGCCCGGCGTCATCAGGTACGTGGTGTCATCGATGGTCAGCTCGATGGTTCCGGACACGAGGTAGCCGACCGCTTCGCCTTGATGCGTGATGAGGTCCACTTTCTCACCGCCGGGGGAGACCACATGAACATTCGCCTCGAGCAGGTTGCCGGCCGCCACCGGCACCAATCGCTCATAGGTCACGCCGGTCCCGCCGCGCAGCGCGTCGACAGGTACCTTCAGTCGCTCCTCCGGCTTTTGCACCAGCTTGTACTCGTCGATCTTGAGTCCAAAGAACGAGGCCATGTCGCGGTCCAGGGCGTGGACCATCTTGTTCAACATCGGCAGTGACGGCATCACCTTGCCGGCCTCGATTTTCGAAATCATGCTTTCGTCGCAGCCGACGGCCTGCGCCAGGTCCCTCATGCGCAATCCCTTGGAAAGCCGTGCCCGCCTGAGGCGGGCGCCAACTTTCAAAGTGCCGTTTTCGGAGTTCACAGCGGCGATTCCCTGAGAATGTGGGGTCGATCCCGCCATGTATGCACAAAAATCACGTGACTGACCAGCATGTCAGGAGAGCGTTCCGACGTGCCTGTGCCGCTTTCCGCAGCTGTCGAGCAGGATGTGCAGCGACAACAGCATCAGACCGATCCCGATCGCCGCCCGACCAAGATCGCGCATACGCTTCTGGCCACCTTGTTTGAACGCGACGACGCCAGCCACAAACAGCAGGGTTGCCACCGCGGTGACGTTGAACGAGAGAGGCTGAACAATCAGCCTCGTGCCGACGTTGGCTCCCAGCATGATGGCGAGCGCCAGGACCAGATCGACTGAGCCGCCAGTGACAAAGGAGGCAGTCATCAGCCCGGTTGGCGCCGGTACGGTCGTGAGGCATGAGGCGGAGGACTGGACCGCCGAGCGTCAACAGGTCGCCGTGCAATTCGCTGGGGGCAAGCGATGGGTGGACCCGCGCTCTCTTACAGTCGCCGGCTAGCCAAGACGCCCGCGTTGACACGGGCCATCCCGAATGACCCGCACGTCCGGATCATGAGCGAAATCGACTCAAAGGTGCGATATGGTGCCGCTCGAAGGGGCTGATCGAGTCGTATACCTGCCACCGCTGCAGGATGAGCCGCAACATGAAATCAGGCCGCTCGAAAGCGCTAAATCAATCCAATGCATTGAATATGTTGATGACGTTTTTGGCGCGCTCGGAAGGATTCGAACTGAAGAGCTAAGCTATTGGAGCACATGGATCTCTTCTTGAAACCTTGGTGCAAGAGGCAGGTCAAGGGACGGACAGTTAAGGTCGGCTGCGTTGTCTGAGACGGCGCAGCCAGAAAAGTCGGCACATGAGCTGGCCGGAGTTCGATCACTTTGGATCTCGCGGAACGCCCGCGTCCCATTGCTTCCAATGGGCAACGATGTTCTGCACCAGAGGTGCGGCAGTTCGATAGATGTTTTCACAGGCAATCTGAAAACCCCCAGAGTAACTGTGAAGTGAGCTATCCGCGCTTTGTCCGGGGTAGGGCCGATCAAAGTTCGCAGCAACGCGAAGCACGGCAATTCGGTCGACGTCGACGAGATCGGCGGCTGCCCCTCGTTTTAGAGCCTCGTAGATGGCGTTGTCCTCTTGCTGTGTCGTACAATAGGTTCCCTTGCCGTCGGTCAGGAGCGAGACCCAATCGTGGGCGCGCTGTCCAATCAAAGCCCCGTGCCAATAGGTGTCTGCAGCGAGACTGTCACACTGGACAACCTTTGGCGGTTGGTTCGCGGGCGCGAAAGGATAGTTCGATCGATATTGAGTCGCCTGGCTGCTATCCATGAGTATTGCGCCGGCAGACAATGCGAGGGCCTTCTGCAGGAGCGCCTCATTGAGTTGGAAGACTTCCGTGTTGTAGTCGACGGCAGGTTTGCTGTCGGGATCGGCTGCGTAAATTCCCAGATATCCGGTCGTCCATTCCGCCGGCTTTTCGCGCGCATCGATCTCATTCTGGAGGCCGAAATCGATCAGATAGCGTGCCCAGGCGGGCGTACCCAACGTACCCATGCTGGGATCGATCCCTGCAATGCCGGCGACAAGGAAGTACGTCTTGCTGAGATCAAACTGCTTACTGAAGATCAGCGCCATTGTTGAGGCAGCGGCATTCGTATGACCCATGCCCGTGGTCATCACACATACATCTTCGCCGCTGCACGAGATCTCGGGAAAATCGGCGGACAGGCCAGAAATCCTGATCCTCCTGTCGATCTTGAGTTTCGCGAGCCAGGGCTTGGCCTCAGGCTCAAATAGCGAAATGATAACGACCTTCGGCTTTGGGAGGGCCGTCTCGGCGTTACATGTAGAGAAGGAGCAGGCCATCAAGGCCGCGGTCAACGAGGTCCAAAATGCGGTTCCGGCTTGCCCCATCATCCCCCTCCCCACGCGAAAATGCCTCCTCAGTAGGGGAGCCAGCCGCAACGCCGCGCCGCCCGATTGCCGTGCTGGACGGCACGGCGACCAGATTGTCGCCCTCCGAGCACGTCGCCTGATTTGTGATTGGAAACCGCCATCGCCCTTGGACGGTCATGCCCCGATTGAAGTGATTGAGTGCCCAATCCAACGCTCTTGTCGGTCATAGTGCAGGAGCCGTCCAGGAGCGAAAATCCGTAGTTGACGGGGTGCCGCAAATGCTTGACCGTATCACGCGTGCCACGCTGGTCTTGGCCAATGTCCGCCCGAATCGGTCGAGAATATGGAGTTGAGCCTGTCACGCGTTCGTCGACTTTGGGCTGAGGCCCTCACGACAAGCGCGCGGTCTTGTGTGGCGACCGGCAAGGACACTGATTCGAGTGTGCCCGCGGCACGGGTCCTCTGAACAACGAGCTCTTCGCTCATCGTCTTATGGCGAAAGGCATCTTACTCCTTCCGCCGCAGTCATCCTGCGCATCGGGAAGCGGATAAGCGAACCATCACGCGCGATCACGGACTATCGGCCTGCAGCGTGCGAGCCAGTGTGAAAGTGATCGGTCCGACGGGCGTCGAAATGGAGGCGCTGACCGCAGTGTCCGGCATCCACGATGATCAAGGCCGTGGAGCGCACCGTGCGTATCTAGCGCATTCACCTCCTTGAGAAGATAGGCGGCAAGTCCGGGCACCATCGTGGCTGAACGGAGAGCCATTCACGCCGGATTGATCGAACGGAGCGACGGAACGAGCGTCGCATTCATTAAGGGGCTCGCTCGCCAGGCCCCTGACAGCTCAGGAGGGAAGCATGCTGAAATGCACGATTTCCGGCACCATGATTGCGCTGGCGCTTGCGATGACGGCACCGGCGCCGACGGCTGCACAAGAGGTGGTCGCTGAGCCCGGCAACTGCGCGTTCTTCTATCCCTATGCCAATTGCCAGAACAAGGGGCCGGGCAACCCCGACACCGACCCCTATTTCCGTCGCAGCCTGGCTGTTAGCCAGGCGCCCTGGCTAATGACAACATCGGTCGGCGTTGCCGCGAAGCGCGCACCGCACTACCACTCCCAGGCCATAAAACGCTCGGAGTGATCCGTCTCATCGCGGGGACGTACTGATCGCGGCGGGCTCCCCGGAGACTGCTTGCCACCGCATTGCAATGGTCGCATGAAACGCCGCTGCCGGACCGGCCGGCGCCGGTCAAGGCCCGCGCTTCGCGACGTCCGCGTAACTAAACCATTTAAGCCGCGTCATCGCGCGGGCCGGGCGATCGAAAAACATAAATATGCGAACCGGCCAAATAGCTTCGCCGCAGCATCGTGATGCCCGCATGCACCGTATTGGCTATAACGGAGGACAGTAGTCCCAGAAGCCCTGGATGCGGGACGGCTCGGTGTAGTACCAGCACGTGCCAAGCGCAGGCAGTGGGCCCGCATATGCCGGGGCATTTCTGGGTTCGACGAAGCGGATCGCCGCATTGGTCAGAACCGCGTAGCCCGGAGGCCACCAATACCAGCCAGGACGGACCGAATAGCCGTGCGGTCCAACCGCCGTGCAGCCGTCGCAGACCTCGACGATGCCGCTGACGCCTTTCATTTGCTCGTGCATCGCCGTCGGATGCAAAGGTGCCGGTGACGTAGGACCCATTGATGCGAGTAGCGCGAAGGCGGAAAGAGCCGTCGACGCGGCAATGACGGCGATACTCCGCGGCATTCGTCGGAACGCGAGCTCTGACATTGCTTCCTCCTTTCGATTGATCTTGGACGCAGCCGGCCCTGCGGCGAACGCAGTTATCATCGCTGTGAACGGGCACGCAGGGGCGCGCTGAAACTCTGCTATCGAAGCCGTTCTACCTTTGCGGCAAGGTCAGGATAGCGACTGACCCTGTAGGTCGCGTTTGCGCAGGTCAGAATCCAGACGTCGTAATCCGGCCGGGACCGCTTCGCATCCCGCACAGCCTGCTTCGGGCTTTCGCATGCAATTCCTTGACTGCGAATCTGGGCGGCGAGCACGTCCTTGGGCGACTCCCCGGCGGCCCTTGCGACAGGAGAGAAGCCTTCCTTCAACAAGGGCAGGCCAGTGAGGACAAGAGAAAACAGAAGCAAGAGATATCGACACGTTCTCATGATGCGCCCCGCGGGATGGCGGAAATCATCGTTGGCGCGTTTAGCTTTCGCTGTGTGCAGAAAGCCGCAGTCCAAACCAAACGTGCGTTGCTCGCAGCGATCTTCGGAGAATTGATCCTGTCCGGCTATGCGAAAACGGCAGGCGAACACAACCAGCAGGTGTGGCGCCGAAGGCACAGTCTTCCTGGAAACAGCGGGCGGCCCTGGGGCTTGCCGTTTTTGCATAGACGAACGGTGGCGGTGCCGAGATATGATCACTCTGGGTTGAGTCGCCGCGTGCCGGGACTCTTTTTATTAGCAAGGGGTTGGTGGGCCGGAAAAAATAAGAGGGGCGGCAAAATGCAGTGCCTTCGATCAGGCTTAGAACCTAGTTTTTCTCGGCGGTATTTAAGTATTGCGGTGTTGGCCGCGTTATTCGCGCTTCCCAATCAAGTCGCTCGTGCCGATGAAGGCGGCGTCAGCTTCTGGATACCCGGATTCTTTGGCAGCCTCGCGGCTGTGCCCGCACAGGTCCCGGGCTGGTCTGTGACCTCGATCTATTATCATGACTCGGTCTCCGCTGGCGGCAACGTGGCACGCGCGAGAGAGTTTCAGATTGGTAACATTCCCGCGAATCTCACGGCCACCTTTAACGCGAACGTCAATGCGAATGTGAACCTTGGCTTTTTAGCAGGGACCTATACCTTTGAGACACCGGTGCTGGGTGGTCAGGCCTCTGCCAGCCTGCTGGGAGCCTATGGGTCCAACTCCACGTCGCTGGCGGGATCGCTCACAGGAGCATTGACGACACCGGGCGGCGCGATCCCCTTCTCGCGCTTCGACAGCATCAACAGCCAGATCATCGCCTTTGGCGACCTCGTCCCGCAGTTCGCGCTGAAGTGGAACGCGGGCGTCAACAACTACATGACATACATCACCGGCGACATCCCGGTCGGGGCCTACCAGTCGAACCGTCTTGCGAATTTGGGGATCGGGCACTGGGCGATCGACGCCGGTGGCGGCTACACCTATTTCGATCCGAAGACCGGGCATGAAGCGTCAGCGGTGCTCGGATTCACCTACAACTTCATAGATCCTTCCACTCAATATCAGAACGGTGTCGACATGCACCTTGACTGGGGCGTGTCGCAATTCCTGACCAAGCAGTGGCAGGTCGGTCTCGTGGGCTACCTCTACCAGGAACTCGGCTGCGACAGCGGCTCCGGCGACCGCGTCGGCTGCTTCCGGTCGCGAGTCGTCGGCGTCGGGCCGCAGGTCGGCTACATCTTCCCGCTCGGAGACAACCTGCAGGGGTATCTCAACCTGAAGGCCTACGGCGAATTCGCCAATGAAAATCGGCCAGCGGGCTGGAACCTGTGGCTGACGTTCAATATTTCGCCTGCGGCGCCAACGCCGCCGACATCCACAAAGCCGAGGATCACGAAATAGAAGCGACGGTGTCAACTCATCATTCTTGCGACGAAATGAGACCTGTTTGACCTGATTGATTACCAGGCCTGGCGAATTTTTGGCGGATCGCGCGCGGGCGGAGGGTGCAGAACAAAGCTATCGCAATCGAGTTGGCGGTGGCGACGCATGACGCAGAATGCACGTCGGCGACAGTGGTGGATCGCTCTGGTGGGCGTGCTCCTCGCCTACCTGCTGCTGGCCTATGTCATGCTGCCCGCCTTGTGGAGCCATCACGAGCACGAGCCGGGACTTGCGTCCTTGCCCATGGTGACGCGTACCGCAAGCGGCATCCCCGGCGATGCTCTCAATGTCGGCCTCGTCGGCAGCAAGGAGGACGTCCTCCATGCCATGCACGCCGCAGGCTGGTTTCCGGCCGACCCGATTACGTTGCGCTCGAGCGTCGAGATTGTTGGCAGCGTGGTGCTTGACCGGCCTTACCACGATGCGCCCGTCAGCCCGCTCTACTACGAAGGCAAAAAGGAACAACTCGCGTTCGAGAAGCCCGAGGGCACGAGTGCGGATCGGCGGCACCACGTCCGGTTCTGGCAGGTGCTCGACAAAGGGACGGACGGTCGTCCGGTCTGGCTCGGTTCGGTGACCTTCGACCGCGGGGTGGGTTTGAGCCATGACACGGGACAGGTGACCCATCACATCGCGCCGAATATTGATACCGAGCGCGACCTGCTGATGCGCGATCTGCGCGACGCCAGGATGGTTCAAAATTTTTTCCAGATTTCCGGGACGGGCCCGACGCTGTTTGGCCGAAACGGCGAAGGCGATCCCTACTATACGGACGGCGAAATCGACATCGCCACGCTGGTGATCGATGGCGTGCCGCAGGCGGAGCCACCGGTAACCCTGCCGCCGCCGCCGCTGATCGCGCTGAAGGATCAAGTCTGGCACGGCGTCAACAACGCATTCGGCCAGTAGCCGCTGCGATGCGAACTCTATCGCTTCAGGCGGGCGCGGAGATCGTTGAAGAGCTGAGCAAGATCGGGGTCATTCGGGGTGACACGGGAGAGTTGCTCGGCGTATTCCAGAGCAGCGTCGACGTCGCCCGCGTCGCGGTTGAATGTGACCAGTGCCATGAGGGTGTTGCGGTCGTCAGGATGCCGGGCCAGATTCGCCTTCAGCACGTTCAGCGATTCGTCGGCGTGGCCCGAAGAATGCAGCGCAATGGCGTAGACATAGGCATAACGGGATCGGTCAGGCTCCATTTCGGCTGCTAAGCGGAATTCGCCGAGCGCGTCATCCGGGCGTCTCTCACGGGTCAGGGCGAGCCCAAGCGCATGGTGCAGGCCCGCATCCTCGCGTGATGATCCGATTGCTGCCCTTAGCACGCTCTCTCCATCGCCATCGCGGCCAAGCTGCCGATACAGATCCGCGAGATTGATCGCCGCGGGCGCGTATTGCGGGCTGAGCCGTAGCGCGGCCTTGTATTCTTTTTCAGCATCATTGGTGAGCCCACGACGCACGTAGAAATTTCCCAGGGTTGATCGGGATTCGGGCCGATCCGCATTGAACTGTTGTGCGGCAATGAACTCGGCGGCCACCCGCTCGAAGGCTGCGCGATCTGGAGCCGGTTGGTTGGCTGTCGGCACGGCCGCCAGCACCGACACCGCCACGATCCGAACGCCACGGCTTGAATCGGAGAGGAGGGGGGAGACAAGGGGCCAGATCCGGTCGCCCGGCAGGCCGTCAAGCATATCGAGTGCACCAATCCGCACCATCGGATCCGGATCGGCCAATCCCCTGCGAGCGAGATCGATATTGGCCGGCGAGACCCGCGCATGAAGTTCGCCGAGCGCGCTCGCCCGCGCGATCGCCGGTGTTGTCGGGCTGGCTGCAACCTGCGCCAGTAGCGCCGCGGCATCGGGGCGGCCGGCCCAGGACGCCTGGAATGCCTCGGCATAGTTCTGAAAACCCTTGCGGACCGGCCCGTGCCAGCGCTCGATGGCGTCGGCAGCCCATTGCCCTGACTTGTCGGCGTGGCAATTGTTGCAGGCGTTGGGGGTGCCAAGCTTCACAGAGAGATCGGGCCTCGGAATCCGGAAGCTGTGGTCGTGACGGTTGTCGACCACCATGTAGGTGCGGACGGGCATATGGCATGACGTGCAGGTGACCTTCGGCGCTATGTCGCCGTGATGGGTATGGGCATCGACCTCATATTTGTCGGAGGCGTGACATTGCAGGCATATGCCGTCACCGTCCACGCGCAGTTTGCCGCTATGCGGTTCGTGACAGTCGCTACAAGTGACGCCTGCGGCAAACATCTTGCTTTGCTTGAAGGGGCCATAGTTGTAGACCTCATCGAGCATTTGTCCGTCCGCATGATAGAGCCCACGACCGAGGAGCGAGACGGCATGGGTGTCGGACAGCGGCCATCCCGGGATCCAGTCTTCGGAAAATTCTCCACGTCGCGCATGGCATAGGCCGCATGTCTCGACCTCCCGGCGCGTCGCCGCCGGTGCTGCACTGCGTTGCGGATTGCCGGTCCCCGGATCGGGCTTCCAGGTCACACCGTCACGTTCGTTCAGGAAGACCGTAAGCCCCTTCAAAGGGTGCTTGTCTTTCGAAAACGGCCACCAACTCCGTTGACTGTACGCCCACTCGGCGTGCCGCGAGCCCTGGCCGTGGCAGGTCTCGCAGCCGACGCTGATTTCCGCCCATGTCGTATGGAATCGATCATTGGCCGCATCGTAGTTCTTCTGCACGCCTGTCGAGTGACACTCGGCGCACATGAAATTCCAGTTTTGATTGAGCTTGGTCCAATGCAATACGTCGTCGTGCTTGATTTCCTCATTTGGATAGAGATGAAACCAGCGTTGGCCTCCCCGGTCCTTCGGCCGGCTGTCCCAGGCGATTGAAAGTGCCTGGATGCGGCTATCAGGGAATTCGATCAGATATTGCTGGAGCGGATCGATGCCGAATGTGTATTTGATCTCGAAAGTCGCGAGCTTGCCGTCGGGGCCGTCGGTTTCGACGAAGAATCTGCCGTCCTCCTTGAAAAAGCGCGAGTGGACTCCGTAGTAGTCAAAGGTTGAGTTCTCGAAATTGCCTAGCACAGAGGCGGCACTCACGTGCTGCATGGCGTGCCGGTGCTGGGATTCTTCCCACAGCGCCGCTTCCTTTTGGTGGCAATCGGCACAGGCTTGGCTGCCGACAAAGGTGTGGGCAGGGGGCGCACGTTCCGTCTGAAGCGTCTCCGGAGAGGGAGGCCAACCGTTAGCGCCGAACAGCAAGGCCAACCCGCCGATCGAGACAAGGCCGACTGCTGCCAGCGCCGCGAGCCGCAGCCTCGAGCGGACAGGGGGATCGCGTGCTTCTTCTATCTTGCCCGGTGCTGGCTTTGCAACGACTCCGCTGAGTTTGTCAAATTTGGTAGCCCTGTCCTTTTTGCGCGGCACTGGCTCAGCCCATTAGATCTGTGCGTTTCTCGAAGAGATGTTGATCACGGGAGGCGTATTCGGACTATGCAGATTCGGCAATTCGCTTTGCAGCTTGTCGAATCGATGTTGGAAGCAGGCTCCCAGCGCTCGTAATCGTTACCCGGGCGCCCCTAACTCTGCCGCAGCCGAATTTGCATAGCGCGCGACTAGCACCCGGTGCAGGCTGGCGGCTGTGACCATCGAATGGAGCGATTGCAACCGTTCAAAGCGAAATGCGCCTCCGCAGTGAAAATCAGAGCGGTTTGGCTATGCCGTACAATCCGGTCACAGAGCATAAGGCCTTCAATGAGGGCATTCCGATGATGAAGACAGCCACATTTACCCTATGTTGTGTCTTGGCAGCAGGAGCTGGAGCGGCTGCTGTTGCGAAAAACCCTCGCACGAAGCTCGCGGCGGCTCACGACGTCCGTCGTGTCACGACAATACAACTCACTCCAATGGCAGGTAACCCGAGGGGCTGCTCAATCTGCTCGCAAGACTTGTTCGATCGCAATAACCCGAACAATCTCAGATCAGATTATCCGAGCCCTCCGGCTCAACCGGCCCAGTTCTGAAGAAGCATGTGTGTAACTCTCGGGTCGTTGGCTGCGGTTTGAGCGCGAGCCTCGGAGCCTCAGTTCTTGAGGCACTGACCATTTGAAACGGGAGATCCCCATGAAACGTCTGTCATTGGTTATCGGCATACTGGCCGCGCTCGCGGCTCCCGGCGCATCGGCTCAATCGGTTAATCTGACTGGCATCTATACGTGCGTTGACAAGTGCCAGGGGGGGGTCCCTGCCCATGTCACGCAAAACGGATATTCACTCAATCTCTTGACCGAAGCTGGTGTGCCTGCACGCGCATGGCCGGACTGGTTTTCGCCGACAAGCCGGATCTGGATTGATGCGTTCAACGAAGGCGCGGTGTATTCCCCGGATGGCATGCTTATTCAATTCGACAATGGGACCATCTGGCACCGAGGCCTCCCACCGCCTCTGGCACGGAGGTAGAGGCCAGCACCCGCCAATCGTGCTTGAGCTGAACCTGCACACCGCTCGGCTCGCTGCCGGCACAGCCGGGTTGCTCGGGTGGTCAAATGGACGGAGTGTTGGATTGCACCGGCGGTTCACAATATGGCGTCGGCATCCGCTGGCCAACCCACGAGGAGCTCGGCGTCAGTCCCTGTTTCGATCCTTGCTCGCACCCCGCAATCCGGTCGTCGGTGACAACTTCGACGGATCGGTCATCTGCATGCATGTCAACAAATCAACATAGCTGGCACTTCCGGGGGTAATGGTCGCTTCTTCCTCGCAGCGATCGCGGATCGAGGCGGAATAGGTCGACCAGATACCTATGAGTTGCACTCGCGCGGCATCCTCGTCGCGCAGACAATTGGCGACGGATTGGGAAAGATCAAGGTCCATGGCCTTGTTCGTGGCCGCTGTTGCCTTACAGGAGCGCTGGACGTCGATGACCGGCACACGATCTCCGACCGGTATCACCAATGGACTGCCAAGTTGGCTGGCAACTGCGATTGATAAGAGGGCGAGTTTCATGAGGGCCTCCTTTGACCGGTTCGCAGGCCGATGAGTCAGGCGACGTTAGCGCCGCGTCCCGCAGGCCGACTATGCAAAATCGGAATTTGCTCGGGTTCTTCAGCATGTCGTAGAGACCTTTGCAGCAAGCTAGCAGGAGCGATACATCGCCTGCAGCTGCTTGCCTCGGAGGAAGATTGTCCGCGGTGTCAAGCCGCCGTGGTGCTCGATCCAGCGCCGCACCTGCACGGGATACATCGCAAAGAGATTCCGGGTTGCTTCCGGGTTCGTGATGGCGCGCCGATATGCGCCGAAATCCCAGGCAGCGTGGAAGGCGAGGTTGGCGTTCGACGTCACGCATATCTTGTCGCGCGGGATCATGGCCAGCACGATCGTACACGCCGAAGCGCAAAGGCCGTCGATCCTCACCATCTGGCCGGAAGCACCCAGCTTTTCATAACCGTCTAAGTACCTGTCAATCCGTCCTCCCGCGTCATTTGCAATCCGAACCGCTGCCTGGCTCGCCCCGATGCCCCACAGCAGTAGCGCTGCGGCGAACATCCCGCTCAGAAGCTTCATGTCTTGCCACCCCTAGGCGAATATGACGCGTACCAAGCGCTCTATGTTTTCACCACCAGCCGTAAGCTTGATTGCAGCTGTTCACCCAAGTGAAGCCGTTCCAGACCACACACTGATCATAGCCCGCATAGGGATCGCCCCAGTCCCAGGCATTTGCAGCGACAACACCAGCAGCGACGCCAGCCGCAACAGGCCAGCCCCATCCCCAGCCACGGCGCCAGCCCGCTCCCGCCCAGCCACCGCGCCATGCAGCACCTCGCCATGCAGCACCGCCCCAGCCAGGTCGCCCGACCACACCGACGCTGCGAAAGCCAGGACCACCAAAGGCCATGGCGCGGCTTCCCGCGAAGCCGGCGCCCCTAAATCCGCCTGCTGCGAAACCTCGTCCCGCGAAGCCCCCGCCGCCGAAGCCTCGTCCCGCAAAGCCGCCGCCATGGAACCCGCCGCCGCCGAAACCGCCACCATGGAATCCGCCGCCTCCGAAGCCACCGCCATGGCCGCCGCCGAAGCCGCCGCCGCCTCTCGCTCCGACAGGCTCTGGAGTTAGTGCCAGCATCGATGCGACGATCGCAATACCACCTAGAATCGCCAATCTCTTGTTGCGCATTGCATATCTCCTTTTGATTTCGGGCATCGGCCTCTGATCAGCCGAGACGGCGCGATCTGCCATCGCTTTACAAAAGGTACTTCAGCAGTCGGACCAAGCCGATGCTCAATATGCGTTGACCGGAACCGTCCGGCTCAAGATGCCTGCTTCCGCCGACGTTGGCGGAAGTGCGCCGCACACGCTATGCACTTTCGGCTGGTGGGCGCGCAATCGACGCGATTCAGACTCTGCAGATCGACGCGCTGCCGCGATCTTCGATGCCGCTGACTGGGCGGCGGTCGAGCGCCGAGGAAGCGACGCCCGCCCGATTGCTGACGCATCAGTTATCCGCGTTGGCGCGGGCGTGCCGAATGACCCGATGATCCTCGCTGCTCAACTGCACGGGCCCGAGCCTGAGGGTGAGCTTGTCAAGCTTGCCGGTGAAGCGGAAGGGCACCTGATAATCCTTGTCTTCAACGCCGGTGCGGGTATCGACACCCACGTCGAAGGTTTCCTCCAGAGCAATGATGAATGGAATGGTGTGCGGGATTTTGTTGGTGGCGACCTCCTTGTCGTCCACCTTCAGGACGCCCGTGCCGCCCTTGCCGAAGCCGGGTCCTTCGTATTTGAAATCGAACACGATGGTGTGCTTGCCCGGCGCGAGTGCGTCCTGGCCTTCCCACCGGAAGCGTTCGAGATCGAGGAAGTTGTAGAGGAACACCGGCTTGCCCTTGAGCAGATACAGGCCATAGCCGCCGAAGCGTCCCCCTTCAGTGACGATCATCCCTTCGCTGGCGTCCTGCGGACCCGCACGCCCAACAGTGGCGCCGGTGCTGGCACTGCCCGGAATGTCCACTTCGGCGGTGATGGTATAGGACCTGTTCAGGATGCTGGGCGCATCGCTCTCGGGCAAGCCTGATAGCTCGCCCGCATAGGTAAAGGTGTTCCGACCTGCAGTCGCACTCGGCCGCGGTGCGATGATGCGCGAAAGGACCGAGTTGTCCAACGGAAACACGTTGTACTTCGTCGCCTCCACCATGAACAGTTCCTGCAGCTCGCGCAGCTTGTCAGGCTGTTTCGCCGCGAGGTCGTTATTCTCTGAGAAATCTTCGGCGATGTTGTAGAGTTCCCACTTGTAGCCGTTGACCACGTCCGCGGGCAGTTTGGCGGTGCCCAGCAGCCAAGGCGGCGCAGGCGGCGTAGTCGCCGCGATCCAACCATCATGATAGATGGCGCGGTTGGCGAACATCTCGAAATACTGCGTCGTTCGCGCGGACGCCACGTTGGCGCTCGACCTGTCGAAGGTGTAGGTCATGCTGACCCCTTCAATCGGCTTCTGCGCGATGCCGTTGACCATCAGCGGCGCTGGAATGCCGGTTGCCTCGAGTATGGTCGGCACGATGTCGATCATGTGGTGGAACTGGGTGCGGATACCGCCCGCATCCTTGATGCGGTTCGGCCAACAGATCGCCATGCCCTGCCGGGTGCCGCCGAAATGCGACGCCACCTGCTTGGTCCATTTGAACGGCGTGTCGAAGGCCCAAGACCAGGCCACCGACATGTGCGGATAGGTCGCGGCCGAGCCCCAGGCATCGTAAGCCTTCATCTGCTCGGCAATCGGGAGGTCCAAAATGCCATTGTAGGCGGTGTATTGATTGGGCGTGCCGACGGTCGTGCCTTCCGCGCTCGTACCGTTGTCGCCGCTGATGTAGATGATCAGCGTGTCGTCGAGCTTGCCTTCGTCCTGCACTTCCTGAATGACGCGACCGATTTCGTGGTCGGTGTAGGCGGCATAAGCGGCGAACACTTCAGCCTGCCTTGCGAACAGCTTCTTCTCGTCGGCCGTCAACGTGTCCCATTTCTGCAGGTCATCCGGCCAGGCTGTGAGCTGTGTGTTCGCCGGGATGACGCCCAGCCGCTTTTGATTGGCGAAAATCTGTTCGCGCAGGGCGTTCCAGCCCATGTCGAACTTGCCCTTGAACCTGTCGATCCATTCCTGGGTCGGCTGGTGCGGCGAATGGGTGCCGCCGGG
>Ga0207692_10000105_pt1 | contig 24906 bp, 26 predicted proteins | sample LARL52metaG_FD_184345 | JGI IMG/M metagenome (GOLD analysis project Ga0207692, IMG submission 184345) | Corn, switchgrass and miscanthus rhizosphere microbial communities from Kellogg Biological Station, Michigan, USA - LAR L5-2 metaG... | ecosystem: Host-associated > Plants > Roots >...
GGACGAGGCCATCGACTCCTGCCTGGACGAGCTGCGCGCGCTCTGGGAGGCGCAGCACCCGGACGGCGTCGACGGCAAGAACTGGGACGAGTGGCAGCAGTGGCACGAGCAGCAGGAATCGGAAGCTGCGGGAGACTGACCGCATGGATATCGCGGAGTTCCTGACCGGCCGCCTCGACGAGGACGAGGCGGCGGCAAATGGCGTCCACGTTATCGACAACGCGCCCTGGCATCTCCTGGAGTGGTACGACGGCGAGTTCGAGAACGGTGAGACCGCCCGCGTGGACCTCCGTAGCCGCACCGGCTCGATCACCCACCGGGGCGCAATTCCGCGGCCAGTAGGAGCCCACATCGTCCGCCACGATCCGGCCCGCGTGCTCGCCGACGTCGCGGCGAAGAGGGCGATCGTCGCCGAGCATCGGTGCGCGGGCGAGTTCGCACCCGGGGTCGGCTACTGCTCGGAGTGCGGCAGCGGCGAGCCGCACGAATACCCGACGAGGTGGCCATGCGCGACGCTGCGCCTGCTCGCCGCGTCCTATGCCGATCATCCAGACTTCGATCCCGCGTGGCGCCTCGACGGCTGAAGCGCGCCCTTCCCGGCCGTGTGCGCGTCGTGCACCCGCCACAGCCACGTCACGACGTTCAGGTGCCGGAACTTGGCGCCCGTGTCGAGCAGCGCGATGAGATACCGCTCGTCCTCGCCCTGATACCGGCCGTCCGGCAGCGTCCCGCCCTCCGGGAAACCACCGGCACGGCGCACCGCCTCAGCCCGGACCACGTGCGTGATCGGGATAAAGCTCCCGCGTTCGCGTAGGTGGCGCTCCTGCTCTTTGCCAAAGGGCACTCCCCACGGCCGCCGCCAGACGCCCCGCTCCGTGACCGCAGTCGGATCCGCGCCCCCCACCATCCGCGGCGTCGGATACACCAGGTCCACACCCGGTTCCCGCTCGAGCACATAGGCCAGCGCCCCGACGTGGAGGGGCAGCAGGAGATCGTCGTCGTCCAGCCACGCCACGAGATCCGTCTCGACCCGGGCCAGCGCCCGATTCCTCGTCGCCGCGGCCCCCGTCCGATCCGGATCCGCCTCCACCACCAGCTGATCCACCGCGCGACGTTGCGCCAGTACCGAATCCACCGCCCGAGCGAGCAGCTGCTCCCGGCCGGGAATGGTGGCGATCGCCACCGCGACCGACAGGCGGGTCACGCTGCCCGCTTCTCCAGCGCCTCGAGGCGCCGTGCGAGTTCCGCCACCTCTCCGGCTGTGCGCTCGGCGTGCACCGACACGGCATCGAGCGCACGCTCTGTGCGCCGTTGCCGGGCCACGAGCCGACGATTGATCTCCATCTGCTGTGCGAAGCCCTGCGCCAGCACCTCGAAGCCCTTGCGGACCTCCGGATCGACGTTGGTCAGGTCGACGTTCGTGGCTTTGGAGTAGGCCATCTCGAGCTGTGTCCCGGCCTTGCGACCATGAGCTTTGGCGAGGCGCAGCTGACCAGCCACGTCCACGACGCGGTGACCTTCATCGCGCACCACCTCGACAGCACGCTTGTCCTCCTGCTCGAGCTCAACAGCGGCCCGACGCATAGCGACGTTCAGCGCAGAACGGTGGCGAACCGGATCGAGGCTCAGCGCGGCGGCCATTTCCCCATAGGTGAGCATCCCGCCAACGGGGACGTTCACGAGCAGGCGGTACAGGGTGCGCCAGCGTGCTTCGGCGCCTGCGGGCTGAAAGGGGCTCACGACACGGCCTTAACGACGGTCAACGCGCCCTCGAAGCGCCCGAAGCGCGGGCGCCAGTTGCCCAGCCCGACCAGACGACCGGAGATGTCCACGATGTCTCGCAGGTCGTCCACGTCGAGCACATCCGTGTCGAGGTAGAGGTTCGCGTTCGTGCGCCAAGTGGTGAACTGCGGCCGAGTGCGATTCACGCGCGCCATGCCGACCTTCGCCGAGGCGCGGTTGACGAAGCCGCCATCCTTCCAAAGCTCATTGGGATCGCGCGGGCCACCGTAGGCGATGGGATTGATAGACGAGGTCACGAACACCCCCTCGGTGACCTTCTTGCCGAGCTTGCGCTTGCGCGCCGCGTCGACGAGCGCCCGGAAGATGTTGTCACCGGGCAGATATGGGCCGACCTGGGGGTCGCAGTAGAGCGCGCCGAGGAATTCGAGGCGAGCCATTTCGGCGTGGTCATCGTCGGTCTTCTTGGTCTTGGATGTGACCTTCTTCAGGTCGCGGGCCATGGGGTCAAGTGGGTCGGCGAGCCGTGCGTTGTGCATGAGCAGCGGGGACGTGCCGGTGATGTCGAGCGTGAGATCCATTGGAGCTCCTTGCGGATGAAGGTGGTCCTTGCCTAGCCATGCCACGCGCAGCCGAGCGATGCCGGGCCCAGGGATGCCAATGCACTGCCCAGCCTCGCGTGCGTATCCGGGAGTCGAACCCGGACGGAGACCGTCTACGCGGTGGAACCCATGCGGTGCCACGCCGAGCCAAGCACTGCGCTGATCAGCACTGCCCCGCGTTGCGATGCCTGGCATTGCCCGGACTTGTGCCGCCGTGCCACGCGTGCGCGCTGGGGACTCGAACCCCGGTGTATGCCATCCGCGCGCCATCCATGCCAAGCGCCGCCACGCCGTACCATGCGCTGCCCAGCCGAGCGGAGACTGGCCTGGCGCCGTTGCGTGTCATTAACTATATCGAACGTCAGTTCGATTCAGTGGGACTCCGCGAGCAGCGCCGTAACTGTCCGCTCCACGCCGCCCTCGAGCCCCACCGGATGCTTCCAGCCCGCACCAGCCAGCCGCGACGGGTCCAACACCACGTCCCCGTCCTGGCCAGCCCGCACCTGTTCCAGCAGGCGCAGCGTTACCTGCGGCACCTCACGGCCGGCCTTCAACATCGCGGCCACGATCAGGGCCGCGAACGTGGGGTGATCCGTCTCATGCTCGCCCGCGACATGGCAGTGCGACCACTCGGCCGGGGCGTGCTCGAGCATCCACACCCACGCCGCCGCACAGTCCCGCGCATGGATGAACCGCCGCCACCCCGGCGCAATCAACACATCCTCGCCCGCCAGCGCGCGCCGCACGACGCTCGGCAGGAACCGCGCCGACGGCTGCCCCTCCCCGAACACGTTCGCCGTGTGCGAGACCAGCACAGGCACGTCGTACGCCTTCCGGTAGGCGTAGGCGAACGCGTCCTGGCCGGCTTTCGCGGCCGCGTACGGCGAGAGCGGCCGCACCGGCGAAACCTCCGTGAACGGACACACCCCGACGCCGAACACCTCGGCCGACGACACCTGCACGAACCGCCGCAGCTGCGGCTGATGCCGTGCCCACTCCAGCAGCCAGAAACAGGAACGCACACTGTCCAGCCCCGCCGCCGGATCCCGCGTGACCAGCGCAGCGTCCGCACGCGCCGCCAGGTTAATCACAAAGTCGACGGCGCCGACCCGCTCGTCCGTGGCCTCGTAGACCCAGGTGACCCGCGCAAGCGAAGGCCGCTCCCGCGGCGCGGTGTCGAGCGCCACCACATCCCAGTCCGTTTCCTCGAGGATGTAGTCGACCACATGCCGGCCGATGAACCCGGCCGCGCCCGCCACCAGGACCCGGGTCACACCGCGCTCCCGAACCGGGCGTAACGCCGCTCGAACTCGGCCCGGTCCGCCGCCTCATGCTGCGCACCGAGCGCATATACCTCGTCCGGTTGCGCCTTGCCCCACGCCGGATGCATGTGCTCGATCACGCACTCCGGCGCCGACACCCACACCCCGCGCTGTTTCGCGGCGCACACGATCTCGTCGTCAGCGAACCAGTGCCGGTAGCCCTCGTGCATCACCACCCCGGGCGCATCCCACCCCGCGCCCGGATCGTTGATGTAGGAGCGGCGCAACAGGAAGTGGGTCGCGTGCTCCCCGGCCATCACCTTCGGGTGGCCGAGGTCGTTGGTGCCGACCACATGGAACCGGTCGCCGGCCGCCGTAAGCGCAGCGGTATCCCAGCCGGTATGAAATCGGACGTCCTCCCCGACGAACAGCACCCACGGCTGATGCGTCGCAGCCGTCCCCTTGTTGACCTTCGGCGGCATCCCGATCTCGTCGCACGTCACCACGCCCGCGCCCAGATCCAGCCACGCCCGCGCCAACACCTCGTCGCCGCGGTGCACGACCGCGGACACCAGCTTGCGGCCCCACGGCGCTCCGCTGGCCTCTAGCGACCGCATGAACGGGTACGCCGCCTCGGGCCGCATCGCGGGCACGATGATGTCGATCCAGTCCTTAGGCGCCACGCAACGCCTCCTCCCACTTGGTGATATGCCGGTCGATGACCCACTCGCGCGCCTGCTCCCGCGCCGCGGCGCCCATCAGCGCACGCAGCTCAGGCGCGACCGCGAGCAGGTCCAAATACGCAAGCCACTCGTGATCCGCCTTGACCAGGAACCCGGTCTCCCCGTGCCGCACGAAACGCGAATACGGCTCGACATCGCTGGCCACCACCACAGCCCCACGCGCGGCCGCCTCGAGCGCACGCAACGCCGACTTCGCCCGGTTGAAGTGATGCGAAACCAACGGCGCCAACGTCACCTGCCAGTCCAGGCCCGCGTAATAGCCCATCGGGTCATCCCAGATCGAGCGCCAGCCGCGCACCTCGGCGTGCGGCACACGCAGCTCGCGGCGGTAATCGACACCGGCCAGCGTCAGCTTCACCTCCGGGTGGCGCCGCAGGAAACGAGCGAGCGGCCCGCGTAGAAGCATCACGTCCGCCCGGTGCGTGTCCGAACCGGACCAGCCCAACGTCATTGGCCCAGACTGCTCAACAGGCGGCAACTCCAGGGCGCCGGCGGGCAGGCAGTTTGGCAGCACCCATACCGGCGCCGTGACGCCGTAGTCGGCGCGTACCGCGTCCGCCAGGTACCGCGTGGAGACGGTGACCGCGTCGGCCGAGCGCAGATTCGCCACCAGCCGCGCGCGCACGTCCGGTTGCGCGTAGAAATCGAACGCCCGTTCGGACGACGGATGCACATCCAACAGGAGATCGTCGACCTCGAAGACCCGGCGCACCTGTCCAGCCGACGCCATCCACCGCGCCGAAGAGCCCACGTTGGAGACCCGTTGCGCCACCAGGACGTGATGGGGCGGCCTCTTGCCGAGCTGCCATGGCATCGCCGCGTCGTACTCCACCGCGTGCCCGCGCCGCTCGAGCGCATCCAGCGGCAGCTTCATCCGATAGAACCCGACACCGTCCTCACCGGCCAGCCACCCGCCGATAGTGAGGGGCATAGAACTGTGTTCCACACTCATGATGATGACACGTCTTAGTTCATATGTTCGACAGTGAGCCGTACTATGTACGGCATGACCTTGGTGACGGACGAGATGGTGCAGGCAGCGCGCCGATGCATGCCCGCGCGATGGTCGATGCAGGACCTACACGACGCCATCGCAGCCGCGATCGAAGCCGCTCCGACACCAGAACTGGTGTTCGATCAGAATGTGACGATCACCCCCGAGCAACAGGCCGAGTGGGAGCGCGTCGCCAGCGACCCGGTGCACCGGAACTTTATCCAGGTCTACACCCCCACCCTGCATTCTGCGCTCGATCACCCGCTGGTCCTCGGCGGCATCAGCGAGATAGCGGCCCGGCTCGAGGTCGCCCGCTCCACTGTCGTCGGGTGGATCAAACGCGCCGAGAAGATCGGCATGCCCGGCCCGATCGCCGTCCTCGCCGCCGGCCCCGTGTACGACCTCACCGCGCTCGAGGCCTGGCATCGCGCCTGGAAGGCCGAGCCTGAGGCTGCGGCAGACGAGCCGTCCGACGCCGCCTGAGCGCACCGCAGCGACCGAACAGAGGGGGGTGAACGATGGCAGGCGGCGAACAGGGTTCACAGCGGCACGAGAGCGCGGGCCGCCGGCGCCGCATCGTCGAGTTGCGCGACCAAGACTGGACGTTCCGCCAGATCGCCGCCGAAGTGGGCCTCTCCCTCGCCGCGACGTGGGAGCACTACCAAGCCGCGATGCGCCAGATCCCAGCGGCCGCCGTCGAAGAGCACCAGAAGAAAGTCGCGACCCGCCTCGACGAGCAGCTGCGCCGGATCGACATGGAGCGCGAAGTCCTCATGGAGATCCTGGCCAAGCGCCACGTCGTGATCTCCAACGGGCACATCGTGAGCGAGATCGTCGGCGAGGACGAAGAGACCGGACGCCCGATCTACGGCGAACCCTTCGAGGACGACGCACCCACCATGGCCGCGATCGACCGCCTCGGCAAGCTCGACGACCAGGAGGCCAAGCTGCTCGGGATGTACCCCAAGCAGCAGGTCAGCATCACCCGCGAGACCAGTGAGCTCGATGCCGCTGTCATCACCCTGATCGGGAAGGCGAAGGAACGCGCCGACGCCAAGCGGGCTGAGATCGAGCAGCGGGCGGCCGGCCAATGACGGCCGTCCTCGAGCAGCCCTCACCGACCGAGTTCGACCTCGACGCATACCTCGCGTCCTTCGACCTCCAGCAGCTGGGGGAGCCCGAGTGCCGACGCGTCCTTACCGCAGTCGATCCGCTGCTGTTCTGCCTGCTCTATCTCCCGCACCATCTCGCGTCGAAGGAAACCCACGACGAAATCAGCTTCTCCAGCTTTCACCTGGACCTATGCACGTGGGCTGAGACATGGTCGCTGGCGCACCACGGCGAGGCCGAAGAACGCACCGGCTGGGTCGCGCCACGCGGAAGCGGCAAGAGCACCTGGGGGTTCCTCGGGCTGCCGATGTGGGCCCTCGCGCACAGGCACCGCTCCTACGTCGCCGCATACGCCGACTCCGGCTACCAGGCGCAGCAGCACTTGATGTCGTTCAAGCTCGAGCTGGCCACGAACCAGCGGCTGCGCGAGGACTACCCGGACCTGTGCGCCCCCGCGATGCGCGGCGGTGCGACCGTCGCCGACCGGCAGGACATGTACATAGCCCGTTCCGGCGCGGCGTTCACCGCCAAGGGCATCGACTCATCCACTCTCGGCGCGAAGATCGGCAAACAGCGCCCGGACCTGATCCTTTTCGACGACATCGAACCCGACGAGGCGAACTACAGCCAGTACCAGAAGGAGCAGCGCCTCAAGAGCGTGCTCCAGGCCGTGCTCCCGATGAACCTCAACGCCATCGTGATGTTCCTCGGCACCACCACCATGCAGGGCTCGATCATCCACGACATCGTCCGCCAGGCCACCGACCCAGAACCGCCCGACTGGCCGCGCGAAGAGAAGATCCGCGTCCACTACTATCCCGCGATCCTGGCCGGCCCGGACGGCGCGGAACGCTCCCTATGGCCGCAGCGCTGGTCGCTCGAGTTCCTCCAGTCGATCCGCCACACCGCCAGCTACAAGCTCAACTTCGAGAACCAGCCCGTCAGCCAGGGCGGCTGGTGGCAGCCCGGCGACATCCGCTACGACAAGCGCCCCAAGTACGACCGGGTCGTCATGGTCGTAGACGGCGCCGTGACCGCGAAACCCACCTCGGACGAGACCGGGATCGCGATCGTCGGCCTGTCACTGCGCGAACGCAAGCTGTTCGTGCGCGAGGCAATCGGCATCCGGCTGACCGGGGAACCCCGGCGCCGCCGCATCATCGACCTGATCGTCGCCAACGACGTCGACTACGTCCTGGCCGAGGCGAACCAGGGCGGCGACATGTGGCACACCGAGCTGCACGACCTGCCGGTGAAGCTGAGCACCTTCACCCAGAAGGAACCCAAGCCGCTACGCCTGCGACGGCTGCTGTCGGTCTACCAGCGCGCCGGGGGCGCGATCGCGCACGAGAAGGTGCTGCCACAGCTCGAGGCGCAACTGCGCGGCTACCCGAACGTGCTGCACGAGGACATCGCGGACGCGGAGGCCGCAGCTGTGGAACACCTCGTCGCCATGATCTTCAGCTCGGCGGCCAACCGCCGCGACCAGGCGCTCGTCCATCAGTTCTCCTACCGGTAGAAAGGGGCCCCCTCGTGTCGCTCGATGGCGGCTATGCGCCGAACGACTTCACCTTCACAGGCGAACTGCTCGAGGAGTGGCCGCGCGACGATCTCGAACTCGCCCTCGCCGAGATCACCGCCAACGTGGACGGCTACGACCACGCCCAGGAATACGACGAGATCAACCTGTGGGAACAGAACATGATCTCCCGCGAGGGCCGCACCCTGCGGCAGGCGGACATCGAGTTCGACCCCAACTTCTGCTCGCCCGTGATCGACGCGCTCAACGACCGGCTCATCATCACCAGCGTGACCGCGACCGCCGGCGCCGACACCGACACCGAGGCCTCCGACGCCGCGACAAAAGCCCTCGCGCAGGTCATGAAAGCCAACGAGATGGAGTCGCGCTACCGCGACTGGAACCGCAAGACCCTGCGCGACGGCGACGGCTACATCATCGTGTGGCCCGACGAGAGCCGGGCGCCCGGCGCGCAACCCGAGCTGACGCGCGACGTCGACCCGACCGACGGCACCGCCGCGGCCCCCGCGACCGGGGTGAATATCACTTACGGGGATCCGCGCACCTGCCGCATGTTCTACGACCCGCAGAACCCGCGCATCAAGCTGTTCTTCGCGATGATGTGGGAGACCACCCTCGCGGGGGAGAAGAAGCCGCGCATCCGCATCGACCTGTTCTACCCGGACCGTATCGAGAAGTGGGTCAGCGGCCCCGGCACCCGGCAGAAAACGGCGAAGGAGTTCAAGCCGTACCTCGATCCGGACGACGACGGGGACAACGACTACCCCGGCTCCGGCGATGACGAAGACGGCGATGCGGCGCCGGCCGCGGTGTGGCCGATGCCCAACCCCTACGGGCAGATCCCCGCCTGGCACCTGCGCACCGCGTACGAGTACGGCAAGCCCGTGCACGCGAACGCGTTCGCGTTGCAGGACGGCATCAGCAAGCTGATCGAAATGCTGATGGTGACGATCGATTTCCAGGGCTACCCGCAGCGCTACGCCATCCAGGAGGCCGACAGCCTGGGCACCCAGTCCATCCGTGAGGATCCGCTCGCGGAGCACTCGCCCGCGGACTGGGACCGCGACCCGGCCGTGACCATGTACTCCACCAGCAGCATCCCGCCGGGCGCGGTGAGCAACGAGACCGGGTCGGAGTACGAGGCCAACCCGGGCGCGATGCAGATCTACAAGGGTTTCAAGGAGGTCTCCCAGTTCTCCACGGCCGACCCGAACGCGTTCCTGGAGCCGTTCAAGCAGCTCATATTGAGTATCGCGACGACCACCGGCACGCCGCTGTGGAAGTTCTCCGGTATCGGCGCGCAGACGCCCTCCGGCGAGATGCTGAAGATCGCCGAATCGCCGCTGGTGCAGCACGCGCTCGACTTGATGCCGCTGCTCGGTGCGCCCCCGCAGGAAGCGTACGAGTTCGCGCTGAGCATCCTCGGCATCACCGCCACGGTGAAGATCTCGTGGGCGAACCCGGCCACGTCGGATCTGATGGAGATCTGGCAGCTGGTCAAGACGAAGATCGAGCTGGGTGTGCCGCGGGACGTCGCGTTCATGCAGGCGGGCATCAGCGAGGCGCAGGCGCAGGAATGGGCCAAGACCTACAGCGACACGTTCGCGACCGCCGCCTATTACCAGGGCCGCGCCGACATGTACCTCGCCCAGGCCGAGCTGCTGCGGCAGCAGGCGGTCGCGGCGAAAATCGCCAACGGCGTCCCCCAGCGCGTCGCCCTGATCGAGGACGGCCGCAACGAGCACGACGTCGACGAGTGGCTGGCCGACACCGAGCAGGAGCGCACCCTAGAACGCAAGGTCCAGATCTTCCAGCAGCTGACCCAGGGCATGCAGTCGCTGGGCATGGCCGTCAACCTCAACGTGGTCAGCCAGGAGGGCGCCAACCAGATCGTCATGTCGCTGTTCGGTGAGCTGATGCCCGAGATCCCCTCGGCCGAGCTGGAGGTCGATGAGGAAGACGAACCGGACCCGGCCGCGTTCCCGCGCCCCGGCCAGCCGGGCATGCCCGATCAGGAGCCGCATGAGGGCGGCGCGCCGCCGGCCATCCCCGGCGTTCCCGGGCTGCCGCCCGGCACACCGGCCCCCGTGCACATCTACGACCCGAACAACTAGCCCATGGCCGCGCAGGACACGATGACACAGTGGGACCTGGCCGACCGCCAGGCCCTGCAACTCGAGCTGTCCTCGGCCGCCACGGTCACCAAACCCCTGCGGCGCGCAGCCGCCGCGCTGACCGCGACGCTGCTCGCCCTCGGCGCCCGCTACGCCGACAGCAACGGGCAGATCCCCCCGCAGCGCCAAGCCGAGATCCGCGCCGCCCTGGACGCCGCGCTGGCCGGGCTCGCGGTGGACGTGGCGGCCGAGACCACCCGTGCAGTGGCGGCGGCCACCGCGCTCGCGGTGCGGCAGGAGACCCGGGCCCTGCGCGCCCTCGGCATCGACGCGAAGAGGCTGCGGCTGCGCGTCGCGGATCCGGTGCTCACCCAGGCCGGCCAGTCCTCGACCCGGGTCCTGGCTGCGGCGATCGTGGATGCGCAGCGCTTCGCCGCCTCGGTCCCCCTAGCCAGCGTGGCGCAACTCGAGGCGGTCGCGGCGAAAGCAGCCGGTATCGCGCCCAGGGTCGAGGCCAACGTCAGGTTTCTCACGAACCGGGCGATCAACGAGACCACTCGGCAGCTCGCCCGCGAAGCCACCACTCTCGCGCCACCGCCCGCGCCGCCGGCCGAGCGCTTCCCGCTCGAACCCGACAGCCTCAAGCCGCCGCCGCAGCTGCCGCCGGTATCCCCGCCGCCGCTCGAGCCAGCGCGGCCACCCCTGGTGCCACCCACCCTGGTGCTGGTGTGGGTCGCCGAACGCGACGCATGCCTGACCTGCCTCGCCCTGTCCGGGCACGTATCCGACCCCAACCGGGGCATCGGATTCGACGAGGACGCCACCTTCTCCCCCCACGGCGCACCCCCGGTGTGGCCGCCGGGGATGCCGCTGCTCGCGCCGCCGCGCCACCCACGGTGCCGGTGCCGGCTGCGCATCATCACCGCGGACAACACCCTCGTGCCCGAGACGCTGCGCCTGAACGCGCAACGCTCGGTGTTGCGCGGCCTCTCCGGGTCCGACTCCAACCGGTCGCGCATGACCGCTGCGCGGCGGCTGCTGGCCCACGGCACCGGCCTACCTAGCGCCGTCCACGAACGTGCCACACGCGACCTCGCGCGCGGCCGGTTCACCAAACCCCGGGGGCCGCTCGCCAAGCGCCGCTACCCCCAGTCCCGATAACCCGAAGCGGAGGAACCATGGCAGACACGGACCCGGCCAAGACCGGCCCCACCGACCCGGAGCCGATCGAGCCGGACGAGCTCGAGGAGGTCGACGAGCCGGACGGCGGCGACGACCCCGAAGCGCAGGAGTGGACCGCGCCGACCCGCGAACAGTGGGAGGCGCAGCAGGCCGCGCTCGACGCGGAGAAGGCGAAGCTCAAGCGGGCTCGGGAGCAGGCCAAGCGGCTGCGCGAAGGCAAGCCGGCCGAAGGCGCCGCAGGTGACGGGGGCCAGCCCGCGGCGCACAGCGGCGAGGTCGACGTGTGGAAGGGCCGCGCTGTGCGCGCCGCCGCGAAGGTCGAACTGATCAACCGGGGTGCCGACCCGGACATGGTCGACCTCGCGCTCGCACGGCTCAAGCCCGCGGAGATCGAGTTCGACACCGACGACGAGCCGGAGCTCGACGATTGGCTCGACGAGATGCAGGAGCGGTATCCGAAGCTCTTCGTCAAGCAGGCCGCAGTGGAGCCGGCGAGGGCGCAGCAGCGGGCCGGCCGTATCGACCAGGGCGCGGTCGCGCCGGCGCGTGTGGCGCGCACGAAACTGTCGCTGGGGGAGCAGATCCTCGCCAACTCGCAGGTCGCCACCCGCAGGCGTGGACGCCCCTGATAGCAGCCGGGTCCGACAAGCCCCCGCACCGTGCGCGCGGTGCGGGGGCGCGGCCGTCTCATCGCACATTTGTGCGAAGCGCGGTACCATCCGACTAGATCGCCAGTTGCCAGAGCGCCGCGTGCGATCCCCAGGGCCAGAGCGCCCACGCAAACGAACAGCATCACCGGCGTCCGTTAGCAGAGCCTCGCTCGCCACAACCAGTGACAACACCTGGACGGCGAGCCGCTTCACCTCCAGGTCGACGCTCCGGAGGTGAGCTATGGCGGCAAGAGACTTCAGTTCCTGGACGCCGATCGTGTGGGACACCGAGGTCGCCCAGCGCGAAGTACAGGCGTCGGCGATCTACGACCTGGCGCGCGAGAAGAACATGACCTCCAACACCATGGAGATCCCCCGCTTCACGAACGCGATGGTCGGCGGCGGCAGCCAGCTGACCGAGGACACCCAGGACGGCGACACCGTCGCCCTCTACGGCTACCAGTTCAACGGCAAGGACACCCTCGACGAGGCCGAGTTCGAGGACTCCCCGGCCAGCGAGATCGACGCGGTCACGCTCGAGTGGATGAACTCTTTCCACATGGACTACGACAACTCCTGCATCGGGGTGTCGGCGGCCCGCTCGAGCGTGGCGACGAACTTCCAGCCGTACAACTCGATCTACTACACGGTGCGCCACACCGACTCGGACGTGGGCTACACCGCCGACACGAACTACACCAAGACCGGGTCCGGCGGCCTGACCTACGACTACCTGAACACTGGCCTGGGCAAGGCCGAGGCGACGAAGTTCTGGAACCGCCTCAACGGTGTCGCCCTGATCGAGCCGTCGCTCCAGGAGGCGATCCGCGGCATCAAGGACGACCAGGGGCGCCCGATCTTCGTCGAGTCCTCCAGCGGAACCGCCGGCGGTGGCGTCTCGCCCCAGTACCGGCTGTTCGGTGTGCCGGCCTATTTCACGTTCGGCGCGCGGGTGAGCAACAGCTTCGACGCGTTCCAGCGCGGCACCTTCGGCAATCCGCTGATCGTGTTCGCGAACCGGCGCTACACGGTGCGCGGCAACCGCATCCCGCCGCAGGCGCAGTTCATCAACGCGAACATCAACACCGGTGCGCTGGAGCACACGATGCAGTTCCGGGCCCGGCAGGGTTTCTGTGCGACCGTGCCGCAGGGCTTCAGCGTGGTCGAGGTCGGCGCGTAAGCACCCTGTCTCCGGTCGGCGGCCCTCCGCTGCCGCCGGCCGGACCATCTCGCGGAGGGAGGTGACCTGGAGATGACCGCCACAACCGTCAACGGGCAGCTGCTGAGCCCGCTCGTCGCGCTGCCCGCGGGCAGTGTCCAGGTCACCCTCACCCTCGTCGACTACGACGACGCACCGGTCGTCGGCTTCAACACGATCGACTCGACCGAGGTCCTCTCGACGGTCACAATCGTCCCGACCACGGGCGGCTTGTGGACGGCACAGCTGGTCCCGAACGCGGACATCCAGCTGTTCAACGGCCTCGCGCAGACCGCGTACCGGGTCACCGAGACCGGCAACGGCGCCGTCTACACCTACTGGATCGTCGTCACCGCGTCCGTGAACCCGGTGTGGGTCGGCTCGCTGCGCACCACCCTGGTCGGCACCACGGGTGGCTCCGCGGCGGCCATGGCCATCGCCGGGGGCCTCACCGTCGGCGGCGCGGCGGTGTTCGACGGCACCGTCACCGCGGCCCAAGACCCGACGCTCCCGCTGCAACTGGCCACCAAGCAGTACGTCGACGCGCACGGCAGCAGCCAGCCCTACCAGTTCCGGCCGGAGAGCTACGGCGCGTTCGGCGACAACGTGCACGACGACACCACCGCGTTCCGCAACATGCTGATCGCCGGATGGAACTACCTGAGCACGCACAACGGCTACGTCGAGTACGTGCTCCAGCCGGTCACCTACCTGATCGCGGGCGCCCCGATCACCGGGGCGCTGTTCAACGGGGTCATGTTCAACGGCTCCGCGCAGCTTCCCCTTCAGGCGCAGGCCGAGACCGCCGAGCACGTCGTGATCGCCTGGCGGTGCAGCGAGGACCAGACCGAGCTCTACCACTGGCACCAGACCACCGCCCAAAGGTCCGGGGCGATCCTGCGCAGCACCTGGGCGGCCGGCGCGTCGCTACCCGCCACCGGCGAGGCCAGCGTGGTGGGTGGGCCGACGCCGCACTTCATGGGTGACCCGCCGAGCAGCTGGTCCAACGTGCACGTCGTGTGGGACGGCGTGTCGATCGAAGTCCCCACCAACCCGCAGATCTGCGGCATCGACCTGCGCTGTATCGGCTCGGCCGACGTGAAGAACGGCGCCGCGCTCGCCCTGTCGGCCGGGACCGGCGCACCGCAGATCCCGGATCCGAACTGGGCTTTCGGGCTCGCCATGCCGATCGCGGGCAACAACGACGAGTGCAACGTCGAGAACTTCTCGTGCGAGGGCTTCGTCATCGGCCTGGAGATCTTCGAGCATGCCCACGGCGACAACGTGCGCCTCGTCAACTGCTATGACGGGCTGGTCTGCTTCTCTTCGTCCGGGTTCCCGCACGGCAATGAGTTCGACTACGTCTCGATCGAGAACTGCGTGCAGCTCGTCGTCCTCAACGGCGGCTTCAACAAGCTCGACATCACCCTGCTCGATGTCGAATGGGGCACCGGGGCGATCATCAAGGACGCCGGTACCACGCCCGCGGAGGGCCGGATCGGGATCCGCAGCAACGGCGGCGACGGCACGAGTCTGAGCAGCGCCCTGTCGACCGGTGCGACCGCGGTCACCGTCGTGAACGGTGGCGTGGCCCTGGAAATCGTGAACCTCGACGAGAAGCGCGGCGCCGTCACCGCCCCGGCCGTCCCGGCGACCACCGTGGCGATGGCCAACCCCTTCTGGCGCGACGCGGAGGTCATCGTCGCGGGCGGCACGGTCACCGAGATCGCGGTCGACGGGGTGAACCAGCTGATCACGTCCGGGACGGTCACGGTTCCGACAGGCAAGACGATCGCGCTGACCTACTCGGTGGCGCCGTCCTGGGTTTGGAAGCTGCTATGACCGAGCCGCTGGCGACCTTCCTGCCAGGTACCACCGCGAGCCTTCAGGCGCTGCTTACCGCGGACGCCTCGGTCATCACTGTGTCGATCGTCGACTCGGCCGGGGACGTGCTGCTCGCACCGACCCCGTACGGCATCAGCCACGCCGGCCCGGGCCTGTACCTGTTCGCGTGGGCGGTCCCCTCGACGCAGAGCGCGGACACGCTCAGCGCCCGGTGGGAGGCGACCGTCGGCGGGCAGCCGCAGGAGGTCATCGAGTTCTTCGAGGTGTCCTCCTCCGGCGGGTTGGGCGCCTGGTGCTCGGTCGCGGACGTGCTCGCTTTCACCGGGGAGGACGTGGGGCAGATCGACGTCACGATCGCGCAGCAGTGGATGGAGGCGATCGTGCACCGGGTGTGGCGCTCTACCGACTCGAGCCGCCGCGACTTCCATTGGCTGACGCGGGCGACCGCTTGGCAGGCGCTGTACGTGAACGCGCACCCCGAGCTGAAGACCAGCATGGACGTGGCGTCGATCAGCCAGGACGGCTTGTCGATCACCTTCAAAGGTTCGTCGCAGTCGCTTGCGATCTACTCGCCGGTCGCGTTGCGGTTCCTGTCGAACCTGTTCCGGGGTTCCAACAGCACGATCCGGTTCAACAGCGCGTTCCAGAAGAACCGCTGGGCCCGCACGGGCGTGACGGCCGGTTCGAGCGTCCCCTGGCGGAACATATGATCGCGACCCCGACCACGACCGTGGACGTGCTGCGCGGCACCACGACCAACGCCTACAACGACGTCGTGGACGCCGACACCCCGGTGCCGGGTATGACCGGGCTGCCCGCGTCGATCATCGAGCAGCGCCAGAAGGTACACGCCCCGAAGGACTCCCCGGCCCAGGACCGGATCGTGCGCGTCTTCAAGGGGCGCATGGCCAACGGCCTGGATGTGCGCAAGGGGGACCGGCTGCGCGACGCCGCAGGGTCGGTCTACATCGTCGACAACCTGTACCAGCAGGCCAACCCCTTCTGGAAGCAGGACCTCACCTTCGATTTGTCCCTGACCGTCTGAGAGGAGGCCACGTTGACCGCCACCCTGTACGCCACGACCGAGCTCGTCACCGTCGCCTACCTCGGCGTGGTCCTCTCGGCGCCGTCGATCGTCGGCCTTCAGCTGCCCGGCGACCAGACCAGCTGGGCCGCCAGCGGCTTCGTCCAGGTGGTCGCGCCGCATGCGGGGGAGCCGAACCAGTACGAGCCGATCGAAGCCCCGGTGGTCGCGGTGCGCTGCTGGGCGGTCGCGCCGGGCGGCCGGCGCCCGCCGTGGAACCAGGCCGCGCAGCTGGCCGAGAAGATCCGGCGCCTCGCGTTCAACGAGTACACCGGCGCGGTCACCGTCACGCTCCCGACCGGGTACGAGCAGGCGATCGTCGACACCGGCAGTGTCCTGTCGCACCCCGCGCGGATCGGCGGCGACGACTCCGCGTTCGCGTGCTACGGGTTGGACGTGCGTCTGAGCTGGCGGGGGGTGGGGCTCGGATGATGGACATCGACACGATCATCGACAACGTCATCGCCTTGGCCAACGCCCAGACCAGCGGCGGCAACCCGCTGTTCGTCGACGTGCTCGACTACGAGTGCCGGGCGATGCCCCCGGACGGCATCATCGCGTCGGTCTACTTCAACGAGCTCGGCGGTGTGCCGGATGACTCCGGGCTCGCTGCTACGAGCGGGACGCTGGTGCTCAACGTGCGCCTCTACGTCTCCACCGTGCGCCAGCCCTACGGCACGACGGAGCGGTCGATCGTGCGGGCCGCGCAGCAGATGTGCGGCGCGCTGAACGCCTCCTTCACGCTCGACGGCAGCGTGCGCAACGTGGACATCTTCGGCGCGAGCGGTGTGCGGCTGCGTGCGGTCGGCGGCTACATCCCGGCCCAGGACGGCAAGCTCATGCGCGTAGTCACGATCACGCTTCCCACGATCGTCAACGACGTGTGGGAGCAGACGCCATGACCGAGATCACCGTCATCGTGCACGGCCCCCTGTTCGACGGGCGCGCGGGCCGCATGGTCGACCACATGTGCACCGAGGTCCAGCAGGACATCGCGGAGCTCGCGCTGGACACCTGGCAGCTGAACGCCGAGCAGACGTTCAAGGAGCCGACCGGCCGCTACCAGGAGCACATGCAGGTCGCCAAGCGGGACAACGCCGACGTGGTCACCGACGGCTGGCCCGGCTCCGGGTTGCAGTACGGGCCCTGGCTCGAGGGGCTGGGGTCGCGCAACCGCACGACCCGGTTCAAGGGCTACTGGAACCTCAAGCGGGCCTACGAGTTCGCGCAGCAGCAATGGCTCACGGTCGCGCAGCCCCTGGTCGACAAGTGGGTGGGAAGGATCAACAGTGACTAAGACCTCGGGCCTCGGCGACGCGTTCCTGGTGGGCGGCTATGACCTGTCCAACGACGTCGCGAGCCTGGAATCGATCACGCAGCCGCTCGGGGTGATCGACGTCACCGGGATCGACGTGAGCGCGCACGAGCGCATCCCCGCGCTCGGCGACGGCTCCATGGCGTTCACCACCCACTTCAACCCGGCACTCGCGCAGCAGCACAAGGTCCTGTCCGTGCTGCCGCGCACCGACGTGCACATGATGTACTGCAACCAGCGCGCCGTCGGCAACCCCGCGGCGGCACAGATCGGCAAGCAGCTCGACTACGCGCCCACCCGCGCCACGGACGGCTCCCTGAAGACCTCCGTGGCCGCGCAGGCCAACGGATTCGGCCTGGAATGGGGCGTGCAGCTGACCCCCGGGCCCGCGGCGCTCGCGTCCGTGCTGACCGGCAACGCGTCCACGTTCGAGGGTGGCATCGCGAACTGGGCACCGGTCACGAACTGCTCGATCGCGCAGTCCTCCGCGCAGTCCCACAGCGGCACGAAGTCCCTGGCGCTGACCTCCACCGCAGGCGGCGACATGATCGCCGAGTCGTGTGCCGCGGCGAACATCCTCACCCAGGGGTTCCCCGTCACACCGGGGCAGAGCGTCACCGCGCAGGCGTGGATCCGCACCGCGGTATCGGCGCGCACCGTGTCGGTGGGCTGCCACTGGTACACCTCCGGCGGCGTGTCGGTGTCCACGACCTACGCGACAGGTGTGGCGGACGCGTCGGGTGCGTGGACGCTCGACCCTGGCACCGTGACGGCGCCGGCCACGGCCGCTTTCTACTCGGTGTCGGTGAAGGTCGCCGCGACCGGGGCTGGCGCCGAGGTGCACTACATCGACGACGTGCTGGCGTTCACGTCCCCAGCCTCGTACGACACCGGGGCGAGCGCGTCGTTCGGCGCGCAGGCGTATCTCCAGGTCGCCGGGTTCACCGGGACGGACATGACGGTCGCAGTGTACGACTCCGCGGACAACGTCAGCTTCGCGGTGGTCGCCGGATTGACGTTCGCGCAGACCACAACGGCGCATACCACGCAGCGCGTCGCGACCGCGGCGGGGGCGACGGTGCGCCGGTATGTCGCCGTCGTGGTGAGCACCATAGGCGGCTTCACGGCGGCGAGCTTCGCCGTATCGCTGACGAAGAACGTGACGGCGGTGACCTTCTGATGATCTTTCCTCAGGTCAGTAGATGGCAGCCGGCCGGGCCGGCGTGGGCGTACAAGACGTACCGCATCCTGTCGCCGCCCTCGCACCGGCGTAAGGCCACCTGCGAAGAGGTGGAGTGCGAACGCTGGCGCAAAGGCTGGAAGACCTGCCTGGACGTCGCCGACCCGAAGCACGCGTCGGCCGCGAACTGGATCCGGCTGCACTCGGGACTGAAGTTCACGGCGCATGAGATCGGTACCGCTGTCACGTTCACGTTCTCAGCCGGGCAGCCGTGCTGGGCTGGGCACACGGTCCCGTTCAAACCGCACCTGTTTCTGGTGCACGGCGGCGACTGGCGCGGCAACCCGCGCGGCGTGCCGGTGGTGCGCCACTCCGGCGTGCAGGCCTGGGTCGACGACTTCGGCGAGAACCAGCAGTTGATCAGAGAACGCATAGGAAGGGGCTGAACCCGATGGCGAAGGTAAGCGGTCTGGGCGCGACGGTGACGGTGGACAACGCAGCCGGCACACCGCAGGACATCAGCACGGACGTGTCCGACTACCAGTTCTCCACCCCTTACGGGGTGCAGGACACCACCGGCGTGAACGTGCTCAACCATGAGCGGCTGCTGCTGCTGGAGGACTTCTCCGTCACCTTCAACGGCACCCAGGACCCGGCGGCGAACAAGAGCCACGCGGTGTTCTCCGGGGACAAGCGCGTCTCGCGCACGGTCGCGATCATCAACGAGACCACGGCGAGCTCCACGATGACCGCGGAGACCCTGTTCACCGACTACCAGCTCAAGCGCTCGGCGACCGGCGAGCTGACCTGGAGCGCGCCAGGCGTGCTGGCCAACGGCGTCGCCCCCGCGTGGTCGTAGACGCGCACCGACAACCGTCCGGCATAGCGGAGGAAACCCAACCGATGACCGAGGACCTGTTCATCCCCGAGCCCACGCACTACGACCTCGTCTTCACCGACCCGGCCCTGAAGGGTTTGCGGGTGGAGATGCGGCGCATGTCGCTGGGCGAGTCCCTCGCGCTCGACGAGATACGCCTGAGCCGTGGCGGCGACGCCGGGGAGAGCGTCAAGCGGGTGCGGCGCGTCGCCGAAATGGTCGCGGCGAAGGTCGTGTCCTGGAACCTGGCCGACGAGCTCGGCCAGCCGGTCCCGATCGGCATGGACGGGCTGCTCGCGCAGGAGGAGTCGGTCATGGACGCGATCGTGTCCTCCTACATCACCGCCGTGCGGGGGGTGGACGCCCCTTTGGACAGCGCATCGCCCACTGGTGCGCCGCCCCCGCCGGTGTCGATTCCGATGGAAACCCTGTAACACAGCCGCCCGAGCTGGCGCACGCCAGATTCCTGCTCGGGCTGCTGAACCGCTTCCCCGGCTACACCCTGCGCACGCTGCTGGCCGAGGACGCGGGGCTGCTGCGGCTGCTGGAGATCGAACGGCTCGGCGCGAGCGAACGGGAGGGAGGTGACCCCACATGGTGAACAAGATCGAGATCGTGGTTATGGGCAAGAACCTGACCAAGCCCGAGTTCGACGCGGCCGTGCGCGACGCGCGCAGCACCGGCGAGCGTGTGGGCACCGACTTCTCGCGCGGCGTGCAGGACCAGGTAGATCGGGAGATGCCGTCCCTGCTGCCGCCGGTCGATGAGCAGAAGGAGAAGGCCAAGGGCGCTGCGGCCGGCGACGCCGCGTCCAAGGGCATGTCCCCGCTGCTGATCGGTGCGTTCACCGCCGCGGCGACGATCGGGCCGGCGGCGATCCTGGGCGGTGTCGCGACCGCGACCGTGGGCGTGGCGGCACTGGTCGCGAAGAGCAACGCGCAGATCGGGCAGGACTACCAGACCCTCGGGCAGAACATCGAGTCGGTGATGACGAACGCGGTCGCGCCGATCGTGCCGCAGATCGACGCCGGAGTGAAGGTGCTCGAGCAGGGCCTGACGACGGTCGGCCCACAGTTGGACCAGCTTTTCGCCGCGGTCGGCCCGGACGTCTCGCAGCTCGCCACCGGTTTAGTGAAGCTCGCCGAGGGTGCGCTTCCGGGGATCACCTCGGGGTTGCGGGCGGTCGAGCCGATCGTGTCCAGCGTCGCGACCGACTTCGGGAAGATCGGTGAAGGGATCGGGGGATTCTTCTCCGGGCTCGGCGCGGGGGCCGGTGGATCCGCGATCGGGCTGAGCGCCCTGTCGAAGTCCCTGTCGGAGTTGCTGCCGGACATCGGTCAGATCACCGGGGACCTGGCCAATGGGCTCGGTCCGGCGCTGCGTGACGTGCTCGCCGTCGCGGATCCTCTTGCGGGCGCGCTGACCGCGGTCATTGGCGCGATCCCGCCGGGCGCCCTGGAGGTTGCCGCGGCCGGGGCGGCGCTGCTGTTCGGCGCTTTTAAGGGTGTGTCGCTGGTCGGCGCGGCGCAGGACGCGATGCTCGGGTTCAGCACAAAGCTGGCCGGGGTGGGTATCGCGGAAGGGGCGGCGGCGACCGAGACGGAGGTCCTAGCCGCATCCATCGACAATCTGGCTGTTTCCATCGCCGCTCTCGCGGGTGTCGAGGGGGCGGCTACCGGTGGGGTGGCGGCGCTGGGCGTCGCCGAGGACGCGGCTGCGGTCGAGACCGGGGTGTTGGCGAAGGCGCAGGCGGGGTTGGCTGTGGCGACCGGTGCCACCTCCAGCGTGGTGTCGGCGGCGGCCGGCCCCTATGGGCTGCTGGCCGGGGCGCTGTTCATAGCCTCGGATCAGATCTCGAAGCACACTGCGGTCCAGCTGAACCTCTTCAGTGTGATCTCGACGTTGAACAAGGCGTACAACACCCACGCGACCGCTGTGGGGGACGCGGGTAAGGCCATCGAGGGGATCGCGGGGCATTTCACCTCCGCGACGCAGAAGGCCGATGACCTGACCGCGGCGCTCACGACGCAGCGCGAACAGGTCTCTGGCAACGCGCAGACCACCGCCACCTCCACGCTCGCCGCGCTGGACGCGACGGACGGCCAGAGCAAGTTGACGCAGCAGCTGTACCAGTCCCTGACCGGGTACTCCGCGGCCACCACCGGGGCCAGCGCCTACGGCTCGGCGCTCACGGCCCTGAACGGGACCACCCAGACCGTCGACGACGCGCAGAACAGCCTGGCTCAGCAGATGCTCAACGCCAAGACCTCGTTCGCGCAGAACAAGTACTCGATGGACCTGAACACCCAGGCGGGCATCGACAACAGGGACGCCCTGTCGGCGGCCGCCAAAGCCATCACGCAGCTCGGGATCTCCCAGTACCAGGCGACGGGCAGCATCGGCAACGCGAACGACGTGATTCAGGCACAGATCAACCAGTTCGTCGCGAATACCGGCGCCACCGGCAAGAACAAGGACGCGATCTACGCCTACCTGGAGTCACTGGCGAAGATCCCCCCGAACGTGTCGACGGACGTGAACCTGAACACGTCGGGCGCGTTCGGGCAGCTGGCGAACCTGCTAGAGACGATCAACACCAGCAGCGGTGTCGTGCACGTCTACGAGTCCACGTCCGGGGTCGTGACCAATAGCTCTTTCGGGCGCGGCTTCGGCGCGAAGGCCTCCGGCGGTGTCGTGGGTGCGTTCTCGGGGATGGTGCGTGGCGGCCGGACCCTGGTTGGGGAGTACGGGGCGGAGGTGGTCGACCTCCCGATGGGCTCGACGGTGCATTCGAACCCCGACACCCAGCGGATGCTCAGCGAGGGCGGTGGCGGCAGCCCGATGCGGGTCCAGTTCGAGCTGGTCGGCTCCAGCGATCCGGTCCTGTCGGGTCTGTGGGAGGCGCTGCGCAAACACATCCGGGTGCGTGGTGGCAACGGCAGCAACAGCGTGCAGAAGGCACTCGGACAGCCGTTCTAGGAGGAACTGATGGGTGTTCACCGGTATATCGCGTGGAACGGCTTGGCGCCGACGACGGCCGCCCTGGTCAAGGTCGCGACAGGCACGTCGATCAAGACGATGCTCCAGATCTCGACGCCGTCGACACGGATGATCCAGCTTGTGGGGTGGGGTTACACCCTCGACGCCGTCCCTGCGTCGGCGGGCGAGATCGAGCTGTTGCAGACGGATGTGGCGGCCACCACGGGGACCGCGCACGTCGCCGCCGGGCTGATGCCGATGATGCCCGGGGTCCCGGCGTCGCTGATGATGCTGGGCACCGCGGCGACGGGCTACAGCTTCACGGCGGAGGGCACGACCACCGCGTCGCGGCTGTTCGACTCGGCGCAGGTCCCCCCGACGGCGGGCGCGACGGACCTGCAATACGACTACGAGTTCCCGGAGGACTACCGGCCCGTCGTGGACATCAGCAAGTTCCTGCGGGTGCGGGTCACGTTCGGCGGCAGCGTGAACATGTCCACGTACATCGTGTGGGAGGAGTAGACCCCGGATGCGTTCCTATGCCCGGCGCACCCGCCTGCGCACACCTCCTATCGGCCAGGGGCCGGTCGCCGACCCGACGGGTCCGATCGGGCTGGCCGTGGAGCTGTACCTGGGCGCGCTGGGCTGGACGGACATCTCCCCGTTCGTGCTGTACCGGGACTCCTCGCAGCTGGTGGGCATCTCGCGCGGCCGCCCGAACGAAACGGGTTCGATCACCGCGCAGACCGCGTCACTTCAGATCAACAACCGTGACGGGCGGTTCTCGCCGCGCAACCAGTCGGGCCCCTACTTCGGGTACATCGGGCGCAATACCCAGATACGCATCGGCCGGATGCAGAACGGGGTGCGCCGCTACCGGTTCGTCGGCGAGGTTCCGTCGTGGCCGACGACGTGGGACATCTCCGGTACCGACGTGTGGATCGACATCGCGCCGGCCGGGCAGTGGCAGCGGCTCCAGCAGGGCACGCAGAACCTCGGCTCGGCGATGTTCCGCGCCTATGCGCTCAAGACGAGCCCGACGCTGAACCCGGTGGCGTACTGGCCGTGCGAGGACGGCTCGACCGCGACCACCCTGGCGTCGGGGCTGTCCGGCGGCTCGGCGATGACGATCAGCGGACCGCTGACGCTGGCGTCGAACAGCGGCTTCGTGTGCTCGCTGCCGCTGCCGGTCCTCAACGGCGCCACGCTGACCGGGCAGATCCCCGTCGGCGGGGCGTGGACGGACAATGTCCTGCGGTTCCTGATGCAGGTGCCCAGCGGCGGCGAGGCCGACGGCTCGATCGTGGCCAGGTTCTTCACCACCGGCACTGTCCGGCAGCTCGACATGCGCTACAACACCGCGTTCGGCGGTGAGCTGACACTGCTGGGCTACGACTCGGCGGGCAACAACCTGTTCACCAGCGCGTCGCTGGTCACGCTCGGCGGGGTCGGCGTGGACGGACAGCTGCTGCGCATCTCGATGGACCTGCGCAAATCCGGCTCGAACGTCAGTTACCAGATGGGGACCCTTCGGCCCGGAGACGTGAACGCCACGGTCGGAGGCGCCGTGCTGTCCTCGGCGGTAATCGGCCCGGCGACCTCAGTGGTCGTCAACCCTGACGGCGACCTGGCCTCGACCGCCATCGGGCACATCTCGATGCAGCCGGTCGGCGACTCGCTGTTCGACCTGTCCGGGCCGCTGAATGCGTGGAACGGCGAGGGGCCGTTCGCGCGCTTCGGGCGGCTGCTGGCCGAGCAGGGGCTCAACCCCGGCAACTTCTTCCCCGACTTCAGCCGAATCGACGGCAACAACGCCGTCGCGATGGGCTATCAGCTCTCCGACACGTTCGCGAACCTGATCCAGCAGATCGCCGACACCGACCTGTGCATGATCTACGAGGCTGCGGACCAGGCCGCGATCGTGCGCCGCAGCCGCATCATCAACTACAACCAGGGCACCAGCTATAACAACACCCTGCCAGCCCTCATCCTGGACTGCGCGCAGAGCCAGTTCTCCGGTCCGCTCAACCCGCTGGACGACGACGCGAACACCCGCAACAACATCACCGTGCAGCGCGACTCCGGCTCGTTCGCGCAGGCGACCCTCACCGGCGGCGCACTGTCCACCCAGGACCCCCCGGCCGGGGTGGGCACCTACGCCACCACCTACAGCCTGTCGGTCGACGCGGACGCCCACCTGGCCGACCACGCGGGGTGGCGGCTGCACATGGGCACCGTGGACGAGGCCCGCTATCCGACGATCCGGTTGAACCTGCGCCATCCGCAGTTCACCGGGAACGTCGCCCTGATGAACCAGGCGTTGACCCTCGACATCGGCGACCTGGTGGTGATCAATAATCCGCCGCCGTGGATGGCGCCGGACCAGATCCGCCTCATCGTGCAGGGCTACACCGAGACCATGGGCAGCTTCGAGCACGACATGGTCCTGAACTGCTCGCCGGAGTCGCCGTACCGGGTGGCGATGCTGGAG